>Ga0056114_1000336_pt1 | contig 15250 bp, 8 predicted proteins | sample WorMetHERISLAND1_FD_77005 | JGI IMG/M metagenome (GOLD analysis project Ga0056114, IMG submission 77005) | Marine gutless worms symbiont microbial communities from Max Planck institute for Marine Microbiology, Germany - Olavius loisae HERON... ...
ATTGACGGGAAAACAGAAAATACACGTTTTTGTCACTGCACAAACAGCCATTTATCACTGCACAATCGCCAGTTATCACTGCACATTTTGTGTATCACTGCACACTATTTTATGCCCTGGTTGTTTAGAATATAAAATGGAAAATGAATTAATTTAGCCTTGTTTGAGACGATGCAAATCAATTCAGGGACTGTCCCGCCCAACTGCAACTACTTGATGGACTTTATTTATGGTGGTATGACGCACATGGCGCTGAGTACTCGATAAGTTACTCGATAGAGTACGCGAGCGGTAAAATGCTCGATTCGCCCAGCCCTACTGCTATTATAACTTAAGGCGGATACGATTAAGTGCTTTACTTTGTAAACATAGTTGTTTTCTAGGTTTAAAGTGTTTAATTACGCAATCGTGTTACTGTCTGCGATGATACGCAACCAGGACAGCCTTCAGCGGATGATTCATGACACGGTGTCGTTGATGTGTCGAAACAGTTTGCCGCACAGTGCCGGAGTTCGCATTCAGGGTCTCATCGGTATAACGGTCGACGGTGAGGTGTTCTTGGTCCAGTTCGACGAATCATACGGCAACGATGCCAGCATCAACGGACACGATAAACAGCAAGTCGTTGACGACACGGCTTCACCAAGTATGGTCGAGCCAACGGAATCTGGTTCTAGAAAGCGCCGCAGAATTCCAGAAACTGCCAACGTATTCAGCATTGCCGCCGAACCGTCTGCCTCCGCCGAGGCGGACAGTGACGTCATTTTAATCGAGGACGAAGTGAACGACAACAATGTGAAGCTTGAATTCGACCAGTTCTGCAACTCTGTAAACAATGACTGCAACTATGATCTGATGTTCAAAGCCGAAGACGGATTGGTTACTGCCGTTGATCCGAGCGACGTACAGTATCAGACTGAGAGGGTGAATCGTGGTAGAAATACGCTGCTGAGAAACATGTTGGCCAATGAGAGTAGTTACACATCACACCAAGCGGAAGAGTGGCAGTCGGCGTCGGTGTCATATGAGGAGACGACTGTGCAGACCATGCAGACATCATCAATCAAACCTGAACAGACAGTAGCTAGATCTCGCATAAAGCAGGTGATCATTGGCCTTGTGTGATTTATGGATGTTTTGCCCCTTCATCAGTTCACACCTTGGACTTTTCGCCCCCAATACGTTTTGCTTCCCCCTCCAAAGCCCCCTGGTGCTTGGGGTGAGTGAGTGAGCAGTGTTTTACGTCCCGCCAACACAGTATAGGTTATATGGACTAAGTAAGCAGAAAACGTTGAGTACGTCCAGGGGTGAACTGGTGAAGGGGCGAAACGTCCAGATTCATCTTTCTGGGTTATAGTCTGTCCGTTTTTCTTATCATTTTACATGGAGTGTGCAGGATTTGGTTTGTTGGTTAATTGGCTTATAATTTCATATACGCATAATCTGTAGCAACCAGTAATTGCGTATTATGTGGAGTTTGGGTTGTGAGGATCAAAGGCTAGGGCAACTGATTTGGCTGGTTGTTTGTATGTACCTGCAATTTAGGTCCAGTTGTCCATTAGAAATGATAGTAGATGACTACTGTGCGCATGTGAGTACTCATTTGACTGTTTATCGCACGTGCTGTACTTTTAAACCTGTCTGCTAATCCGATGCACTATGTACAGGAGTACTGGAGCCAGCCAGCAAGACAGATTGTCCGTCGCTACCGGCAACGCCAGCAGCAGCAGCAAGCAATGGCAGCGTATTCGGACGCTGGCAACGACGACAGCCTGGTAGTAACGAGGTCGTTGCATGAATGCGGCTACCCAGACTGCGGAAAACAGTTTCACCACAAACAGCACCTACTCCGTCACCAGACTCAGAAACATGGCCGCAGGCCGAAGCGGATTATGTGCCTGCAGAAAGTCTGGGTAACACCAGGCGATCCGATGTACAGCAACGGATAGGGCTTCAGCACTGCTGGTATGGTTGCTCACTGCAGTTGCTTTATTATTTTGTAGCCCTCCACATGAAGCCGTATTAAGCCCATCCATCCGTCTTGTCCGTTTTTTAATTTGTGTATTTTCCTGTATGTGCCAGAACATCCAAAGTGAATGGTACTGTATAGCCTAATTGTGTTGATGTGCGATTAAGAATCTATTCGACTCCTATACCGTTTACTCAAAATGAGGAAGTCACAGAAAGTTCAAACACAGCTCTGGACAGATTTCAGTATGTGTAGAGTATTTCTGAGGTGAAAAGGTCAAATGTCACTGTTGTCAACATGCTTCAGTGTGTTGAATAACTAGAGTTGTGGGCAAACCTGTGAACATTGATGTAAATTTTATATTGTTAGCAGTTCATTAAGTTTAGGATTTACAAAATTCGTTTCCTTCCACTTTTTCAGAATTTTTCATTTAAGTAATTTATTTATTGTCGCAGTGTGTATTAATGCAGAGAAGTCATGAATAAAGGGTAAAACTAGGCCAATTCACATTACTGCATGTTAGTGTTATGATAAATGATATAAATTAACGAATACAGATTGAAAAAATCAGTTCCCATTTACAATGAGAATTATCATGTTGACGCAAATTCACTGTGGTTCATGGTGGATTAAAAATGACTGTGAATGCTTTGTTTTACCTGCTAATACATATAATGTGCTTTAGATCAAATTTATTCAAGGCACAATGTACGAATTTTGGTTTAGTGTGTGCATAATCAAAACTGTCACCCATGTTAGACAATGGCCTAAAAACTGGGAAACTGTCGTAGATGCGAGTGGGCCTTGTTGACACAGCTGACTGTGCCGAACTGTGAGTGCTGTATAATGTATTTGATATTAAATTAATTGAAATCAATTGATAATTTAATACTTACTAGGTCGACTCCTCCCCTGAGTCGACGTAATAAAGCTGGTCTCTATGTTCGCCCGGCTGTGCACAAAAAACTTTTGCGATTTGCACTAAATTTGTTATGTAAGTAGTGGTCGATGAGTGATACATGACAGTATGCCATATGACCTGATCCAAAGTCAAGGTACAAGATCACTGAGGTCTGAAATGTGCAAAACTGGCTGATTGCATTAGGTTGTCTTCTGCACTGCTATGCATGTAATCAAAAGACTAATGGTGAATTATTATGATACTCAGAGACATTTATCTAAATTTTAACCGTATAGATTCTTGATATTCATCCTCGTTCAGCGTCACGTGACCTTCAGACCTTCAGAGTGCTCCACCTTTGGCAAACGAATTTTGCCTCTTACGAGGAGTCGACCTGCAGTCGCGTATGTTACTGTTTGTCTTAGGCATGAGCTGATTTGTGGTGTCATGCAGATGTTACTTTCTACTGACTGCTCTGAAGTCTCAAGAGAGCTGCTTTGCCGCTGGTTCAGCTTCAGTTTGTGATAATTTGTTGTACGTCAAATAGTTTATATTATGAGCACTCAACTGTGAGTGGTTTTATGTCACGTGATGACGTTTTCAAATACTCAACTTTGTTTGGAATATTGTAAGATGTGGCTGGAGTAATTTTTACTGACTTTACATGTCTGTTGACTGGCGATAGTTCTGTCTGTGTTGCTTATTGTTTGTTTCAGCTTTGTCACCGATGTATGTGCACGTGATTAGTGTTAGACTCGTTGACGTATTCACTTGTCCTGTCACTCAAAAGGAGTGAAGGCCTTAGAGTTTCATCTACAGTCATTGCTCACCATTCAGTTGACCTAGCTCGCTGAAATCTTGCAATGTGGCTAAGTGCAACTAAACTTAATTCACTTGTACGATGGTCTGTGGCCAGGAATCAGGATATGCCTTCTGTTGATGGCTTTCTAGGTAGTTTATTTATTTATTTATTTAATGTTCACAGGTATAACACGCGTGAAAATAACATCACCAAGGGCAGTAGCATGCCACTAACAGGTGACAAAAGTACAATGGTTGCATCAATGCAAGTTACATTACCAATACCACAGCTAGTTATATTGTTACCGTGCATTTCAGCAATTTCAGTTGGTTTTGTATTGGTTCTGTAAAGTCTACACTGAATGGACATTGAATGATCACAGGCTGTTGAACGTTGATTTGATGTGTTAATTCTCAGTGCCTTAACTTCAGTGTTATGTACCGGTCCAGTTTATTAACAAATATTAGGTATTTCATTTGAAAAGAAATGTGTTAAGATGTGACTTGAGTTCTAACCCTTTGACGCCATATTGATACAGCTATAAAGCATCATGTGTCAGACCGGAAGCTGTAGTGTAATTTTTGACATCCGGGCACTCTGACACTCACCCGTGAGTGTCAGAGTGCCCGGATGTCGATTACAAATGACGGCTTAACCAGATCTGGCACAGGATGCTTTATAGCTGTAGCGATATGACAACAGCTACTTCCGAGTTGACACTCAGTCTAAAAATCTTGATTGTCCTTTCTTCTGCTGTAAGTACTTATTTGCTGCTATCTATCTCTCCTCTGATGTCACATGCCCTCCGTGGCTCTTCATCAGTTGCAGGTATAACAACACGGTAAAACTCATCATCACGTCATATAATGACTTCACAATACAACACACATTAGTGCTGTGACGGTAATCACGATCACGTTCAAAAACTCGTTCAATTCAGTCCATATTCTGTGAAAAAAACTGCAGCTTTGGTTTCGGTTTGGAATCTGTACAAAACAGTCGTTTTTGAACATTTTTGTGAAAAATAGTGCAGTATTATACAAGTACAACTGACTTGCCCCGCCCAGGTGGTCTTCACAGCCAATCACTTGATTGACACTGACAAATCGGTACAGAAAAATACACAAACTAAATACCACCACAAAAACAGTATGGCCACAAACCTGGAATTTCTCTGAACGTTGCAAACTCAGGGAATCATTAGGGAATTCTGTGCAATGTCAGGGAAAATTGTAACAAAACAAAATAGTTTTTGTTCATCATTCAAATTTGTTTACAACGGCTGTTAACTGGGTAAACAGGATCATTACGATCTCAGGGAGTAGCGACCCTGCGCACTAAATGTCAACTAAAACACTATGCACTATTGATAGTTGCTAATTGTCGCGTAAAAGGGTCATTATTACAATAACTTTTTGTTGCAATAACCTACCGAAAAAGTAAGCTTATGGCTCTGGAAAAGCCTGTAAAACTCGGGTAATTTTTATCTACTATTTTGCGGCCACCCTGAAAGCCAAACGATGAAAAATACAGCAAAACAAACAAAACTACCCTGGTTCAGTCTTACGACACTCGGCCAGGAAATGAGATGGGCTTTTTCAACAATGCTGCCACGCCCACACGGGGTGGTACAACTTACAACAACAGAAAAAAATAAATGAAACCAAACCTGTGGGATTTGCATCTTTTTTGAAAAATTACCGTACATAACACATACGTATTTGAGGCAGGTGGTTCTTTTTCGGTATCTCCAGAGAAGTTGAGACATTTATATGGGACTTTCTCTTAGGGTTTGGAACTCCTCAGAGGTGTTTTAGCATTACGGTTAATGTGGGGATAGACACTGGGCCTGCCAGAGGACTCAGCATTAGGTAGTAACAGGCTTGCCGCATGTGGTACAAATGATAAAAACTGTCAGAAAGCTGCAGTTTCAGTTTGGCACAATTTTCAGTTTTAAAACTCAGCCAGCACTAACACACTGTACTATATACTCTCACAACACATCATTAACAGTGGCTGATTGACAGTGAAACCAGCAGTAAACTGTTCAACATATATTCATTACACAAATACACACACCAAGACACAGAGATTTCAGCATATCATGTGTATATGGCCAGTATCAGTCCACAGACAACTGCAACATAGTGACATACGTGCTGTAAGCTGCAAGTAGTTAGCGGACGGTTCAAAACGGGCGACTCTTAAATTAACAGGAAATTGAACCTATGTCATCCGAGTACTGTAAAGCCGCATTTATAGCGACAACTCAACTGCCAGTTGAGTTTTGTTGCCTTTGCGGCAAGCAGCCAAGTTGCACACAAAGTTTGCAATGACGAACTTGACATTGCAAGATAAACTCAGCACAAGAATCATAAGTCGAGTTCCAGACTCAACTTCAGCAAGTCATAGCTACTGGCAATTACAGTCTGGACATATGTACACCCGTTCTCCATAGAACTAACATGTCGTGTGGACCGCAAAGCAAGCTGTAACAACAACTGGCTAATGTACAGTGCATGCAAGTTCTGCAATTTCAGAGCCACAAACACTATGTGCCAAGAATATTGCTACCAAACTGTAAAAAATGTAGACTTTTAGCGTGGAACTGGTGTTAAATTCGATCCCGCAGCAGCAGCAGTATTTACAACGAGGAGGATTATATCATAGACGTACAATACAATCACAACACAACAAGCAGATCACATGACACGCACAGACACAACAACAACCGACGAAGCAGATTCACTCGCTGTGTAGACACATGTACACTGCAGCATAATAGTTGGAGTACAGTTTAATTCTCCGCCCGACAAAGTCTAGGTCATTTCGGAGGCGGTCTTCACAGCCAATCACTTGACTGATACTGACAAACAAAACAGTACAAGAATATAAAGCACAAACTGAATACAACTGAAAAAGCAAACAGTGCAAAATACTGTAAAACACTATTTTTGGTGTACATCTAATTCTCATGAGTAGCATCAAATTGTGAAATTAAGTACCCGTGAAAATTCGGATTGCCATTATGCCACAGCCCAGCAATGCGATACCGACCTCAGATGTAAGTTTGAGGACGGATTACACCAGGCAGAGACGGAACAGTTTTTACGGCTAGCTTTGAGCAAGCGGTTGCCAAAGCTAAGCAGTTTCACAATGCACAAGATATATGCAATGCGTAGTAACTGAGACCAACCATGATGCTGTCACCAACCTCACAACTGAAGCAGCTATCCTTCAAGGGATGGAAACAGTTGCTAAGACATTGGGAGACAAGCTTGACAAGATGTTGCATAGTACACCCGGAGATTAAACGCCAGATTAAAATGCAGCGAAATTTCTACACTCCAAAATCGACAAATTAAGGTGCAGCTACAATATAGTGTTTTACAGTACAGCAAAATAAAAAAGCTATCATCGTTTATTCGCCCACTATCAACACTCGGCCAGGAAACAAGACGGGCTTCTTGTACAAAGATCCCCGAGCCCACATGGGACCCCAGATGGAGCATACATGTAGTGGCACTATACTGCAACAATATAAATTAACACTATAATAAAAGCAGCTGTGTAATGAATCAGTTGGAGTATTTCTTCATGATAACAGTGATAATAATAATGATGATAATGAGTCAAGACCTGGTAATGCTTTGTAGCAGTCAATACGGACAGATGAGAACACTTACCGTAAAACTTCGAATACAATACGCCATCGAATATAATACGCACCCCAACGTTAGGTTTTTGTCACAATGTAAAAAATCTGTAGACCTATGTATAATACGCTGGTATGTAACTAACAGGTTGATAAGTAGCGCTGTGCCGCAGGTGCTGCCTGGCCCCTTACCACCACGTCCCTCCCCTGCCAGCAGCAGCAGGTGTTCACCAACCACTGTCAAAAGTCAGCCACGGTATCTTATTCTCCTGCCACCCATATCAACGTCGTCGTTCTTGTAGTGAGGCAGTTTCGTTTTCAACGATCGTTTCAGTCTGAGCTAAACGACAGAAAATATCTAGATCTATGTATGATATGCACCACTGAATTTCAAAGCAATTTTTTTGGAAAAAAAAGAGCGTATTATATTCGAAGTTTTACGGTATGCATTTTGATACTGAAGAACTGTCTAACTATAAGACAAACTACTACATATCCTGGTATGTGCAAAGGACCGCGGCGAATTATCAACCTATTCATCTTGTCACTGATTCATTTAACTCTAATGCATTCTCTGCAGCCGCAAAATACAGTTTTGGAGTGAATATTTCACTGGAAACCATGACTATAACATGTCTGATCTGCTTCATACAGACAACTGTAGCCTGGTCAGCCAGCGACAGTGGAAACTTCTACACAGTAATTGTCACCTATGGCTATTCAATAACTTGCTCATATAACTTTCAAAACTGCAGCATTTCAGATTATGTGGAACAGCAAAGATACAAAGAATTAGTAGAAAAAGCTGAAAATGACACATAAAACTCGACTCTTCTAATCTTTTCTTTCACGATTAAACTGGCTGACATCACTGTAAAACTGAATGTAAATAAAAATGCCCAACTAAAAGGCATAACTGTTGATACTGGCCGTTACCATCAGTGAGACACTGGAAGTGATTTGCTTATGTTCATACAGCAATGTGAGTGTAGCAATAGCAGAAGACATATAGTTGACATGTACGATACAGTAACTGTACTGCTTGTAAGGTTTGAAATTGCAAACAAAAATAAAAGTAAAAACAAATTTACATGTGCAAGGGCAGCAGAATATAACAAGTTTTGTAAGAGTTTTACAAAGGCTATGATAGGTTGCAGCAAAAATGTAAAAACAGCAAATTTCCACAAACAGCAAAAACTGTGGTAAGTAACAACACTGGTTTCTTCAAACACAGACACGCCAAACTCCTGAGACACAACAGGAGATACCACAACGGTCATAGCTGTAACTTGTTAGTTAGATTTTTAAACCTAACAATACCACAGATGCCATGTCATGATTTATACTACTTTCAGCAAAGCATGACCGATATCGCACCATGATCATTTCATTATTTTGCCATCTCTGCGGCCGTCTCTTCTGCAGTCAAGCAAGTGATCAACAACTTGACATCACCAACGTACTGCAGTATTTTTATTTTGTGCTGAAACCGAACAAATAAAAAAAACTGATATCAAAAATAACAAAATAAATCAATAACATCACGGCAACAGTAATCATTTTGCAGCCGTATCTCAAAACGTTGGTTGGCTTATAACAACATTCCCGACACTGATAGGTCATCTAGTGCTGCTAGTAGGAGCTTTTTAATCTCGCAACTCGTAAAAATCATAACAACAATAGCAAACACAAAACCCTTCAAGTTTCCCGACGGGTCTTATAAACGGATACAATGCCAACGACAGTTTTGGCACCACAAACTAGGTAACCCTTTATGCCACGTGGGTAATCTAATGCCGAAACAATGGAATGATCTTAGAGCAAACAATAAGACAAACTCCAGCGATACATTTGTCTAATATTAGCCACAAACGCAACGTGAAATGAAGGAAAAACAAACAATGACAAAGCCAGAAGCAGTAGAGATGAAAGGCAAGATCAACGGAAGAACAGTTTTGATGCTACATGACATGTTAGAAGGTCAGCAAGCTGTGTAATTGGCTCACGCATGAGGAAGCAGGTACCACTGCCGACATAAGAAATAATGCTAGGATTTTAATAACAATAAAAAAGGACAGTGGCAGATATTAAAGACAGACAGTGTGCCATCAGAGAACTTCTTCAGGACAACAGAGGGCGAGTCGGAGGAGAAATCTGCCGATATAAGAAATAATGCTAGGATTTTAATAACCACTAAAACAAGGACGGCAGCATATATTTCATATGGACAGTTTGGAATCAGAGAACTTCTTCAGGACAATAGAGGGTTGATGATTGAGCAGTGTTTTACGTCCCCGCCAACACAGTATAGGTTATATGGGAGACGGTTTTTACAGGTCAAAAGACCCAACCAACAGTATCAAAGTACTGAAGGAGATGCTACGAAGGACAAATCAAACAATGAAAACAACGAAATACACATATTAGAGGGTGATTCGGAGGAGAAATCAAGGGAATGGAGTAGATGACTGTGTAAATGGTTCAGGGATGAAACACTGCAAGTAGGACAGTGGAATGACGTGAAGAACATGCTGTGTGCCATAAGACAACATAACGGGATGAATACACTGTTCAACCAACAACAAACTGGTAAGAAACTATGACGATGATCCACTTTATAATCACGATGGAAATCAACTCAAACGTGCCTCAATCAATGTTATAAATTTCGGAACACCGTCTTGCATCAATTGGCACGTTATTCAAAATTATCCACATACCGTGAAGTAAAAGTTAAATCTATATTTTAGACAAGAAAATCTAATTCTGTGTCACTAACAACATAATTTGATAGAAAGTTAAATGACTGCAGAAAATGTCCACTGCCATCTTTCTTAGTAGTTTACTTTACACGCAAACAAATACACAGACAAAATTTATAAATACGACAGCAACAAATATTTAAAAAAAGTGAGCAAATAACGCAAAAAAAAGCTATATGATAGAGCGTCGACTTCGATCACTGATAGAATCTCTCGTTAACAAAAAACCGTTAGTTCGGTTCACCGCCGCGTGGTGACGTCGTCGTTAAGTTTAGAGCGACATCTGGTGACGACTGATGCGCGACAACGACACCGTTAAAACGCGACTTCGACGCCTTCATCAGCGTCGACATTTTTGGACCACGGCAGCGGCTCCTGATCTCGTGACGCACGAGAGACAGCGGCCGATGAATCTAGACGACAACACGTTACGTCTGGTTACAACGAGAGACGTAATCTGAACACGAGGATCACGGATTCACGTAGACTAAGGCTGCGTCCACAGTGACATGAGTACCGAGTACGACTCCAAGTTTCTCTGCGGGTTAGCAAGCGTAGCATTATATTGTGCTACGTTATGTGAACACCACACCGTGTCTCAACAAGAAGCCAAGCTGTCGCTAGGATAAGGATAGCCGACCATTCTGCCTCACAGCACCTTTGGGGTCATGTGACGTCATCAGTCACGTAGCCCATATGCCATTTTTTATTGGTGGTCCTTTGGAAACAAGCCTCTATCTCTAACTGTTTCCGAGATATTCAATGTCGAATACAACGCAATGGTTGACGTGACCTTGATACGATCTCTAAGCAAAGGTCAAGGTCATTCATTTTGGTACCAATCAATTTCTCATATACGAATTCCTATAGGCTGTCAATAGTAACTTTTGTGCTAGAACCCACCATTTACCCACAACACATGTCACAGATGACGACGACAGATGCAACATTGTAGCAAAACGCGACCGTTAATACTGTCCGCTAAAAAAGAAGCAAAATTATTTTTGTTATAACTACGCCAACCTTCCACCAAATCTGACAATTTTTGGCATAAAGATGGCAAACAGCCTAAAATTATATGAGGTGCACTCATTTTCCACCTCACCTAACTCACGGACCTGGAGCTTGTGGACGAAACTGCTGTTGGTGAGATAATAATTCTCATGATTACTCACACTTCCACTAGCATTTACTGTGATAGGCGCCCATTTAAATGCAGTTCTCTGACACCAATGTACTGTACATACTGACCATATTCTCTGAATGTGATTAGCTGATTACGACATTAACAATTGATAAACACGAACAACGTGGAACCTTGTGTAGCTTGTAATAACAGCCGCATGCATTGCAGAGGATCTGTTTATTCTCCAACCGACGCCAGACTGTCGTCCGCGTTGCTCCGCAGTTGGCACAGACGTTCACTTCTGGAGACAGGAAAGGGCTCTGAAGTGTAGACAACAACAAGTCCAATAAACGCCATAGAATCTCTAGTAACAACTGATACAGACCATAGACGTAAGAACGTCGAGAAAAATTTTTTTAAAATACCAATAAACGTAAAAAAAGTGAAAAACGAAACAAGATAAAAATACGACAAAAACACTAAATTCAATCTCTCAGTGAAAGTCCATTATGCTAGTCCCTATACGGAAATATCAACACAGTGCAGCATGTGGGACGTCGACATCTCAGGTCTTCCGACGTCTACGCAGACAGTTACAGACTGGCGACAGGAGTTTCTCTGTAGCCAGACCACGGCTATGGAACAATCTACCAACAGAGCGGAGGAGAGACATTATCTTTGAACATTATAGACAATTATTTAAGGTGTTTTTGTTCGTTTAGGCAGCAGCGCATTGTGACTTTTACTTAAGTGTGCCAGATATTAGCACTGTTACTCACTCACTGTTAGGGCTACGTACAGAGACAATACAATGTCAAACGTATCATGTGTGACACACTTCAGCATACGCTGCCCTGTGCCTAGAAAACACCGTTCAAATCTTTCTTTCTTCCCGTATGCTACCTCATGTGCTTCAAACAGCAGAAAAATCACCGTAGCAAACTAGCATGCACAATGTTACACAAAATGGTTTCTGCATGAATACTTTGCAAACTTTTTTTACAAAAAAAACAGTGAAAAAATGAGAAACATTAAAAACGTGAAAACGTGGCAAAAATAATAAGAATGTAAAAAACGTTTATATGTAATATTTAATGTCCCAAATAATTGCACCTTATAAAATTTTACATTCAGCTAAATCTGTTGTTCGTAATATCAACACCCAGATATGTACTGATATAATGCTAGCCCATGCCATGACAGGCCATTGTAGACATATTATGGTTACATGAACGTACACACAGAATTAAGTAACTAACTAATGTACACACACTGCAGGTAATAACAATATTTCTGTATTTAGTTCAAACACAGAAGCTACATCCTGCAACGTTCGTCAATGTCAACGTCAAAATGAACTTATATAGCGCAACTTCACGCAAAGCATCTCAATTGTGCTCGGTGCACTAGTATCTCGTGCACGATTGACTTCAATGTGCGCCGAAAGACACCGCTGCTTACAGCCGGTTCACGCAGTTTCACAGGCAATGAATTCCAGACGGTCGGACCCTTGACAGAGAAGGCCCGCCGACCAATTGTGTTACGTCGATACCACGGAATGATCAAGTGGTGCAGGTTGGCTGATCGTCGATGTTGACTGGCTGTTCAGTTTGATGTGAAAAGGTTGTAAAACACGACTGACAAAGCTCACAGCAGAGAATGAAGCAGTTAATGTTTTGTATCGATTACATGCAGTATCACAACTAATAACTTACAGCTTTGACGCCATTCAGCCGCCGATAGCTGTTAATTGTTGGAATGTTCAACGGTGTCTTTGGATATCGGCAGGTCTTCAGGTTGCCTTTCACAGCCACTGAACTGGATGGACCAAGAAGCTGTCAAAATGCACACGGAATAATTGCTCAATTAAGAAAATATTCAACAGTCAACACTGTATCGACTTTTTCGTGTTATTCTCATCAGCCGATTCAATCTCTTTCTCAATTACAGATCGTTCTGACTTTGTTCAGCACATATAAATCACATAAAGACTGGGTCAGAAATTTTCCAACATTCATTTCCATAACTTTTCAGTATACCCAATCCACGACATCTCAGGCACAGAAAATAAAAACATCAAATTCCATGACTGATTTTCTGTGACTTTCAAGGTCTATACAAACCCTGGTTACAGCAATTACCATACTGCCACAACAGCATATTTTATATAAACTCGCATGCCAGATGGTTAGTCCATCCAGATAGCATTTCGAAATACTATTTACGGCAAAGACAAAATGATTTGCAGCATTAAGTTACATGTTCAAGGATAGCATCAACTGCATTGAAAGCTCTAGTAAAAATCTCTGTGTCATTTTATCACTAACTGTTGGCTAAAATAACATAAAACAAACCATTCCACAGTGTGCTGTCGGTACTGATGAAGGTGAGAGGGATGGAAACGTTGCTGCGGACCATGGAAACGGTTTTGGCAGTAGTGCAAAGTGTGACTGCATGCTGGCGACCATGGCAGACAGGCCGAACGGTGACATCATCGCCATCTGCTGGTGGCGGTCAGCCGTCGGTACTACACTGTGACCCACTGAGGTCATTGATGAGGCAATGTCCGCGGATGCTGGTTCAACGATCTCCGATTTTACGTCAGCCGACAGACAGCAGTTCACAGAGAAGTCCCGACATTCTGTTGAAGTAGAGGACTGCGGCTCATCTGATAGTTCCGTCTTGCACGTTTGACTTCGATGGTCACCGGTCACTCCAATAACGACGGCTGACTCACAGCTTTCGTCGTCCGACCATGCAGGAGTGTAACTCAACGGCGTCGCTGGGGAGGAAGTCATGGGGCAACTACTGCTGTCTAAGTATCGGCGCACAGTACACGTTTGTTTGCGATGACTTCGCTTGGACACACAATCGGAGTTAGTGACCGATTCCTGGTTTGTTGGTGGTGCAACAATCGGCACTCTACTGTCACACTGTGTCTGTTCTGACGGTAAACTCAGACTTCTTATGACATCATTGCATCCGCGTTCAGTCGACTCGGCCGAAGTCAGTTCATCAGTAGTAGCAGATTGCAGATCAGTGGTATCTGATAGTAACTCATTCACACAAGATTCATTACACTGATCATCAGCAGCACTACAGACCGGCGTATCACCAACTTCCTTGCCGACACAGTCAGAAATGTTTTCAGTCTGGCCCAGTAATTCCCAGATCGTATCACCGGGCGGCGGACACAAAGTGTCTTTGAATCTGCGTAAGGTATGTCGCCGTTTCCGGTGCTGATGGTGATGTCTAGACGCCCGAATGTGTTCAGCAGCTGACTGAACATCCCTCTGTGTGACATCCTTCACAAGCTGACTCGGCAACTGATTGTGGCTAAGTTCCTCCGCGCTACCATTCGACAGACCAGGATCATCGGAACCCACAGAGGTAACTGCAGACATGCAGGCTGAAGAAGAGTTCATTATTGCTGGATTATCGTCTGTGGACAAGAGGGTTGCATCATCGCTAGTGCAGCGCGGTTCATTTGCCTGTAGAGTTTCCTTCAGACTGAGCAGAAGCACATGTCCTCTGTCAACAGTCACTGCCAGCAGGCCTTCAACTGACAGCTCGGTGTTGTACTTCAAACCGGTCTGACACAGCAGCAAGATAGCATCTCGAAGACTTGCACGAACGTGCTGTTCTGTTTCACTCAACAAATACATGGCCGCATCACACTATTCTGTAACAGACAACAATTATATTTCAGTTAAAACTTGCTTGTGTGTTTTAACTGCTGCTGTAACCAAGTAATTAAGTAATTAAGAAGTTTTCCGCTTATTCAGTTGTTAATCCAAAACTGCACACTTAGCTGGCAGTGTGCATTACGGCCGGCTGTGTATAACATCAGTCTTAGTCGTTTTGATATAATATCGGATCGTGACAGATGGGCAGACAGACAGACAGACACTCTTTGTTTCAGAAGGCAGAGAGAATATGTTTACTTATTCTGTGATTGCGCTTTTGTCATAGACACAATAGTCTACAGACATATTGTGTGTGCACAACCGGAGCTGTTTGAGAAATTACTTTGTC
>Ga0056114_1000337_pt1 | contig 15222 bp, 9 predicted proteins | sample WorMetHERISLAND1_FD_77005 | JGI IMG/M metagenome (GOLD analysis project Ga0056114, IMG submission 77005) | Marine gutless worms symbiont microbial communities from Max Planck institute for Marine Microbiology, Germany - Olavius loisae HERON... ...
CCTTAGAATTTGGTGATGAAATTTGGCGTCAGAAAACTAGAGTCTTGGGGCTACCAGATGGTGAAGAAATCATGCCACTAGCTTTCTTCGTTTTGACACAATACCGGCGCGTGACGGACGGACAGACGGACGGACACGTTGTGATCACTATTACCCGCGCTAGCATAGCGTCGCGCGGGTAAAAAAGAAAAAGAAACTCAGTTTACGTTGATACCAAAATACATGTCTAAGTTGCTACAACTTATATATACAGCATGATCAATTTCTCATACTTTGTCGCTAAATAATTGCTAGATAATGTAAACTGTAGAAACTTGCAACAGTCACATGTAGCATAACGGTTTACTGTCCTAAATAACTTTGTTAGAAATAGAGTATATGCGAAGTCTAAGGATTTCAGATCAAAATATGGGCAAAAAGAAGCATTGAAGACCATGTACAACAAAATGGTCATTATTTACCTTGACCAGTTCCAGTAGCACTTATTCAGATGCTAATCTTACAATCTTTTGTATCTGCTACAAAATGTGTAGCCCTGATGGCTGATAACACATGTGGATCTGGCTGTCATAGTTAGCCAGGGGGGCCATTTTAGATATGTGAAAGTTACTGTGTAGACATTGGCATCTGCTAGCCTTGAGTCTTGAGTAGTGAAGTAGATTAATATTCCAATGATTAATAGCTGTTTGTGGGCCATGATATTAACACAATTGCTGCCAGGCCAATTGTTTCCTCGTTGCCATCCCAGATATGACTTTAATTTGCCTACGTGCCACCAGGATGTCTGCTGCGATGCTGGTGTGCGGCTAAGTTAAGAGTACTGGTATTTCTGTCTTTTACCCTATGCTGTCAGTTGCTGCAGTAGTGTGGATTCTATGATGTATATATCTATGGTAGGAGGGGTCATGCCGTGCTGCGAGCTGCACTGCCTCACAAGGAGGAGTATGTGATTCTGGTGCGAATGTCGTCAGTCCAACGTCAGCTGTACAATGCATTCATGACGGTTATCAAGGAGGGTGGTCTCGCCAGTTGGGCCAACAGTAACAACCCAATCAAAGCATTCTCCGTTTTCTGCAAGGTCTCTTTTCAGTTTTTTCCTATTTGCTTGCCTTCTTGGCCAAAAATTAGTCCAGGCTTTTGATTGGATGGATCGCTTTGTCTGTGACTGTAAGAATATTTACTAATTTTGTTCTGTGAAGTCTGAAATTGGTGCAGATTATACCATGTCAAAATCTAGAATAGTATACGTGAGTGCAATGAGTGTATATCAGAAGACACTGTGATATAACCTGCTTATTTCATGACCATTGCAGTCTATGTGTTTGGTCACACTTGAGTGTACAAGAGTGGATTTCGAGACGTTATCTTACTGTCCAGACACTATGCTAAGAGATAGGTGCTGAAAGTAGGTTGTGGAATACAGGAAGCTAACGGTTCAGATTTTTCGAAAACACTTTACAATTTGTCATGCAGTCTTGTTCTATGCTGTGAGCATCTTGAAGTTTACTGTCAAAATAAATCCAAGTACCACTAATCTGAATCTAAATAGCTATATAGCCAGTCACCTGTATAATGTAAACCAATGGACATGGGAATGTTGTCCAGAAAAAAACTGATGATTATTGGTTTTTGAAACACTGCAATAGGAATGTGCGTGACATTATTTAAAAGTCACATTTCTAAATGTGTTGTTTTGCCAATATTACTGGTGAAGTGTTTGGTGTGTGCATAGATCTGGAATCACCCAGACATTCTTCATCAGATTATCAGTCAGCGTAAGGACGACAACGATCTGGACATTGACGACGCGAAGGCTGCTGATGTCGCCGCTAACGGCAACGCTGTGACATCGTCGGCGGCTCGACGCAGCCGCTCTAAAGCCAGCCGAGTCACATCGGCCGCGTCTTCAGCCAGTTTAATGTCATCTGCGTCTAATTCCAGATTGACACCAGCTGCCAGCACGGACTCATTAACCAGTACATGTCCAGTGAACAGTACTGTTGCTTCAGACACTCTGATGCCCACATTCGGTCTAGCTGTGGCCGGTAGTGCTAGTTCGCTACTGTCTATGTCTAGATTGGACATAACTCAGAGTTCAGACTCTATGAGGTCGGAGACAAGTAGGTCGTGTGTCGATGCCGGAAAGTTTGACTTCTCCGCTGTGAAGACGGAGCTGAGCCAGTCATGCATGATGGCACCCAGCTCACATCCGGCAATGTCGGAGATGTCTCAGCCTGCCTCTGACATGGTGAAATTTCACGTCGGTCAGGGCACCGAGTTTCTGTCTCCAAATGGCACCGGCAGTAATGCCGTGGACAGGAAGCCTGTAGGTCCGGATGTGGATTCCAACGGTAGAAGAACGGACATTTTGGCAGCGTCAAAGACTGAGGAGTTGATGCCAAAGAGTGTGGACAGGAAGTCTGAGAAGATGGAGACAGGGACGGAGATGGTAAAGGATGAAGTGATGTTATCACAGCCAGATAGTGATGTGAAGACACCAGCAGCAGCAGCATCACAAGGCAACACTGATATTGAAGTGTCAACAGAACTGAAGCCTGGCGTTGATAAGCCATGCACAGGTGCGGATGCGGTTGCCACGAGCAACGCGACATCAACATCCACAACGGCAGCTGGTACTGTGTCAGCTGGCGGCAGTGAAGTGACGGCTATTGCGTCGGCGAGTGATTTGAAGAAGGAATCTCAGGCTATCAACTACGACTGGGTCTGCATCAGTTTGTTTATTCTCATTGCAACTTGTTTGCTCTGTTTATCATTCATAATGGACGTGTATAAGTTACATGTCTCATGTAATGGTGCAGATTTGTTAATATTCCAAACTTCACGCTCGTGCTGGACTTACACTCTTGTGGCATAACATACTCATTACTCAAGCATTTAGTATATCTGTGTACACAATTGCATGCCAAGCATCTTGATCAGCTGTCTTTATCCAGGCCGTGGCAAGACTGAAATTCGGAGGTTTCAGGTCATCCTTGACCGCTCTGAGCCAGGTGTGGCTTGATCTTCCTGGTGGTCGTCTGCTGTTGGTTGGTGGTCTATGGATTGCTGTCACAGTGACGTGGTGGTGATCCACACGCAGTGAACAGCCAGCAATATGCCCAAAGAGTCACAGTCTACGATCTGTCACCATTTGAGAAAGCAGTGGGCAACCAGAGTTAGCTCTGACATCACCATATGATGGGTGTATGGAAGAAGGCATAAGGCCAATATTTTAAAGGCATCGAGTGGACCACAAAGGTACTCTGTGGTTGCCAGTGTCACATCCATAGATCATGACTGGAACTATGTAAGTTCTTGACGAACTTAACGCTCATCAGTTTAATTTTTAGTTTTAGTTTCTTCCCATTCTATTTCCCTTAGGCTACAGTTTCATTCGGTTTAATTTTTGCTTAGTTTGGCAGTTTTCTTGCATGGTTGTTTAGGTTTTTGTCTTCTTGGTTCTAATTTTGTTTAGTTTTGTTTTTTTTCTGCGTCAGTATAGAAATTAGCAGGGAAGCACTACACGGATGACACAAGGAGCTGAATGTGTCTTGTTGTAGGCGTTTGATCTGATGAAAGACTATGTGTCGGGTGTCATTGAGCACAGTGGCAAGATGGTGATATTGATGGAGATTATTGAACGATGTGTCTTGATGCGAGAGAAGATCCTTGTCTTCAGGTACAGACATGTACTGCTGACTACTGGCTTCACTGGCTGTATGCCGACACACAGGAGTTGACAACCATTCACTTAGGAGTCACTTAGTGCCATGACTAAGGAAGGATGTCATGATATGATGGATGCCAGTCCATATTGACATCAATACCTGGGATCAATCCAAGTTCACCTTTATTGAACTGTTGATATATGTTGGTGATTGCAGTTACCATTGGTTTGGAGGAACTATGCTGTCTGTGTCCATAGAACAGTAGACATGGCATTGATGTAGGTTTATAAGAAAACAGTGACATGTGCATTGGATTTTTTACTCTCAGGATTTGAAACTCCTGTGAGACGTTTTAACCTTACTGTTAATGTGGGAGGTGCATTAGAGGCATCAGTGTTAGGTTATAACATGCCTGCCTTCCCCGTATGGTAAGGTAAGATAAGGTAAGGGTTATAAGACCCAAGGCTTGTCATGACAACACTTGCCCGTTTTAACATAACTCTATGCAAGTCTGATATTGCTGTAGCTCCTTCATCTGTCTCTGCATCGCTGTGCTTACCTAGACATATTGTTGAGATTCTATTTCCATCTGGCAGCCCCACTGTTCTAATTATCACTGCTGTTATGAAATTTCAATTCATACACAACTATCAGAGACCTTGAGTACCGGTGAGGTACAGAAAGAAAGTCGACCATTCTGTTCCTTCATCCCATGCATGACCAAATACATGTGATCTGTTTACAATGGCTGGCATTATTGTTGACATGTGTATTTTGTGTCGTGTTCAGTCAGAGCCTGTTCACACTGGGGCTGATTGAGGAATATCTTGCCAAACAAAATGTTCCTGGTACCGAAGAAATGTGGATGAAGAACAAGAACTATTTTCGTATGTTGCACTTTTTTTGTTTCATGCCAGCAGCAGCAACTACACACACCAGCAGACATTTGAACACGTGGTTGTTGTGATAACATGAAACTGTTATAAATATTTGTAATTCTAGTTTTGTCAGTACTTGAAACTCGGTGCTGACTCTAATAATAAATATGATGCCTTGTTATGTAACATTACTTACATAGCAGAGATTATGACGGTTGTAGTAGGTTCTGTAACAGGAGACAGGTTGGCTTGAATGATTGATGGTAACTTTGAGGGTGTTGGACCACTATTCTGAAGATCCCACTACTTTTCATTTTGAATTAATCTATACTTTGCTCATGGGTCAGGTGAATGGTCGTTGATCTGTATAGGGTTAGGAGATAAGGTTAGTGTTAGTGGTAGTCTCTCGGTGGCACTGAGAATAATAGCGACTTTGGGAATAACTGACCAAAATAACTCTGTTATGTACACTGTGGTGATTTTTGTCTTTTGAAGCATATTTTCTTAACCTGTGAACCAGCATATAATCTTTGGCAATGCCAAAATCTCTGCATTGGTGGTTGCTTGGAGTTCAAGGGAACAGAAAGTTCATAGATTTAGTTGGTAAGGCATCCATACTGTAGAATATGCAGTTCAGTAGTGCATATTTGCTTCATGTGGTTTGATGTGTGTGTGTGTGTGTGAGAAGGTCTTGATGGAAGTACATCTGGGTTGGAGCGAGAGAGACTCATCAACCTGTTCAACGCTGAAGATAACGACCAGATACGCATCTTTCTCCTCTCGACCAGGTAACAACCCGATAACTGTTGAAAGAGTCATTGGTAGAGTCATTGGTAACATCAGCAAAGGTGTCGGTCCATAATTACTGCTGTGCTGCAGAATATTGAGTGAGTGGTTGAGTAAGAATGTTTATAGCCTGTGTCTCTATCTCTAAGTGCCACAGCCTCAGTCTAAACCAAACAAGTGTGCTTTCAGTCATTTATAAAATACACCAAATGAAACAGGCAGCTTGTTCAAGACCCGTAGGCCAGTGATGACATCACGATCACCTTGCCAAGTCCTGGTCTATGGCATGACGATCGAGCAATGTGCTCCTGTTTCATTACAGAAGGTTTCATTCTAGGTGTTGATGGAGATGTAGTACCACGTTGTCAACATAGTAAGTATTATGCATGCTATTTCAGTCAAATCAGTCTAAACCAACGATCGGAAGGTTGCGGGTTCGAGGCCTACTAAAGTAGTGTATATCACAGTGTTGACAGGTAACCGCCTGGGGTAAACTGCCCGCTGTGGCCGGCCGCCACTCTTTCTTCCGAGCTGTAGGAAGTTGGAGAGTTTAGACTGTCAGCATTGATGGACTCGGATCTGGCAGTCTAAGAGCGGTAAACAAAGCTGACGCTATGCTGACGCTTTCCAGCACTCTATAATATCGGAAGCCATTTACCATTTACACTAAGGTCAAAACTCACTAGACACAAACAGTCGTGATATCTTGAACAAACTGCTCAGTGGAATTGTGATAGAGTAAGGTCAGATTGACAAATGTCGAATGGAAGAGAGTTCCACAGACACGGCCCAGCACCTGAATATGCATAATTGCCAAAACATATACAGGAGTGACTGTAAATCATGACGTGATTAATATTTCCTGGTGAAATATCTCTGATGTCTGTTTGGATGTAGGGCGGGTTGTCTTGGGATCAACCTGGTCGGGGCAAGTCGTGTCGTGGTCTTTGATGCGTCGTGGAACCCATGTCACGACTGCCAGGCCGTCTGTCGAGTCTACCGCTACGGCCAGGGACGATGCTGTTTTGTCTATCGGCTTGTCACCGACAACACGATGGAAAAGAATATTATGACAGACAGATAAATAAGCAGGGAATCTCGGACCGAATCGTTGACGAGCTCAATCCTCAGAATCTGTTGGAGCGGAAACAAGTCGACATGTTGTTACGCTATGAGGTAAGTCCTGTTTATTAATGTATTGCTGGTAGGGCAGCCTGTTGTTTCCTTTGCTAACAGGTCTTCCAGCCAAGTTCACCTCTTCAAATATCCATGGTTTTGGTACAGATTTAATTATCTGTTCCGCCAAAATATGAATGGATGCCCTTATAGTACTGTATACACTGGATGCTCATCATAATATGGAGTTTTGGCAACATCACCCATACAGCATTATAGTGAAATGAACAAACAATGCGGCTCTTTCACATGTTTACAGCACAGCCATTCAAATAGAATAGCAAGAAGGTGACAATTAATAGATCGCAAACATCTAGAAGGCCTATATAGGTCTATGTAGGTCAATATGATGCTGTCTCCCCGTCAGTAATGTCTGTCACTGTTAAAACAACAACAGGAATGCCTCTTAGCCAGCTTGATATGCTGTTGCCAGTAGACGAGATGTACTTGTGAATGACTTGGCTGTTGATATGTTTAACAGGACACTGAGATGCCGACGATCAGTGCTGACGGCTGTGAGGAAAAGTGTCATGACCCGGTGCTTGTCAGTGTTGTCAAAAAGCATCACGGATGGATCACAAAGGTTTGTTGCTGTAGAACCTGATGACTTACTGGCCATTGACTGACACGTTGTGTTAGATTGGCATCTCAATGCTTCCACAGAGAAGGGTGCTACAGTAGTGATATACTTCAGCTGCATAATACATGAGGTCTATGGCTTGCTGTAAACTGTTGTAGTTCATTGCTCCTTTTTTCTCTCTAATATGTCCGCACACTCCCTCACTGCTGCACTGGACTATCTCCCTCCACTATTCACAGTCACAGATTGCTTGCTGAGCTGCTAGTAGATAGGCCAGTATCTTTCTCTGTTTGCCGGAATGATATGAATCGTTGGAGACTGTTGATTCGGTTCGGACTGGTTTACCAAATAGTTTGAATGCAGTAACCGTCACGTCACTAGGCACAACATTGTGTGTTAATGTTGTCAGTCGTCAACGCCGCTGTCAGTCAACCGTGTTCATGCCATGATACCATCACAGCATGATGATGATGATGATGATGATTCGAGAAGTTATGTCTGCCCGCTCTTACAGCTAGAAACAGTCACGAGCATGCTAGTGATACGCCCTGGCAAACAGTTTAGTTTTCAGATCATGACGGAACGTGGATGTAAGCAAGATCATACTTGGAGCATTTAAGGCTTTGTACTACACTAGTCTCTCCAGGATCCTGCCAGCTTGAAGTGACAGTATGCTGTCTGGCATTGAAAACTGTGCAGTTCGCTGTGACATTTTGCCTGGTGACTTTTTAAACCTTTTTATCTTACTTTTTACTTATGAAACATTTCTCTTGTTACTAACATATTGAGCATGTAGAGGTCATTGGGCGATGTTGTGCTGTGTAAATATACTTTGCTTACTAAATGTTACCGGCTGTGATTGTGGTTGCTAGGAGCCGTTTACACACGAGTCGCTGCTGCTGGACCAGCAGGATCAGAAGCTCACCAAGAGAGAGAAGAGACTGGCTCAGCAGGGCTACGAGAATGACAGGAAGTTGAGTCTGCGTCCAACATATTATCCACGACCGTTTCCCGCCGGCAGCGGAGTCGACATGTCTCGATTACCTATCAGCGTCAGGTCTGCTGCAGTTTACTTAAAGTAGCTGGACTTGTGGTGCTGGCACTCGTGGCTTCCTGTAAAAGAGACTACCAGTGTAGTAGTCTTGAAGTATGCTGATACGAGTGACAGTATTTACAGTCGTGCTGTTCTGTTTGTCATTGAAGGCAGTTGTTGTGTATCCACTGCTACAATTGTCTGAATAACGGGATCATGACACAGTGAGCTCTTTACACAGATTGCAACAGTCGTTATGGTGAACAAGACCCTCAGACCATTTTAAACTGTACAACACCATGTATATTATTATCATCGTTATCCGGACATTTTTGTTGTTTTTTTTTATTCGTTTGTCTCTGTGCATGATAACTCCAAAGTTCTCGCTGGATTTCCGTGAAACATGGTGTGCTGGTAGATATATTTGTTCCTTGCTGCAAGTGATTATTCCAGACCCTCGGAACAGTCTCCTAGAGGGATGGAAATTATGATCAGAACTTTGACCAGTTGACTCACTTGTTCTTTCATTACGTGTAGTATTCACTGTAATAGAGGGAACAGTTGTTTCTGGGTGCTGATTAATTGATCGTTGTTTAACTGCCATAACGTTTCTGAAAGTGTGAACTCACTAGTCATGGTCACTGGTAAAGATTGTTTAACTCTGTCATTATTAATGATCATTGGTTACTGTTTCATGATGGTGCGTAGATACTAATGGCAGATAAAGACTGTGGATTTTACATTCAGATTCTAAACGGTTGCTCAGACAATGGAAATAATCTGAGATGATTACAGTGGCTGTTGTCTGTCGTCAGGTATGGTGCAACGGTCGGTGGTCGTCCCGTGGCAAGTGTTCGTCCAATGATGTCATCACCGCTAGCTATGAGGTCATCATCAGCTTCTGCAGCGGGTCAAACTCGTCTCTTGATCCCTGCAGGACGAGCGAGCTCCGGCCTCAAACCCGGCGTCTCTCTCCAGCAGATACAGACCACGACCGGTGCGTGAATCACCTTTTTGCTATTCACTGTTTGAAGACTTGGAGTGTGACTTGTGTGAACCACGGATGTATATAAATATTCTTCTGGATACCGTACTGACCACTGATGTTAATAAATATTCTCTGGCATCCGCTAGCTGCCAACCAATATGGCAGACCTTAGTTGGCAAACTGGATCTATTTTTAGCTGTTGCAAAGAACTGTGGGATTGTCGTGTACTTAAACCAATCACAACAAAGCATCAGTCCGTGTTTTGGTTAGTTAGCCAATCACAGCGTATGTCGGCCATATGCGCTGGCATCTGCCGGTGGATATCGCTTGCGGCGGCTAGTGCTGACCCTGTGTGTGAACAGTTGGACATTTTGTCTGGAGCATCTCGGCATATTTTGCCATATTACCTTTCTCTTGACACATAGGCTTCATTTATCTTGAACTGTTGTTAATTCTGTAAAAGTCCATTGCCTTCAGCAAGTTATCTTGATGTCTGCTTTATCGCGTCACTCTGTTCTTCGGGAAAACCTGAAACTGTCAGGGAATCTGATAGCAGTCATGAAATTTAGGGAATTTACCCAAAATACGGATATTTCTGGGAAACGTCAGGCTGTCAAGGAAGACTGTTCACTGTTATGTCAGTATAAATGCTGAAAACGCTTGCGTAGTTAAAATTCACTGTCCTATGCTGTAATATTGTGCTTATTAATTACCGTCAAGAAATATGAGCGTGAGGCATGATGTTTATAAATGCAACGTGACATTGATTGCCACGACACCACATAGTTTCATAGTATTTTATATTGCCTGAACAATCTGTGTATTTAAGTTGTTGCATGGATAGTATAAGTATAAAGTCTATATTTTGGGCCATGTGCTAGACATCTTTCATAAATGTAATATTCGTTTACAGACATTATAATTCCTGGAACTAACACATCAACGGACGCGGGACCAAACAAGATTCCTGCCGGCGAGAAGGTACTGGTGATCAAGACGCCGAAAGGTGTTTACATTCGGACGAACCAGGGCAAGATATTTGCTGTTAGGACAACACCGAAGACTTCTGCTTCATCTACGGCGACGTCGTCAACGTCATCGTTGTCAGTGACAACGGTTGCTAGGGGCAACCAGGCTACAGTGACGGTGCTGACTAACAGTTCAATGTCATCCGGTGTTACCACAACTACTGCAGGTTTGATCAGGGTTCCTTGTTACTGAATTTTCTAAACAACAAATGTATTGAAGGAATTTTTGTTTTATTACACAGTGGAAAAACCCAGAATAGTCAGTCACATCCTTCCAACTAAACTGCAACAAGCTGACATTAGCTTTCAACGATTTAAGCGACTACTAAAGACATTTTTGTTCGGGTGCTGAGATCGCGGCGCATATAAAGCTGCACCTCATAAGTTTTCTTACTTGCTTACTTACACTAAGTCACTTCTGTGCATGGCTGCAGCTGTTTGACCTACAATCGACTGTTTTTATTGTTTATTATCTTATTTTATTTCACTTTTGTCACACTTTAAAGTGAGCAACTGGTTACGGCTAGGTCAATAACTCACAGACTACACTGAGTTAACACATCCTGGACCTGACTGGAAGAATTCTTTGGTACGCATTAACATGCCCATGGCATTGGAAGTGTTAAATGTGAACCTTTCTTCTGAGCCAGTTTGTGATCTCTGCAATACAATCACGGCAATTCAAAACACCAGAAGTAACAGAGCCGGGTTGCCAGAAAACCCGATGGTCAACAATTCTGGCCACCCATAGACTACAAAAGCTGCTAACAGATACAAAAAAAACACAAAAACAACAGTGGGTGTCAAAGGATTGATCATTTTGTAATGGCGATTGGCTTATGGTGTCCTGGAGGTGTTTGATTTGCCTGCTGGTGTTGTTAATCTGTCAGGAAAGTCGGGTGAGACAATCATCCGCACGTCAACGTCCGGACCAGTGGTGATTAGTCGCGGAGGAATATCTCGTGTTCCAGTCGTCCGACCTTTGGTGACGCCCGGCGCCGCAAGGTCGCGAGCCCAATCGTCCGTGATACGTACGACGCTGTCGCGATCAACTAACAATGTCGTCATGACCTCGGCAAAGACAACGCGACATGTCATTCCGGCCGCGTCTGTCGTAGCCGAAAGATCAGCATCGACATCGTCGTCATCACAGCTGACCAGTGTCAGCCGTCAGCCAAAGACCGCCACCGTCACCCGCGTCCAGAGCAACTCGAAGCTAGTCACCGGGCAAGGATCAGTCAGCCTGATCCAGGTCAAACCTACAGACTCACACAAGGTCACGCAAGGTCAGAAGGTCGTGCCGGGTCAGAAGGTTGCACCGATCCAGCCGAAGGTCGTGAAGTCGATGCCAGTCAGTGCGGTGGCTATGATAGACCCACAGCCGGCTAAACCAGCCACCACGATCAATTCCTCATCCTCACTGGTCCAGTCAACCGCCACCGCTCTGCGACCTCTTGGTGAAGCAACCATGGCTCGTGGTGACTCAGTGCCACAGACTTCGGTGTCGAGTGGTGAAACAGTACCAGGTGGAAATTCGGCGCAGGCAACCGATAGGCTCAGTGACTTTGACGGCCTGCTTACCAGTGCCCTTGAAGACTTGGACGATGTTGGAGGACATTTGGCATTTAATGATTTTTCTCGACCACCGGCCTATCCAGTGAGGGGCGGAGCTAGCGACATGAGGGGCGGACCAACAGACATGCCGATGGGCTACGGTTACACCGGGATGGACCGACAGTTCCCACATCCCATGCCAATGCACAGTCCATACCTTCCGTATGGAATGCCACCTCCCCCACCTGCATATCCATGGATGCCTCCAACTATGAGTATGAATCCACTCTGGATGCAGCAGCCAATGGGAGGCCAGCCGGTGGGAGGCCAGCCAATGGTAGCGCCCATTGGTAGTCAACCAATGGGAAGCCATGTTGGCAGCTCAGGACTGACCAATCGCGGCGGTGCTAGTGACAGTTTCGGACACTCTGACAACTTTGACTTTGCCGACGGGACGAGTTTTGAGCCGCTTGATGCAAACCGGTCTCTCACATCACTCCTGGCCGACAGCGAGCCTCCTGGGTTTGACATGAACTTCAGCCGACGAAATGGAACCAACAGCCGCAATCCTGGATTTATGCCATCATCATACCCCGGACCACCCATGATTTCTGGCTACCACCCCTACCATCCTTACCCAATGCCATACACCGCTCCTCCTCCAGCACAGAAAACTCCCTACTACCCCCCTGCGCCGTCAGCTACCACGCAGTTCTGTAACCCGCCCGGGTCAGGATTTGCACCGCCGTCGGCGGGATATTTTCCGATGGCATATCCGCCGGCAGTACCGGGGCATGCTGGGATATACCCAGGTAGCGGAGGAGCGGGATACATGCAGCCGGGCTCAGCCATGATGCCTGGCCCACCTTCATATGGCTTGCCAGCACATGCAATGGCTCCGCCCACTGCGGGAGAAAGTCTGACAGAGTTCCTGCTGAAGAATGAATGACGAGCTTGGTATAATAGCTGTTGTAGTATGATTTGTGAGCTTTGGTCCACATACAGTCATTGTTACTACCACTGCTACAGACAGGTCAGCATTGCTGGAGGCCAGAAGCAGCGTGTTGAGATGTGGAGTTTGGTATACACCCTCCAGGTCGGTATTGACATCAGCGGTGCCATTTTGAGCTACATTTTCTAAGATCAGAGATGTAACTGTCAGCAGTGGGTTCTATGTCAACCCCCTCCCCTTCCCCTCTCCTCCCGGAGGCTGAAATTAATGTGCAAGGACCTGTCAAGGTAGCACATGGTCTACTTGTGTCTAGTACAAATCTGGCCTGTTGTCTGGTCTGTTATGGTGTGAGGGTCGTAAATGTAGTGAGTGGCCACCCAATCTCGCCTCACTGCTAGACCTCACACACTGGTCAATTTAAGGCGTGATTTCAGAAAGTCGAACAACTGAAACGTGTTTCAGTCCTGTTTGATTTGTTTCCTGTTTAACCTGTTCACAGTCAAAATCACGTTTGGTTACGAAACGTAACCAAAACGACGTCACTTTGTTAAATAAATTTTTATTAATTATTATTAGCATTATATATACGTCATAATAACTGGGCGACAAGAAAATTATGCACATATTCGTGCACAAATGCATCAATTACAGACATCAACGTGATATGCATTTGCATGCAGCCATATTTGTTTACGTTCGCGGCAGCTGAAACAGCTCCCGAAGCTGTTCGACTTGTTCGTCAAACACAACTCAAACACGTTTGTGTTTGACCGTAAACAGTTTTGCGAAATCACGATTGTTTGCGAACATAAACGTGTTTTAAGTCGTTTGACCGTCTGAAATCACGCCTTTAGTGGTCCCTGTATTTCTCCACTATGATCCTTTCTGTCTTCAGCTGTGTGCTATTTATGTGGACGAGATGTATCTTTTCCTCGATGACCAAATGCTGGGCCGGAACTAAAGGATTTCTTCGGGTCGTCTTGCTCAGACGAGTGAGGCGATGGTTTGAATGATGATTAGCCACGGAGTATTGAGACTGATTCTGTCTAGAAGAACTCTTTGATGTCATTACTAGTATTATTTGCCGCCACGAGTGATTTGTACTGGTTCTTGCCACTGAGATTGTGTATTTGTGTGTATAAAGGAACCAATCAGTGTTTTAGTTGTGTGTCGCGGTTCTGCAGTTTGTCAGCAAAGACTTTATTCGAGAGGCGGAAACAGCTTAGATATTTATTACTTTTAATGTGCACGTGAAGAGTAAGTGGCAGCATGAGTTGTTTATGTGTTCTAGACATTCTGTAGCGGTGACATAAAAGTGTTGTAAGCCATCGACAGTTTGTGGTTTAGTGCATCACTAGTTGTCACAGATATCAGTGTTGTTCGTCGATATCTGTGTTGTTAATGTATGTTGTCAGTATCTATGCACCCTTGTAGTTGTGTTTTGTGGCTTATCAGTGCTCTGTGCAAGTGTAAATCTCTGTGTAATGTTAGCCGTCGCTGCTGTCATGTTTTTAAAACCTATTATTATTATTATTATTATTATCTATGGTGGACAGTGTTTGTATTAAGCTGCATGTTGTCAGTGACATATCTCTATGACGTGAGTTGATATTTGTGCTATGCCGGAACATTAGCTGCTAAATTCATGACGTGTTTGTAGATCATGTTTTGGCACAGTGAATTATGATATGGCCATGCTCGTGGAATCACATTTATTTGTTATTGTTTAAAGTTAAAGTTAAGTTAAAGTTAAAATCAAATTTGTAAGGCGCCATAAAACCACACATGACGTACAGATACAGAGGCGCTAGCTACGTTACAGTTACCGCTGGCTCCGAAAGCTACAGTAAACAGATGTGTCTTGAGTCGGCGACGAAAAACAGGCAGACTGCTCGCTTCGATGACTGAGGTTGGTAGATTGTTCCAAATAGCTGGTACAGCTGAACTAAAAGCACGACCACCATATGCCGTTCTGGTGCGTGGTGCCTGGAGTAGAGGATGATCATAATGTCATTGTCATTGATGAATCAGAGTGCTGACTGGAGATTATTTGTGCTTTTGTGACGACCTACTGAACAGTTTAATAATAATTAATTGATAATTAATAATAATTTATTAATAATTAATAATGTTATTAGTTTCATTTATTAAATAATTATTATTATTCAGTGGGTGATTTCTGGGATGTTTTTGCTTGCTATCATGTGTCAACTAGTTAATGCTGCATAGAGTTGCTTGTTACTACCATAGAGATTTTGGGTGTATCCAGCCATTTTGACTATGACAGTAACATTGAAGTTGCATTCTTAGCCGACATTACTGACGGTCACACTTATGCTACAGTGTTGCGTCTGTCGTCTGTGACATGTCTGTGCGTCCTAGAACAAAAGTTACTATTGAGAGCCTATGAGGCGTCACATATAGGAAATCGATTGGTACCAACATGAATGACCTTGACCTTTGTTTAGAGGTCGTATCAAGGTCATGTCAACCATTGCGTTACATTCGATGTTGAATATCTAGGAAACCGTAAAAACCGTTAGAGATAGAGCCTTGGTTCCAAAGGGCCACCACTAGGA
>Ga0056114_1000338_pt1 | contig 15221 bp, 6 predicted proteins | sample WorMetHERISLAND1_FD_77005 | JGI IMG/M metagenome (GOLD analysis project Ga0056114, IMG submission 77005) | Marine gutless worms symbiont microbial communities from Max Planck institute for Marine Microbiology, Germany - Olavius loisae HERON... ...
AGGTAATTGTCCAGAAGAGAGAGGATGACTGAATAGAAATACTGTACCATGGTTTCGCAACTATCCATACAATATAATGATGACCAGTTAAAATGTTTAAGGTGATAGTAAATCATAGCTTTGTCAGTAGGACGAAATACCTGGAGTGGATAAGTTTTCGCCCATCTAGTTTACATGTAAAAAGTTGCTCTGCAATGTCGTCATTCTGACTGTCTGTCTGAGTCTAGTCCAATGGAAACACCCCAAAATTCGGTGTGTGGTGCTGCTTTAGCAGAAACCCGTGCCACGGGGCAATACGACCAAGGTTACTACTGATGATTAATAGATAGTCGTATACGCGCTTTCGATTTCTGCAAAACTCAGTGACCTTGGATGACCTGGCCTGAAGGGCCATTACGCACTTTTGTTTCGACATAGTTGTGTTTTCGGAGTCAACCATGAGTATCTGAATGAAGCTAGACTCACACTGTAGATTGTGTGATGTTGGCAAAATTTTGTAAGTTTATAAAGATGCAAAACCCGACAGTAATCACGGTCGGATGCCACAAGTTTCAAACTTTGAAAATTCAAAATGGCGGAAAACCACTATCTTGAAGTCATTATGTCGCCATTATTTCAGTGAAGTATAATCCGATTTTGATGAAATTTTGTATGCTGTAGCAGACTGGCACAATAACAAAACATTTTAGTCATTACTCGCTCTGTTCAACCGTAGCTATTTTTATACCACTATGTTAGTTTGCAGTATGTCGAACTTTTCCATTAAATGAACATGACTGATAGATGAGATGATGATATCACCAGAATCCAAAATTTTAAAACCCGATAATGCGGACGGACGCCATAATTGAACATAATTTTTGGCTACAACTCCAGTAAGGTTTGTCCGATTTGCGCGAAATTTTGTGCGAATTACGACGCGACATAAATTGTGACTGACCGGTAACTGACCGGCGTGAAGTTTGAATGGTTACTAACACAAAATAGCTGCATTTTTGCGAACAAATTTTGGAACTTTGTATTAGCGTAATGCCACGCCTTTACCTTGCAACAGTTTTGAAATATTACAACTTGTTTAGCTCACCACATGTCGGATTGATAAATAGTTAAAAGCAGAACAGGAAGCGAATGACACTGTACATGTTATGTTAAGACTTTCTAAACATGCTTTCGCGTGCTAGAAATGGGTCAAAATATGATCCATTTATAGAGTGAGGGAGGCAGGCAGCGTCAGTGTGGTGATACAGCGTATAGCGGCAGGCAACGGAAGCTCGCAGACAACATGGCAAACCGCGAATTACGACTATGAATGATATGATAACAGAACTGCATTCGGCGGCGGCGGCATGTAAATCATACACGATCTATCGCTGTAGCCTCTAACGTTCAGACCACCCAAAGTCGCACGATAAGATACATTTGTGAAACTATTAAAATAGCGCAACCCATGACCTAACAAGTGTATCGTGCCAATGGGCCCTTTGACACCCACTGTTGCCATATGGGTACAACATCTTGTGCCAGACCGGGTTAAGCCGTTATTTGTAATTTTTAACATCCGGGCTTTCTGAATCTCGGCTGAGCGTCAGAGTGCCCGGATGTCAAAAATTACGAATGACGACTTAACCCGGTCTGGCACAGGATGCTTTATAGCTGTACCTATATATGGCAACAGTGGGCGTCAAAGGGTTATGATGATAAGCTGCCGCTCCTAACAACAGATTGTATAGCATCTGTAACGTAATCAGTAATCATTATTCGAATGACCGGGTTAAGCCGCCATTTGTAATTTTTGACATCTGGGCACTCTGACGCTCAGGTGTCAAAAATTACAAATGACCGCTTAACTTGAGTGAATTTCATCACATTGCCCGTGTTAATGATGCACTGCTGAACGACTGCTGCAGCTGCTGCAGTGTATGTGATTAACGATCTGAGGTCGGTCGAAGTTCAGTGCAGTGCCGTGGTCGTACTAATTACCGGGAGATGCATCAGTCGGATGACCCACCAAGCAGCGGTTCAGCGGTGGAGGTCAGGTCGGAGTTTCGTCTTCATCCGGACTTCAACTGGACTCGTAGTCTGAGCGATCGTGTTCGTGGAATGCGTGACTCGGCTCTGAGCGTTGTCTGGAAGAAACGCCGCCAGCAGAAACTGCGAGGTACGCACTGCACTATACAGAGTCAGCCAGCACAGCCTGCGTCCAGTCTTGTCCACTCACGTATTAGTAACGTACGCGCGCCGTGTAGCTACATCTAAACACCAGACACGTCGGTCGTCTGCGTGTGTATACAACAATACTGTTTAGCCATTTAGCCACTGTACATTGCTAGTTCTTTCATTCATTCATTCTTAACCTGTACTGAATTAAAGGGGCACTGCTTTGTCTGTTTTTGTTTCTGGCTACGTGTGCTAGATTAAGCTGTATACTCAGCTTTCGAGTCCATGTTAAACTCTCCTATCGTATCGTATCGTAAGCACGCATGTGCGTAGCGCGCCATTGCTATGGTATGGCATCTGTCCGTCCGTCTGTAACGTTGGTAGATTGTGATCACAAAGTAATTTTACAGATTAATAGGCTAATCGTTCTACCCTAGTTGGAGATCCTAACATCGTCCGAAAATTCGAAGGTTATAACTTTGTAACATTTGCGGGTGAACTAGGATCGGCTGGTAAACCACGTTTATGCCTATAACTCATCATATCTCAGAAACGGTGCGAGATAGAGGGTTGGTTACAATGGACCACCGATAGGAAACTACCCACTTCTCATTCGATTCTAAACTTCCGCATCCAGTCACTACTTGGATACGCTGCCTTCGCTTCGCGCGGTGTTTTGTGCACTAGCACAGCGTTCTTGTAAGTGTATGCTAAAGCATTGTCTGAGTGGGATAAGTGAGTGGTGCCGAACTGTCTCACTCTAGACAGTGTTTAATACACTTATTCCACTGTCAAGTGACTTGAGTCGTGGCCGATGATCGATAGTGTAATGTCCGTGACTGCACCCGTGGAGTTAGCGAATAGTGACACGTTATCCTGCTCTAGACACTAAAGTAGCGATAAGCACTCAGTGATGTTAAACGGGGCTAACACCTCGAGGCCGAGGCCGAGGCCAAAATTTTGGCCTCGAGGCCAGGACCTAACATCACTGTGAGCACTACGAGTGCAATAGTGGAATATCAACAGTAGTCTACTGCCTATCAGTATTGCTGCGTGCATCTTTCGTGCTTCTTCAGAACGAGTGTTTGCATTGCATGATGCAGCGTGTTCATGTCATTTTCATCAGTGTGTATGTGTGAGTTTACGAACATGTCTCAAAGAACATTCAGCACATTTTCCGGGAGGGCTGCGTGCCTATAAATAGAATAAATCGACCCAGTGGTCAGTGATGCCCTGTGTTGCTGGTACTCCAGCTGCTGCGTCAGGCGGCTGCGAGTATACGCTCATGTCATGAGCGATGTATACGGGAACCGCAGACACACGCCATGTGAGATAATGCGGGGCGAGATTGTGATGTCGGCTGAGTCATGGTTAGGGGACGACAAAAACAAGAGCGCCAGCTGGCGCAAACGATGCAGTGGATTTTTTGGTCAATTTGGAGGTAAAATGAGTCATAAATTCCTACCACATACCGCTGCGGTGATCTATTGCCAGTCGTTGATATACAGTTCGACAAGATGTTTGATGTAGGAGTCAGTACAAGAAAGCCGTGCTGTCGCAGGGAACCGCGCGATGCCACTGTAAATTTGATCGATACGGAGTGTGCAGGCAGTTGTTTTCCCTAGTTTGACTTCGATTCAAATATCGCCCACCTCCAGTCCGCTCTGCAACAGATTTCTTCCTGAATGTCTGAAAATCGTCTGTTGCTCTTCTACGACTGAATTTCTCATTACTGGTATCAGAAGGCAACTTTACAAAATAGACAACTCTTCACTCAATACCATTCATTCTGCACGCAACTTGCTTTTATTTTTGATGAACATCTTACCTTCTCCGATCAGATCTCAACACTTTCTAAGTTCTGCTAGTCGGATATCCGTGGATTACATTGTATCCGTCTGTACTTTACCGGTTTACCTGGACACTGGTGTTTTGTGTGTTTTTAGTTTTTAATTTTGTTTGTTTTATTTATACATGTGCTAAATTAAGTTACCACACCGTAAGTCGTATCATGTCGCTTGTGTGCTTATTGTCATAGAAATTGAAGTTAGCGACGCTTGTCAGTGGCTGCTCGCCGCTGGCTTTCCACAATATGTCCAGCTTTACGAAGGTGCGTTGCTTTCTATTCTTTGACTCACTCGCTAGTAAGAAATTTAGCTAAATAGCAAACATTTGCTGCATTGGCAGCTGAAATGTCAGTGGAGGTCATCAATCAATACGTAACGACACGTGTCAGTCAGAGCTGAGGTGTGAAACACGTACAGGACCAATGCCCTGCCCTCCCTCAGATTCACGGAAAAACTACGGAGTCGGTTCACAATTTAGATAAAGCGCGTATATGTGTAAAATGTGAGAATAAAATGGTAATAAATGGCACAAGAGAGCCTAGCTCACGCAAAATTAACTGCGCGACAGCAGTACGTGTAGTATGAAAGCCCCTAGCGAACAAAATCTACAGCAAATCAACGATATGCGATTTCCTATGGCTATCGACGGTTAGGCCTAATTGTAACCATGGCCGATACCGTTTGCAATATGTCGTATAGAGGTTGGAAATAGCCATTTTCGCCCACTGTATTCTGATTGTCGACCCCTAGCGGAGGAACCCCCAGTAATATCAATGTGATCTATACATTGCTGAAAAGTAGCTTTAGTAGGCTACAATTCCGTTGCTGACAATACGGGTCTATCTTCATTCGTGTAGTCGTTGTTGTCTCCCAAATCTGCGAAATCACGCGAAATTCCGCGAACATTCGCGCTTAGCAGTTCAAGGAGTTCCAAGGTCATCGATCTTGGTGTCAATCGAAAGTGCATGTGCAACTTCCTATTAGTCACTAGTAATATCTATGGACATCTCTTACTGTTTTCGAGACATTGACATGTATAAATCGAGATAATAGCTTGTTTTCCCCACCCCACTCTCGTTTGACGCCCCCGCTCAGGGGGAACCCGTCAGAATGAAACTTAATCCGCAAAAACTCGAGGGATGGGGCTACCGTATGGTGAAAATTTCATAATCACAACTTCAACCGTTTTTGACCAATCCACGCGTGTGGCAGACAGAGAGACGGACGGATGATAGTAGCGCGCTAAGCATATAATTTATGCTGTCGCGCGCTAAAACTGAAATATGACTGGAAGTCGCATTTGTAATGAGCAAATGACGAAGTTAATGACGATCGTTTGTAGTGTTTTGAACTAACTTCAGTTGTTTGTTGATATACTGAACTTGTATAAGATGTTAGTGAATCTGTTTGTGTTTGAATTGTTTTCTTAGTGTAATTCTCGTATGTTTATTCGTTAAATTTCTTGGTTATATGTGATTTATGCCTGGTGAATAACATTGTTCAGAGCATCGGTGTCCAATCAACGTGGAACAAGTCGTGCTCGACCACAGACAGCTTAGCGACGACTATTTGCCGGCCGTTACACGGTAAAGACGTGTGACGTACATTTAGCAATGCAATAGCTTACATATCTAGAGCACATTTTGATACTAATAAATGCTATTAGAACTAGTTGTAATATTCCAATGTTTGTTAGTAACATTATAGAAGCATGGACTGCTGTTGCCTCTGTGATGCGATCCATTGCCCTTCAGTGTCTCACGTCACAACATACCGGAAGCCAAAACCAGTATTATGATCCCGAAGGAAATATGAGGACAATAGACAGAGATTTTAGACAATGGGTCTAAACTGGATGCAGTGTATCTTGACTTTTTGAAATCATTTGATTCAGTGCCACTCAAGCGACTGCTGATTAAATTGCAATCATACAGAATAGAAGGAAAAGTATTACAGTGGTGGATACAGTCGTTCCTGTCAGATATCGCAGGCAAGGTATATGTTTCAGGAGCTGGGTCATCATGGTCTTATGTAACCAGTGGTGTGCCACAAGGGTCTGTATTGGGACCAGTACTCTTTGTGTGCTACATGAATGACATGCCTGAAGTGGTGAAGTCTATGATTTATCTGTATGCAGATGATGCAAAGATTGGACGACAAATCGTGAACGATTCTGATAGTTGCTTTGCAGCAAGATTTGGATGAACTGGAAAAATGGGCTAAAAAGTGGCAAATGAAGTTTAATGCGAATAAATGCAAAGTTATGCATATTGGTAATAAGGACAGTACAGAAACTCCATATTCAGTAGGGCAGGCATTGGAAGTAAGAAATTTAGTATAGCAAATGAAGAAAAAGACTTAGCTGTTTGGTTTGATACTGGATTGAAGTTCTCAAGTCATATCAGTCATGCAATAGCTAAAAGTAATCAGTTACTTGGACTCATCAAGAGATCTTTTGTTTACAAGGATATCCAGTCAGTGAAATTACTGTATACTGCTCTTGTAAGACCACACTTGGAGTATGGTAATGCTGTATGGCATCCTATGTACAAGAAAGACATTGACCTGTTGGAAAGAGTTCAGATAAGAGCTACTCGTATGGTTCTCGGCTTGGGAATACGAGCTGTGAAGAAAGACTTGAAGCTATGGACTTATCCCCTGTAGATAATCGAAGGCATTTGCCGGCCTGTAACGATGTGAATAATTACTGTTGTATCTTAGTTCGTATTTGCGTCACATGTTGTAGGCGCATTGATACACTCAATCAAGCGGCAGCTCACAAGTCGGACGCCCACGCTTACATCAAGGTAACGAACAACACTGTAGGTTGTGTCGTCGCCGACTCGATATAAGACAGTGTTGTCAAGTCAGATTGTAGCCAATCCAATGACCACTCGACACAGCATTCAGCTGAACTCGGTTTTGTCTTATCTTACAGTTGCTGACGAGCGAGTACTAGTAGTCGAAGCAGTTGTTTCTCTAATCATGTAACATGTATGTTTGGAGTCATAATATTAACCCTTTGACGCCCACTGTTGCCATATGGGTACAGCTGTATAACATCCTGTGCCAAACCGGGTTAAGTCGTCATTGGTAATTTTTGACATCCGGGCACTCTGACGCTCAGCGCTGAGTGTCAGAGTGCCCGGATGTCAAAAATTACAAATGACGTACTGCTTAACCCGGTCTGGCAGTAGTGCTTTATAGCTGTAACCATAGGGCAACAGTGGTTGTCAAAAGATTATAGAACATGATGAAATGTTATTGTCGTGCTGTTGAGTAATGGAGACGCTGGTCGACACTTGACAGACATGAATTGACAGACGATCACGATGTGTGTGTGTAAGATGGCGGACAGCGACTACTGTGACCGACTGATCGCCCTGTCTGACTCGTGGGTCGTCCGGCATGGTCACGGTCGCTGGTCACACCGTCAGCTGACCGACAATCAGCTAGCAGCGACCCGTGACGTCGACAATCCTCCCTGTTCGTCGTCCAGACTGCGTCCAGGTCGCCGTGACGATCGTTCCACGTCGCCAAGCGTCGACCGTAGCTCGTGTCCGATTGTCATCGTAAAGGACTCATCGAGCTGCGACGAGACGTCTTCAGACCGTCGTAGTCGCAACCGACTGTCACTGCGAGGTGTTGTCAAGTTCATTGATCGACGCCGATCGACGTCGTCGTCAGCGGTCAGCCGCAAACATCATCATCAGCGTATGAACGGCGCCAGACGTCTGGACATCGGAGACCCAGTAGCGGTCAGGTCTGACGCGCTACAGCGCAAGATGGAGCGGCTTGGCTGTGTCGACGTCCACAGCTCAGACAGTCTACTCCGCGACCAGCGTGACGCATCTCCTATCGGTCAGTGCGTCGATACGGTCGACTGGGTCAAGTATTTCGGCGACATGTTGACCGTACCGACAGGCGTGGTCGACCAGTCATTGGTGGACCCGTCCAGCGGACAGGACACGGGACTGTTTGATCAGATTCTCGACGACATTCTAAGAGACATCGACCTGCTTGATCAGACGCTTGCTGACGGTCAGTTAACACTGTTCTATGTAGGAATGTTGATAGTTAGAGCTGCAGTGAGTACGTGCTAAACCACTCGATACTGGTTGTTGATTTGGTAGTTTTTGATTGACTTTTGCTTACTTTCACGGCTGTGTCTGCGTGATTCAAACAACGAACGATTTGATTTATTAGACCGAGATTGAGATACGAAGCGATCTGAAACCCAAAGTCTAAAGCATAATTACTATTCTTGAGCTGCACCTTATTTTATTATGTGACCCTCCCTAGGGGGGTCGCATTAGGCGTTGCACCCGTCTTTCCGTTCGTTCGTCCGTCCGTCCGTCCGTCCGTCCGTCCATCACACGCGTGGATCGATCAAAAACGGTAATCAAAAACATTCAAGTTAGAATAATATGACGTTTCACCTTTCCATAGCCCCATTCTTTCGGAATTTCGCGAGATTTCGTAGATTTTGGATGCAACAACGGCTAAACGAATGAATATAGACCCGTACTGTCAGCGACTGAATTGTAGCCCGCTAAATTTACTTTTCAGTGGTGTACAGATTAAATTGATATCGCGGGGCGTTCCTCCGCTAGGGGCGTCAAAAACAAACTATTTTCGAGCAAATTGCGTCAATATCTAGAAAACGTTAGGAGATACGTCCAAAGTTAGTGTTAATAACTAATAGGAAGTTCCATATGCGCTTTCGATTGGCACAAGATCGATGACATTCGATTTTGGAACAATTTTGCGGAATTTCGCACATTTGTGAGGCAACAACTGCTAAACGAATGAAGACAGTCCAGCATTGTCAGCGACAGCGTTGTAACCTACTGAATGCACTCTTCAGCATTATGTTCCTTGCTTTTAATTTGCCGTGGATTACTTCGCTAGGGGCCTTCATGCACGCACTGCTGTCGCGCGCTTACCTCAACGTTAGCTAAGCTTTCATGTAATTTAATGGAAACATAGCGCTAGACAAGAGCAACCAGGGGAGCAGTTTTGAGGTCAAGAGGTCAAGGGTCAAATTTGTGGAAGTGAAAAGTGAAAATCGTTTTCGCTTTGTCAAAGAGTGGATCGACTTAGTCAAACCCAGACCAAAATGATCAGTGATTCAGGCAGACTTACTTACTTACTTACTTACTTACGTACAAGCTACAAGACGAAGGCCCTGGCAGCAGATGCTGAAGATAGGTAGAGGGAATTAATGACTTTCCAGCGTAAATCTGGAAATGTACTGAACGTCTAGATAAATCGCGTTGTAGTCAGATGCTCTTCCGCCAAGGCTCCCCGGTACTTGACGGACTACTGCAGTCCAATCTCTGATGTGGCCAGTCAACGGCATCTTCGTTCTGCCAGGCGTCATTGCCTCGCTGTGCATCGACACAGTCTCAACTGCCTTTCTATTCGTGTATTTTGGAGTCTGTGTCTTGACAGAGTGCACTTTCTTTGCGTTTATAACGCTGTAATCAGTTGTCGACGACTGTATCGTGTAGATGAGATGGAGACAGAACACAGCGAGGTGGAGAGGACCCCAGACGATGTACGTCAGTGGCAGTTCCAACGTTCAGAACTGACGACGTCAACTAGCAACGGCAGCAACAGAGAACGACGCGACTCTGGGGTGGGATTCTCGCTCACAAGACAGACCAGGTATAATGCTCCTGCCACGCGAATGCACAGTTATCGGTGATTTATAAATGACACAGCACCTGCATATCGATGAAACGTACTAACATATAGCTTATTGGCAAATACCGGGTCACCCGTCTTGCTTTAGCGACAACAAAAACTAAGCTTATATATTTTTGGAATGCATTGTCACCATATTCTTCCAGTATCTTCACACATGCTTTGCCATTTCACAACTCAAAGCGTTCGTATGAGAGCAGTAAAGGTTCTACGATAATGTGCTGCATACATGATACATCGACGTATCACTTACTACTTATGGCAAATCCGAAACAGCAGACGACTCCGCTATTGTCGCCACGGTTTGGCGAAAAAATGACAGGGAGTTGGGCAAGGAGTTTAATATTTGTGAAATTATCATAACTTGCTGTGTTTTTCAAACGATGTCTGCAAAAAACGCTAGCCTATACGCCTACCGTTAGTAGTCGAACGTTAATAGGACGGAACTTCATGGCATCTGTCGAACATGACTTGATGGAAATAGCGCATATGATTGGTTCTCAATACATCGGTGGTGTTTTTTGTAATAGGCGGTCAAAAACATGGCATGGCTGCGACGATGACATCCGGGAACTGAGCTGTAACCATGACGACGACGATGCTTACGTTGGACAGTTGAGTCAGATGAGTGCCTGCCAGTTGTTAGCGCTGCGCAAGCTCTGTGTACTACACCTGACGTCCGTTATGGAAGCATGCGCGCCCGCCACCTCCAACTGGTAACACTTTTGACATTTGACAATGACGTTTATTTCACACCTGCGACCAGCAAGAGTCTAACAGACAAAAACAGAACAGTTGTAGAATAACATATTAAACACCAATATATAACGCAAAAAATGACTATGTGGGAGGGTTGAATTTGGGGTTAGTTGGGTACTTTTTGGCAATGATTAATTTTACTGTTATTTACTGTTTATTTCTTTATACCATCATCTGCTGAGTAAGACATTATTACATTACAATGCCGTCAGCCGTGCGTACAGTACATGATTCATTAGAATCCTCAAGGCAGAGTCTGCGGAATAATGGCCGGATTCAGTTGCTGATAACATATATGTTTTAGACCGTAGACGTGGTCGGAAATTTGACAAACGTTACCGCTACGTCCAACAGTGAAAGAACTGTGAAAATCGGCCGGCACCTATTGACAGAATTATGAGCGAAAGTCTACTGACTCACCGTGTATCAGATACATTCTTCATTGTCTCGTCAACATCGACACTACTTGGTCGTGGTTTCGACCGATCGCGCAGATATGCATCAACTTACCTGTGGAATCCGCTCTCTTCTTCATTCGGTCAACCTCATTCTGTTCACTCTCCTCCTGGTTTACCTTGTCCCGCACATATCACCTCATCACAGTCACCATCTTCGCTCTCACCATCTATCACTCCGTCGGTTTATCACTCCAGACTTAAAACTTATCTTTTCACAAATCCTTTTTCTCCAAAGTCACTCTGATTCCTTCCATACTGCTTTCATGGATCTTGAACCTGTACCGGACTAAGTGGGCACTGGCGTTTGTTTGTCTTAGTTTCTTCTTTTTATATTTTTTTCTGGCTACGTGTGCTATAATTAAGCTAACCATACTCAGCTTTTGAGTCCACATTAAACTCTTCTATTGTATCGTATCGTATACAGCGGTGTGTATGGTCTCGTCTGTGTAGGTCGATGCCACGACGACGCAGTAATGGCGGTCCTGTGGGAGGTTCAACCGGTCGACGGCGTGTGTTCGGCGTGCCGCTAGGATGGAGCACCTGTCATCTGCTGCCGCTGCCCTGCTGCATCGTCCACGCCATGAACCGCATCATTAGCTCAGCTCCAGACGCTGTAGGTATCTTCCGCAAGTCCGGCGTCCGATCACGCATCCAGAAACTACGCGACGACATCGAAGCAAACCCAGGTCTGCGTGTCACTCTAGTACGATCAAGATCCTTACGACTCAGACAGTGTTCGTCACGACTTCATAGTAGTTCGTCGGTTTTTCATATCACGAAAATACCCGCTCGCAATGTTATGCTATGATCCGGATTGGCCCCAAAAGTTAACTAGTTCTAGCAAGGAGAAAGCCAAGTGCTGTCGAAATCTTATAAGTGCAACTTTGCAAGTCATCATGCGTAACACGGTTGGGACGACAGACAGACAGACAGACGGGCGGACAGACGGACGGACGGACGGAAGGACGGAAGGACTTGAAAACACATAGTTTTCAACTGCATAAAAATCAGAAATAACTAGTAGGTGAACGGCCACGGGGCCCTGTGACGTGCAGCCCTTCCTGATAATTACTGATTAGAGATTATCAGAAAAAATAAAACATTTCCGCTGATGAAATGTATTCGACGATATGTGTCGAATGGGTCGTTGATCATTTTGGTTTGACGTAAATCGATCCACTTTTGAAGAATTATGCGCGAAAAAACGATTGGTACATTTTTGTTCCCAGTGACCTTGACCTTTGACCTTTAGACCTCAAACTTGACTGACGAGGTGCGGTGTTGATGTTCAGAGTACAGCATGGACGAGCTGGATCGTCTTCCTGTCTACGACGTTGCCGACATGGTCAAGTTGTTCTTCTACGAACTGCCTGACTCTCTGATTACACGTCGACTGTCCGAGACGTGCTGCGATATATTCACTCGTACGTCAAAGTCACATACTAACTGTTGACTCATCAAATTCTTGTCTTCTTTGATGAACTTCATCTTTACAAACAACAGCGACAGTATCAGTGACGTAAAACTACTGACATCTCGAAATAAAAGTAAAACAAGAAAGCCTAGCTGGCGCAAAGGTAAGCGCACGACAGCAGTGCGTATATGAAGGCCCCTAGCGAATAAATCTATACTGCAAATCAACCATATACGATTTCCTATTGATGATTAATAGTAACAAACATACCGTTTGTGAGATATTTTCGAGTATGGAGCTTGAAAATCGACATTTTCGTCCACTTTATTGTGATTGTAGACTCCCCTGGCGGAGGAACGCCGAACAACATCAATATAATCTATACAATTCGTACACTTAGTGGGCTACAATCTTGTAGCTGACACTTTGGGTCTATCTTTATTCGTTTAGCTGTTATTGCCTCCCAAATCAGCGAAATCACGCAAAACTCCGAGAAAATTCGAACTTATTGCAGGTCAAGGTCATCCAAGGTCATATATATTGGTGTCAATCGAAAGCGAATATGCGGCTTCCTGTTAGTCATTAATAGTAACTTTGAACATGTCTCCTACCGTTTTCGAGATATTGACGAATAATAAAGCTTAAAAATGGCTTGTTTCTCCACCCATTCCTTGTTTGACGCCCTAGCTCAGGGGACCCTGTTAGAATATCTGGATTTCTAGATTTCTGATTTCCTGTCGTCTGTCGTCATCTGCTGTGCTGTATGTCGACTGGAACCAGCACAGAGCCACGGTAGATGTGTAGATCGGACAATAAACATCTACACTGGGTCACTCTAACTTTTGACTTAGCCTTTCGCTAAGCCTTTCTCTGAGCGAAAGTTCGTCTAACTCCAGACTTAAGTCAAAAAGTAAAGTGATTTCGCTGAGCGAATCGCTGAGTCCAAACTCCAAACGTCGAAGTTTCGGCTCAGCGATTCGCTTAGCGAAAGTCTTAGACAAAATAACGATCTAAGTACACACTTAGACCGAAGTTAAGCCGAACTAACTGACTTAAGTCGGTCGAATTTGCATGGAAGAGATAGCTTAAGCACTTAGGACTTAACTTTCGCTGCAAGTCACTTTACTTAGACTTTCGCTCTTTCGCTGAGCGAAAGTCTAAGTCCAAAGTTAAGTTGAACTTCGGTCTAAGTCCGAACTTTAGCGTTCAGTTTAAAGTTTCTCTCAGCGAAAGACTGAGCGAAAGGCTAAGTTAAAGTGACCAACTGTTTGTCTCAGACACAGTTCACCGAAGACATCTGTAGCTTCGTCACTGATCACTGAAGGCGTCATACAGTTTGCCAGTAATGACTAATGACGACATGACTAAATGTGTCTATATGTCTGTCTGTCTGTCTGGCGCATGGTAGATGTTGCGTCGGAACAGCGCAAGGCGGCGCTGCAGTCTGTCGTGGCGTTGTTACCTGATGAAAATCGACAAGCTTTACACTGTCTTCTACTGTTTCTTAACCGATTGGCAGACTACGCCGCTGACAACCAGGTTCAGTCATCGTTCAGTCATTCACTTGTAACAATAACTCGACCATCGTCACCAGCGACACCCGACAGACCATATAAACTCTATTCTAGACTATTTTGAATATTTTGCCTAAATGTCATCAAAGTCGAGCCTTACAATTTTGAGCTAACAGTGTCAAAGTTGGTGTTTTAGACACAGTATAAATGACGTCGGCTGAACACAATGGCGAGCTACGAGCGTCTTCATCAACTAGTAGGCCTAGGGGCATCGTTTTTATGTGACAATTGTAATGCACCTGCGTTCTTATAGTAGTGGGAGCACTACTAAATTTTTAACTTGAACTTGAACTTAAGTAACAGATCACACCTACTACTGGACGATCTGATCTGGCTGCCATGTCTGTGTCGTCATCTGGGAATTAATACGGAAGTCGTTTTGTTTTTGTGACGCTTAGCGTCATGTACAGTGTCAGATGTTGTTGATGTTGGTTCTATAGTTAAGTATTGAGTGCAGAGTTCACCGTCTAGCCTACAGGTTGTTGTCGCTCATTTCCTATCCAGTTTGATGTTTCAGTTTGAAACTAGTTTCGCTGTGGTACAAAGAGTAGTCTCGACCATGATCATCTTTATGATAACTGTTCTCAGTCAGTTCGTTCAACCAGCTGTGTATTGATGTCAGATGACGGCGAGCAACTTGGCCATCTGTTTCGCTCCTTCTCTCTTCCACGTCTACGGGTCAAACGTGTCGCCAGTCAAGCACACCAGTACTGGTGAGAAGCACTCCACTGCCAGCCAATTGCCCGATGAGACTGAACAACAAGCCGCTCTCGACTGCCTCACTTTCATGATCGTTAACGTCAACCACTTGTTCACGGTAACGTCTCACAACACAGACTCACATTGACACAAGAAGCCCAGCTATCGCTAACAACTCGCAGTTTAACAGTTTAATCCTTTGACGCCCACTGTTGCCATACGGGTACAACCTGTGTCAGACCGGGTTAAGCTGTCATTTGTAATTTTTGACACCCGGGCACTCTGACGCTCTTACCAGTAGTATGTTCTGTAGTTGAACAAAATTTAGGGACCAGCGAATCGTTTTTTTGTTCGAATCGAATCTCGAATCGAATCGGCCGTCCGATTCGTTTTCGAATCGAATCTTCGAATCGAATCGGCCATATACCACGCAAGCCGTAACACAGCCTAACAGACTGCAGGCGTACCGTGCAGCCTGTTGCAGGCCTATAATATGTTGACGACTAGCATTGTGAACGTGTGTGACGAACGAGAGTGATGTACGGACTATGGAACTCCGAACTGAGTACTTGTTTATTTCAATTCAGTCATAAAACGCGTCAAA
>Ga0056114_1000339_pt1 | contig 15215 bp, 18 predicted proteins | sample WorMetHERISLAND1_FD_77005 | JGI IMG/M metagenome (GOLD analysis project Ga0056114, IMG submission 77005) | Marine gutless worms symbiont microbial communities from Max Planck institute for Marine Microbiology, Germany - Olavius loisae HERON... ...
GGCCCGATCGGACACATCCCGCCCGCCGAGGCCGAAGCGCGGTTCTATGCACAAACCGAAGATCATGCTATGGCTGCATGACTCAAACAAAACCGCCTCCGGCAAACCCGGGGCGGTTCAGTAACAGGGTGAGAACGACGGCGGGAAAAATCCAGGGAGAGACGTACCAGACGTTTTCGACGCCGCCGTAGGTCTCCTTGAAGGGCATGAAGACGAAGGTGATCGACAGGAACCAAAGACAAAACGCGATCAGCATCACGCCCGTCTTGAAGTCCGCCTTGCGAAGATTGTCCGTATCCATGACCGTCTGGGGTCCTATCGGTCGCCCGTATTACCCGCCCTCTGGGCTATCACCGGGCGGCGTCAGTGTATCAGAGGAGCGGAAGCAAGGGCCGGTTATGTCGGGTGCCGACCCTTGCTCCCCAGGGAGGAACCATTTCCAGGGAAACGGTTCGGGTCGTCAACTACGGTTTCGGAATACCGAATTTCTCAGGATTGAACTTCGCCGCGCCCAGTTCCCAAAGCTTCCACGTGAATTGGGATTCGAGCGAATTGAAGACTGCCTGCGCATCTTGACCATGCTTGCCGGAAAGTACGTAGTATTTCGACTCGGCGAATTTCTTCATGGCGTCGCCGGCCATGGCTTTATCAAACGCCACACCCAGGGCCTGCTTGGCTTCCGCCGGCGCATCGTTGCGGATGGCGAAACCGATGGCCTGCATGATCGGCAGGAAGTTGCTCAGCTTCGGATAGTCACCGAAAGCCGACGGGATCGTGCCGTGGCCGTCGACCGTGAAGGCATCCGGAACCAGAACCGCCAAGGGAACGAACTTCTTGCCCTTGATCAGCTGTTGCTGTTCGGCAACGGAGGTGACGACGACGCTCATTTCACCGGTCAGCGCGGCGTTCTGACAGGGAGCCGAGCCTTTATAAGGTACGAAATGGAATTTCGCGCCGGCCCCGTCCTCGACAGCCAGCAGGTTGAGGTGGTGGATCGAACCGGCGCCGCTGGCGCAGGCTTTGATCTTGCCGGGTTCGGCCTTGGCTTTTTCGACCAGTTCCTTAAACGACGTAATGCCGGTGCTCGGAATGACCGAGATGACGTCCGGGGACCCGCCGACGATGAACGGATGCCAGACGTCCGTGAAGCGGTCGGTGAAACCGCCTTGAACGGCCGAGGTGACATTCGATTCGGAAAGGCCGACCAAGGTGTAGCCGTCGGCCGGTTGTTTCTTGACGTAGTTCATGCCGATGGAATCGGCAACACCGCCCGTCTTATTGATGACGTTGACGTTGACGCCGAGATGTTTGGCCATCTCGCCCATGATCGTCCGGTTGCAGACGTCCGTTCCACCGCCGGCGCCCCACACCACCGCGTCGGTGATGTCGCGTGCCGGGTATTTGTCGGCAGCCATTGCCCCTGTAGCGGCGAATAGGCCGGCCAACACGATACTGACGAGTTTCTTCATGATAGTGCCTCCAATCGCAAGGTTTCGTTCCAACAGACGACCCCGCAAAATTGACCAGCACCGCCGCCAAGGGTCCGCAACATCGGCTCCTTTATTTTGGTGTTCTTATTGACCGCGGTTGTTACCGCCCCGAGGGGCGGAGCGGCGAAGCGTGTTGCGATGTTCTTATTGTATACGTTAATGGATTTGTTTTGCAATACTTAAATTTCTTCGTTAAAGCATCCTTATATGGGCGGCCTCGCCGCTTCATTGCGCGTAAAGAATAAGGCTATGTTTTTAAAGGGCTTTGCCCCACCCCAGATTGACCAACATGATCGATCTCGACGATATCGTTACCCTTGGCCATGAGTTGGCGCGGCCCGAATGCGTGCTGACAACGCAGAACGGGCGCGTCTACGTGGCCAATTGGAAGGGGGGTGCAACGGTCCTCGAGCCCGACGGCAGTCAATGGAGCCTGTTGGCTCGCGACAACGGATTTCAGGTCAAACCCAATGGCATCACCCTGATGGCCGACGGCTCAGTTCTGCTTTGTCATCTCGGTGACGAAGACGGCGGCGTCTACCGCCTGTATGAGGACGGCACGCTGGAACCGTTCTTGACCGACGTCGACGGTGTCGTATTGCCGCCGACAAACTACGCCCACCTCGACCGCCAGGACCGGATCTGGATCACCGTCAGCACGCGCCTGGTGCCGCGCGCCCGGGGGTACCGGCACGACAACGCCGACGGTTTTATCGTTCTCGTCGACGGCGACGGCGCGCGGATCGTCGCCGACGGGCTCGGTTACACCAACGAGTGCATCGTGCATCCCGACGGGCAGCGCCTGTTCGTCAACGAGACCTTCTCGCGGCGAACCACAGCCTTTGACATTGCCGACAACGGCGACCTCAAACGCAAGACGACGGTCGGCGAATACGGACCCGGCACGTTTCCCGACGGCCTGGCCTTCGACGCCGATGGCGACATGTGGATCACCAGCATTGTCAGCAACCGCGTGTTACGTGTCGCTCCTGACGGCACGCAAGACATCGTCGTCGAGGATTGCGACAACGACCATGTCGGTTGGGTCGAGGCCGCGTTCCAGGAAGGAACCATGGGCCGCTCCCACCTCGATAACGTCAAAAGCAGGAGGCTCCGCAACATTTCGAGTCTCGCCTTTGGCGGTGCGGCGCTTAGGACGGCTTACCTGGGTTGCCTTCTCAGCGATCGAATCTACGCATTCCCCTGCCCCCGCGCCGGTTTTCCGCCATCCCATTGGCGGTTCCCGGGGCCCCGACGCGGCTCGGCGCAAAAGGAAAGGTCGAATCGATGAACGCTCAAAGTCGTTTCACCATTGCCGTGCTGTCAGGCGACGGTATCGGACCGGAGATCATGGCACCCACGCTTGACCTGCTCCGCGAAGTCGAAAACCGCCTCGGCGGCTTTTCCCTGCAATTCGACGACGTGCCGACCGGCGCCGGCCTTTACCGGGACACCGGCGAGGCCTTTCCTGAAACTGCCAGGGCGCGCTCCCGCGCCGCCGATGTGATCCTACTGGCCGCTATGGGGTTGCCGGAAGTCCGCTATCCCGACGGCACGGAGATCTCGCCGCAACTGGATTTGCGCGTTGAACTCGACCTCTACGCAGGCATCCGTCCCGTCCGCCTCTTGCCCGGCCTCGACCTGCCGTTGGCGGACCCCAGGTCCAAGGAAATCGATCTGGTTTTGGTCCGCGAATCGACGGAGGGCCTGTTCGCCTCGCACGGCAAGGGCAAGATCGAGAACGACAACACCGCCACCGACACCATGGTCATCACGCGCAAGGCCTCGGAAAGGCTCTTCGACTATGCTTTCCAATTGGCCCGCCGGCGCAAGGAAAAGGGCCGGCCCGGGCGTGTCACCTGCGTCGACAAAGCCAACGTGTTCACCTCCTTTGCCTTTTTCCGCAAGGTCTTCGGTGAAAGAGCCGCCCGCTACGAAGACGTCGAAGCCGATTGCAGCTACGTCGACGCCATGGCCCTCAACCTGGTCCGCCAGCCCTGGGGATTCGACGTCCTGGTCACCGAGAACATGTTCGGCGATATCCTCTCCGACCTCGGAGCCTCTCTCATGGGCGGCATGGGCATGGCGCCCTCGGCCGACATCGGTGACGATCACGCCGTCTTCCAGCCCTGCCACGGCAGCGCGCCGGACATCGCCGGCAGCGGCAAAGCCAATCCGACCGCCATGTTCCTGTCCGCCGCCATGATGCTAGAATGGCTCGGCGAGACCCGCGAGAACGCTGATTGCATCAGGGGCGGCGAATTGATCAGAGATGCTGTCGATCAAGCCTTTGCGGCCGGCGGCTTGGTGCCAACGGAATTGGGGGGAGATGCCGGCCTCGAACAAATTGCGGAAGCCGTAATGGGTGCGCTTGGTGCAGCGACAACACCTTCGGCGGCCGTATCGGCATAACAATACAAGGAACAGGGAATGAGCGGTCGATTACGGGTGGCCACCGCCGGATGCGGCTATTTCAGCCAATTTCACTACAACGGTTGGAAACGCATGGCCGAAGCCGGGGAAGTCGAACTGGTTGCCATCTGCAATCGAACCCGCGACAAGGCCGACGAGTTCGCGGAGTTTTACGGTATTCCCGAGGTTTTCGAGGATTTCGAGACGATGCTCGACTCGGTGGACGTCGACCTGGTCGACGTCATCACGCCGCCGGAAACCCATTCAGCCAAAATACTCGCGGCTGTCCAGCGAAGCGTCGCGGCGATTTGCCAGAAACCCTTCACGCCCAGCCTCAACGAAGCGGAACGCCTGGTCGCCGACATCACGGCCGGCGCCGGCCGCGTGTTCATCCATGAGGATTTCCGCTTCCAGCCCTGGTATCCGAAACTCAAGTCGCTCATCGACGATGGTGCCATCGGTGAACCCTACGAGGTTCATTTCTGGCTCAGGCCCGGCGACGGACAAGGCCCCGAGGCGTACCTGGACCGGCAACCCTACTTCCAGAAGATGCCGCGGTTCCTGGTCTTCGAGACGGCGATTCACCTGATCGATACGTTCCGCTACCTGTTCGGCGAGGTGACCTCCGTCTACGCCGACTTGAAACGGCTCAATCCGGCCATCGCCGGCGAGGACGCCGCCATTATCCTGTTCAATTTCGAGAACGGCCGACGCGGCGTGTTCGATGGCAACCGCCTAGCCGACCACGCCGCCGACGACCGTCGCCTGACCATGGGCGAAATGCGCATAGAGGGGTCCACGGGTACGCTTTCCCTCGACGGGTACGGGGCCATCTGGTTGCGCCGGTTCGGCAGCAACTCGACAGACGAAATCCCCTATGACTGGAAAGACGTCGATTATGCCGGCGATTGCGTCTATCTGACCAACCGGCATATCGTCGAACACCTGCGGAGCGGTGCGCCGGTCGTCAACACGGCGGCGCAATACCTGACCAATCTGCGGATCAAGGAGGCGGTGTACAAGTCCTCGGAAATCGGGTCCAGGGTTGACCTGGAGGCCGCTGGCCCATAGACCCGAGGAATTGGGGCAAGTTGAAAACGGCGACGGAAACGACGATGGCTGACCAAGCTATTAAACCAATGCAAAAGGGGGGCCGCGAGTCCTATGCGGAACGGGCGTACCGGGAGCTCAAGAAACGTATCCTCGACAACGAACTCGCGGTCGGTCAGCACTACATGGAAAAGGAAATCGCCGAATTCCTGGACATGAGCCGCACGCCGACCCGTGAGGCCTTGCTGCGTCTCGCCAACGAGGGTCTCGTCGAAATCTGGCCGCGCCACGGCATGCGCATCAAACCGATCTCGATCCGGGACATGCGTGAGATCTACGAGATCCTGACGGCGCTGGAATCGGCGGCCGCGGCGCTCGCCGCCGGCCGCAACCTGGATGCGGACCAGATCGACTGCCTCCGCAAAGCCACCAGCGACATGCAAACCGCCCTCGAGGTGGATGATCTGACGGCCTGGGCGGCGGCCGATGAAACGTTTCGTCGCCTGCTCGTCGAGTTCAGCGACAACGAGCGCCTGGTGGCGCTGACCGATACGTTCATCGATCAATCGCATCGCGTCCGCATTTTGACCCTGCGTTTGCGCCCCAAACCGACCACATCGATCGACGACCACCGGGCCGTCCTCGAGGCCATCGAGCGTGGCGACGCCAACGCCGCCCAGCGGCTGCACAGCGCACATCGGGAAAAGACCGGACGCATGCTGATCGAAATCCTGGAAACCCACGGGCTGACCCAGGTCTGAAGCCTCTCACATTGACGGGGTCCAGTGGCGGCCCATTGGCCGCCGGCAATCGGCCGCGAAGCGGTGTCACAAGACCCTATTCCGCCGCGATGGTCCTCTCCGCAGGGAACGCAATGACGACCGCCGTCCCGTGGCCGTCCTTGCTATCGATGGACAAGCTGCCGCCGTGCAATTCCATCAGGGACTTGCAGATTGGCAATCCCAAACCGGTGCCGTCGCGCTTGCCGCGGATCTTGTGGACGGCAACCTGGGAAAACGGAAGCAGGATCATCGAGACATCTTCTTCCGCGATCCCGACTCCCGTATCGGTGACCGCGATCTGGATACCGGCGCCCGGGCGGACGTAGGCGCCGACCGTGACACGGCCGCCCGACGGCGTGAACTTGATGGCGTTAGAGACCAAGTTGAGGATGATCTGCGCGACGTGGCGTTGATCGGCGCGAAGCCTCGGAAAATCCTCAGGGACGACGGCTTGCAGTCGGACACCGCCTTCGTGCGCACTGGTGGCCAGCATGGTCAGGCAATCGTTGACGGTCTCGCCGATGTTGATTTCGTCGTCCTCGACGGCCGTCTCACCGGCTTCGATCTTCGAGAGGTCGAGTATGTCGTTGATGATCGCTAGCAGGTGCTGGCCGGAACGTTCGATGCCGGCGACGTATTCCACATAGCGATCGTCGCCGAGCGGCCCCCAGGTCTTCCGGTTCATCATGTCCGAGAAACCGATGATCGAGTTCAAAGGCGAACGAAGTTCGTGGCTCATGTTGGCCAGAAACGCGGATTTCGCCCGGCTGGCGCGATCAGCGCTGAACAAGGCATGCGCGTATTCCTGTTCCGCTTGATCGCGTTGCCGGCTGGCCGCCGCCACGTCCTGCGCCATCCTGTTGAACGCGGCTTCCAGTTCCTGGAACTCCGCCGGCGCGCTGCTGGCGGCAGCGGGGACTTGCGTGTCGAAGTTGCCCTTGGCGAGGTCCTGGGCGGCGGCGATTGCCGCACGGACCGGGCCGGTCAACAGACCGGCCAGCAGCCAGTTGATCAGCGCCGCCGCGATAAAGCCGATGGTCACGACCCCGATGGCCATACGGTGGACCTGATCGGCCACGTCCTCCAATTCCTCGATCGGTTGCGGCACCATCACCCCCCACCCCGTACTCGGGACCGTGGTATAGCCGGTGACCATGTCCATGTTGACGGCCGGCGCGAAAAAGGTGGTGACGCCCGACTGGCCGCGCATCATCTCGGCGACGGGCTTGACCTTAGAGATGTTCTTGATCTGGCGCTCCCAGTCCTCGCGGGGATGGGCGATGACGTTGCCACTGCGATCGACGATCGCCGCGTGGCCCTTGCGCCCGAAGGCGATCGATTTTTGGGATTGGCGGATGTAGTCGAGACCGAGGGCAGCGACGGCGGTCCGGCCCGATACCAGCCGCTGGGTCAGGAACAGGGTCGGCCGCCCGTTCGCGTCGGCCATGACGTTGCTGAAAGCGGGCTCGTCGCGGGCGGCCACCAGCAACCGCCTCTTGATCCCGGGCGATAGCTGTTTGCGGCCGTCATCGGTGATCTTCCAATTGACATGGACGCGTCCCTCGGCGTCGAGGAAACAGAAGTGGCGGAACCCGATCCGGCGGGCCAGCTCGACGGCGGCGGCGGTCGGCGCTCCGGTACCGGCCGTTGCCGAAAGGAAGGTGAATACGGATTTGCTGTCCTCTGCGTAGCGATCGAGTCCGCGGGTCAGGTTCTGGGCCAGCAGCAGGTGTTTTTCGGAGACGGTCGCCATCTCGCGGTCCATGACGGACTGCTCGACCCAGGTCCCCAATAGCACGACGGGAACCGTCGAGATCAGTACGAAAGCAAGCGTTAGGACGTGGCGCAGGCGAAAAGTCATGGCGGCATTACCAACATGGCCGAACACGATGTCGCTCCTGCCTCCTGCCCGGTTCTCCGGTTTCTTGACCGTTTTTCCCGAACAACCGATCCCAGACGCAAACGCTATCCGAAAACGGCGGCAAATGGAATAGTTTCAAAGTGCATTGAGTATTGAGCATGCGGCAGTAGTGGTCAGATATTGTCGATCCGAATCACGTCCGCCGCCTCACCGTCGGCAACCGGTTCCGAACGCGCCTCCATGAAGTCGAAGATCTCATCGGTCACCTCGATGGCGTAACTGTCGGTGCGCTCGACGTTGCGCCGCCGTACCCGTTCGCGGCGGATTTCCTTCGGTGCTTCGAGGGCATGCAGGCGCACTTGGTAACACCAACCCTCGATGTCGCCCAGGATGCGCCGGCGCTGGGCCCTTTCCATGAAGCCCAAGTCCCAGACGACGTCGGTGCCCAAGGCCAGCAGGTCGCGCGATACGGCCATGATCCGCGCCTCGCAGCGCTTGGCCCGCTCGACTGCCCAGTCGTAGGTCAGCGGCATCGGCCTGTCGGGAAAGAACAGCTCTGAGATCCAATCGTCGATGGAAAAGCGAACGGCGCCGATGTCGGCGGCCAACTTCGTCGCATAGGCCGTCTTGCCGACCCCGACGGGACTGCAGATCATGTGGATGGTGGGCATGGGTGTCGTTTCGGATGGTTTTATCGGCACGAAGTCGTAACCGACGGGCGCCTCTGGAACAACCGCAATCTCCGGACGCGACAGCCGCCGACGACCGGCCTGTCGACAATCAAACGCCTCTACTTGGCGACCGCTGAACCGCCTACTTGGCGACGGCCTGGACGACGATCTCGACCAGGTCGTCGCCGGCCAGATCGACGCCGACGCAGGCCCGTTGCGGCCAGTTCTCCGCAGGCCCGATCCATTCGCACCAGACCGCGTCCATCTCCGGCTTGGTCGCCATGTCGGCCAAGTAGACGGTCGCTTGCACGATCCGCGTCTTGTCGCTGCCGGCGTCTTCCAGGTTCTTGTCCAACGCCGCCAGCGTCAGGCGCGTCTGTTCACCAACCGAAGTCGAAGAACTGCCGGCCGTCGCCACGGCGAAGACGGTGCCGGCGTGATTGACCGCCCGGACCCGCCCTTTCGCCGATCCCGGCACGCGTTTGATGCTCATTAGCCCTCCCCCTTGTCCGAGCCCCCGACTGCGTCGGCGGCTACGACAACCCTATTTTGCAAAACCGGATCCCGTCCAGGGAAAAGGCCGGGAAATTGGATGGGGGAGAGGATGGTGCGGGCGGTCGGACTTGAACCGACAAGGCCGTGAGGCCGAGGGATTTTAAGTCCCTTGTGTTTACCAATTTCACCACGCCCGCTCCCGGCCGCCCGGGGCGGTTCGTGGCTGCCCCGGTGACGCGGGAAACCTAGCCCGCCGCCCGGCCGTCGGCAAGCGCGGCGGGGCGCCGATGGGACGGCGGCGAAGGGATTTCTTAAACCTTATGGGTGCATTATGGGCGGGTCGTTTTCGCCCCCGAGGATTCACCCCGAAGGACCGATCAATGAACCGCCCCCTCGCCCGTCTGATCACCACCCTCGCCGTCGCCTGGCTCGCCGCCCCGCTAGCGGCGCTTGCCGCCGACGCGGACCGGGGCGGCGGCATCGTCTACGAGGTGCGGGCCGGTGTGCTCGATCACGACACCGACGGCCTGTGGAGCGGCTTCAACCGGGAATCAGGGGTCGATGCCAATCTGGAGTTCATCTTCACGTCGCACCTGGAGGCGCTCGGCGGCACGGTGCGGCCGGCCCTGGGCGGGTCGTTCAACTCTGAAGGCGACACCTCCAAGGGTTATCTGGCGGCGCGCTGGGAGATCGAGCCGACGGACAACCTCTTTTTCGCCCTTGGCATCGGCGGCGCCGTCCATTCCGGCGAATTGGAGCTGGTCGACAACGAACAAAAGGCGCTGGGCTTGCGGGTGCTCTTCTATTTCCCCATCGAGCTCGGCTACCGCTTCGACAATCGATACAGCATCTCCGCCTTCTTCGATCACGTGTCGAACGCTTGGCTGGCCGACCCCAACGAGGGTATGGACACGCTCGGCATCCGCTTGGGTTACCGTTTCTAGGTCGCGCCGCGCTTTCTCGTGGAACTTGCCGGACCCACGCCATAGATTGGCGGGCATGAACGATCCCGGCGAAACCCGCCCCCCCGAATTCGACGCCGCTTTCCAGGAACAACTGGGCGAGCTGTTCCGCTGGCGCCGCGACGTCCGGCGTTTCCGCACCGATCCCATCGAAGGCGCCGTCATCGACCGCCTGCTCGGTCTGGCGGCGCTGGCCCCTTCGGTGGGCAACAGCCAGCCGTGGCGCTTCGTCAAGGTCAACGACCCGGCGCGGCGCGGCGCGATCCGGGCCAGCTTCGAGGCCTGCAATAAGGACACCCTCGCCGACTATCACGGGGAACGGGCCAAGCTCTACGCAGAGCTCAAGCTGGAGGGCCTCGACAAGGCGCCGGTGCAGCTCGCCGTCTTCGTCGACGCCGAGACGGGCGTCGGCGGCGGCCTCGGCAGCAAGACCATGCCGGAGACCCTCAACTACTCCGTCGTCGCCGCCATCAACCACCTGTGGCTGGCGGCCCGGGCCGAGGGCATCGGCGTCGGCTGGGTGTCGATCCTGGAACCGGATAAGGTGAACGAGGCGCTCGACGTGCCGGCCGGCTGGGAACTGGTCGCCTATCTCTGCGTCGGCTACCCGGAGGAGGATCACGAGGTGCCGGAATTGGTGCGCGCCGGCTGGCAGGACAGGCTCGATATCTCCCAATTCGTCATCGAGCGATAATTCGAGATCAAAAGATCAAGGGTCGGAGTCCCGCTCCTGGCCCAGGCTCATGATGCCGATGCCCATGGCCACCGACCCGAAGGTCACGGCCAGGCCGAAGCCCATCAGAAAGACGCCGAGCACCGGGGTCTCCGAGCCTGCGACCAGGGAGCCGATGCCGCCCAGGTCGAAGACCAGGATGGCTGAGAGCAGAACGGCGGCGCCGATGAGACCGCCGGCCAGGTGTTTGAGCAGGAAGCGGATGGTGTCCCGCTCGTGTCGATGCAGCTTTTCGCCGGCCAGCCAGCGCCGGGTCGACCGCCACCAGTCAGGCGCCGTCATTTCAGCGGGTCGATTCCAGCGTGATCGGAAAGCGGTTCGGCGCCGAGGTTGCGGACCAAGGCACGCACCGTCTCTGCAACCGCCGCGACACGTTCGGAATCTTGTCCGCGGACGACCAGGCTGACGCCGAGCCTGCCGTCGCGGACGAAGGGGTAACTGCCGATCTCCACATCCGGGTTGTCGGCCTGGACGCCGCCCAAGGGGCCGCCGACCTGCCCTTCCTGCACATGGGCGACGATGGTTTCCGAGGCCATGGGCCGGCCGCCACTCAAGGTGTGGCGAAAGCCTTCGAAGATGGCCTGCATGATCTTGGGCACGCCGGGCAGCACATAGACGTTGTCGACCCGGAAACCCGGCGCCTTGCTGACCGGGTTGTCCAGGAGCTCACAACCGTCAGGGACATCGGCCATGGTCAGGCGCGCCTCGGTGATGTCTTCCGGCTTGTAGTGGCTCTCCAAGAGGGCGACGGCGCGTGGGTCACGGACCAGATCGCGCCCGAAAGCCTTGGCCACCGAGGCCGACGTGATGTCGTCGTGGGTCGGGCCGATGCCGCCCGTGGTGAAGACGTAGTCGTACTTCGCCCGGAGCCGGTCGACGGCGGCGACGATCTCGTCCTCGACGTCGGGGATGATACGGGCCTCGAGCAGGCGGATGCCGAGATCGTTGAGCTCGGTCCCCAGGTACTGCAGGTTGGCGTCGCGTGTGCGCCCCGACAGCACCTCGTTGCCGATGATCAACAGGGCCGCGCTGACGGTGCCGGAAGCGGGTTCGTCCATCGTCGTCCTCTCAAGGGGGAATCCGACGCCAGTCTATCAAAAGGCGCCCATCAGGAAAGGGCGGCGACGGCGGCGGCGATGTCGCCGGGGGCCCGGCACAGGTGATCGGCGCCGCTCGACCTCAGTTCCCGTTCATCGCCGAAACCGTAGAGGACGCCGACGGCGGCGATGCCGTTGGCCTTTGCGCCCGCCATGTCGTGACGGCGATCGCCGATCATGACGCTCTCGGCGGGCCGCAGGTTCTCCGTTTCCAGGAGATGGGCGAGAAGCTCCGGTTTTTCACCGAACCGGCCGTCCATCTCGGCACCGTAGATGGCGCGGAAATGGCTGTCGAGCCGGAAATGGCGCAGGATCTCGACGGCGTAGAGCCGCACCTTCGAGGTGGCGAGGAACAGCCCGTGCCCGGCCTCGGTCAACCGGGCCAGCAAGTCCGGGATGCCGTCGTAGACCCGGTTCTCGTAGAGGCCTTTGGCGGCGAAACGCTCGCGGTAAAGGGTCACGGCTTCCTCGACGAGAACCGGATCGTCGCTGTCGAGGAGCTTGGCAAACGAGTCGCGGAGCGGCGGGCCGATGCACCAGGTGAGATCACCCTCGCCGCTCTCCATGCGGTCGAGCCCTTCGAGGGCGTAGCGAATGCAGGCGACAATCCCCTCCTCCGGGTCGGTCAGCGTACCGTCGAGGTCGAAAATGAGGTTCATGGATATCCTTGGCGGAAAACCGGATCAGCGGGCACCGATACCACCGGGCGGCAGCGTGATCAAAACCGATGATCGCCAGCCGCACAAGAAAACGGCCCCGCGGGAATTGCGGGGCCGCCGTCGGATTGCCGGCCTCACCGTGCCGGCCTCACCTTGCCGGCCTCAGGAGATCAGTCGGCGCTGACGATCCGCCATGAGCCGTCCGGCTGGCGGCAGCTGGTGCCCCAGGCGTCCTGGCGCTCACCGCCGATGTAGACTTCCGTGTGGTATTCGCGGCAATAGGCCCCGGAAACCCGGTCGTAGCCGTCGCGGGTCGGGGTGACGTTGCCGTAGTTGCCGGAATCCGGATTGCTCCAGGCGATGGTTTCGCCCAGGGGCGCCGCCTCGGCCCTGGATTGGGCGCGGCCGAGATACATGCGATCGGCCCGGTCCAGTGACTGGCCGATGTTCTGGCCAAGCAACCCGCCGGCCAGCGCGCCGACGGCGACGGCGGCCAGCTGGCCCTTACCGCTGCCGACCTTGGACCCGGCCCAGCCGCCGAGTCCGGCGCCGAGCAGGCTGCCGGCCAATTCCTTGTTGCCGGCGTTCTGGGTGACGCAGCCGGTCGCCAATGTACCGGCCAGCAGGACCACGGCGACGGCTTTCAGTCTGTTCGAAAGGAACCGTTGATCGGGTTTCATTCCTCGCACCTCCGTCTGATTCGTTGCGGCATGAATTGCCAGCATCCACCACATTTATATTCATATATGCATTTATTTTTATTGTCAAATTTTAAATTAAATATTGCATATAATTCCTCGTGTTTCTGAAAATGTCACTTTCTTTCAAAACACTAGATGAGAGCCTGCAACGACAAACCTTGGCGAATCCGCCAAGGCCAAGGCCATTACGGTCAAATTTGATTGCACTTCCACATGTTTTCGTTACGATTCCGGAAAAGATGGGGAGAACGAGCCGGGAGTTCGAGAAAGCGTGGCCCTGACCTACAACAACGCCCAACACCGGGTGTACATGGCCTTCACCGACAAGGTCGGCGTCAACTGGCTCGACGTTTTCGAGGGCAACACGGAGTTCTACTCGGCCGCCTACTGGGACCTGCTGACCCGCATCTGGCGCGCCAATGGTCCGGTCCGCAAGACAGACGCGCTCGGTTTCATGACCGCCATCAAGAGCCCGCACACGGCCGGCAAGTACGTGGAGGTGGCCCTCGAACACGGTCTTCTTGTGGAAGACGACAACCCCATGGACGCGCGCTCCAAGCTGCTGCGCCTGTCCGACGACATGCAGGACCGCCTCGACGCCTTCTTCGACCGCGCCATCTCGGAGCTGCGTAAAGCCTCCCGCGAGGTCGATATCAAGGGGCCGTCGCCGGAGGAGCCGTGAGCGCCCCCGTCGCACGGCCCCCTTTTACCGGGACCTGGCGGACGGCTGCTTTTTACTGCACAACGGACATTGATGATCGGCCACCGACAAGGCGGTAGTATCCCAATAGTGGTCGTTCAACCGCTATCGCCGAGCGGTCCGCCTATAGCCAGAAGCGGACGCCAAAAGAACGCATCAAATTCTTAATAGGAAACCGGCAGAGCGCTCTCGTCGGTCAATCACGGAACATCCGATCTATAGTGAGTCAAAAACATCTTTATGCAGTCCGCCATGACGCCATCGTTTTCCAGCTTCCGACCAAGCATGAATTCCGGCGTGTAGAAAAACTCTCTTACCAAGCTGATTAGTTGCTTGGAGGCATACTCAGGATTTGCCTTCCTGAGCACCCCAGCTTCCATGGCTTCCGATATGAGTTGGGTGATCGGATGCTGGAAGGTTCCAAGTTGCGCGGCATATGTCCCTGGGCGCTTCAAGTCGATCAGCATTTCAGCAATGGCCATCCTGGTGAGCGCAAGAGTCTCTGGTTCGGTAAGGATCTCTACATATCGCTCCAAAGACTCCGCGAGTTGCACGTCCAAATCTCGGGCCGGATCGAACGACGCTGGTGCAATGGCCGACTTCCGCTTGATCATGATCTCGGAAATTGCGTCGAACAGCGCTTCCTTGCTCTTGAAGTGGTTATAGAGCGTCCGACTCGATACCCCTGCCTTTTGCGCGATGCGGCTCGTCTTGGCGCCACGGAACCCTTGTTCCCGGAACTCCTCGATTGCCGCGTCAATGATGTTTTTTCGTTTCTTTTCAGTCAGTTTCACGAGCGTATCTCTATTTTTTAGAACAAAGTAAATTACCTGTTTACATTTTCCAATGCTCCACATAAAGTAAATTATCAATTTACTTTTGTCCATTCACTCCACCATGGAGATCAAAATGAAAACCGCACTTTTGTCAGTCGCAATGGTCGTCACCCTGGCCGTGTCTTCATTCACATCGGCTGTCGCAGGGGAAATGAAATCTCTAGGAACGCCCATTACGTCGGAAAACCTAGTCGATGTTCTGGAGATACAACGCGTGGCTAACAATCTGTCGGATGCGGTCGATAGCCAGCACTGGGGTGTGGTACGTGATCTCTTGGAAGACAAAATAACCACGACGATCGGTGAGACGGAACCGGGCGTATCTAGCGTGAAGTCCGAGGATGAAATCGTAACTCGGTGGAAAGGCTTCTACGACAATGCCGAGAAACTTGTCATCCACCATGTGACGTCAAACGAGCGCGTTTTCTTTGACGATTCAGATAACGCGACGGTGTTCAGCAAAGGTGTAATCGTGCTTGAGAACACCCCGGCTGGCGCATATGCCAAGAGTGGTGGAACGCTGCGTGGGTATCGCTGGATCAACTATGAGATTGGTCTGACCAGAACCGACAACGGCTGGAAGGTGAACAAGGTTCTGGTGGATTACCTCGTGCAAGAGTTCAATTCGTTGGAGGCCAAGAAATAACATTAGGGGCTGTCCTAGCTAAGCGAGATGCTTGGGCTAGGATTGCAGGATGTATGCGAGAAGAAGCCGGCTCAGTGGTTGGAAGCGTGATCGTTTGATGGAGCACTTTGTGGCGGCGAC
>Ga0056114_1000340_pt1 | contig 15203 bp, 12 predicted proteins | sample WorMetHERISLAND1_FD_77005 | JGI IMG/M metagenome (GOLD analysis project Ga0056114, IMG submission 77005) | Marine gutless worms symbiont microbial communities from Max Planck institute for Marine Microbiology, Germany - Olavius loisae HERON... ...
GGTGATGAAATTTGGCGTCGGAAAACTAGAGTCTTGGGGCTACCAGATGGTGAAGAAATCATGCCGCTAGCTTTCTTCGTTTTGACACAATACCGGCGCGTGACAGACGGACGGACAGACAGAGAGACGGACGGACACGTTGCGATCACTATTACCCGCGCTAGCATAGCGTCGCGCGGGTAAAAAGGAAGACTTCTCATCAGCAAAATTTGTTGCGTGTACGTAATGCACAGAATGATTTAATGACGTGAAGACTACTGCACCGCGAGTAAAAAAACACGTGACAATTGCCACTCGACGTTCGTTTATTAACTCATCAAATGTTGGCCGACGGATTTTATGTGCCCCGATTCTCTTCTGAGAATTCAGCACTATATAAATCCCTTAATTACTTACTTTTCAAAACTGTTTTGCCACTGGACTTTTGAAGTTGCCTAGATATGATGAATTGAGCCACAACTGTACCACTACTACTATGACCCAGGTGTAGTCACGGACTCACCCATATCAAACTTGACGTCCTTCAGTTGTCTCTCGATTGAGTCGCGGTCGTACTTGATTGACTGAGCCTCGTCGACAAGTTGACGTAACGTACTGACGACTGGAGACCATTCGAGGTCTGCCGCTGGGGCTCCGGCCGGCAACAACCTCTCAATGTCCGTCTGATCACCATAACATTAGCCACTTCAAACACTCCAGCCATCCACCAACCCTTCAACGCCCACTGTTGCCATATTGGTAAAGCTATAAAGCATCTACGTTAAACTCTTCTATCGTATCGTATCGTATCATATCCTGTGCCAGACTGGGTTAAGCCGTCATTTGTAATTTTTGACATCCGGGCACTCTGCTGCTAAGCCCTGAGCGACAGAGTGCCAGGATGTCAAATTGCAATTGACGGCTTAACCCGGTCTGGCACAGGATGCCTTATATCTGTACCGATATTGCAAGGGGGCGTCAAAGGGTGAAATTAACCTACACAGTAGTCATTCAATAAGTTGGAGAAATTGAATATTTACATAAAATAACAAAAACGCAAATTATGCAGGCATAATTTTCTAATTTATTTATCATATGATTTTAAGATCCAAGACAATAAAAGATTATCTACAAGATCTATTGTAAATTAGGATAAAAATAACTAAGTCCCTAACAAGTATAAGTGCGTTTATGCAATGAGTACAAAAGTGATTAATTTATTATGACGTGAGTTACAACAATCGTCAGATAATTCTTAAGATCTTCATTGCCACAACACTACTAGCTTTGGATATTTTTTCTCATGCATAGAACGCATTAGGGGCTTTAGCAGTTATGCACTATACAACTGTACGTACTACTTACTTCATTAAATAAGGCTTTGAGATAGACAAGCATAGAGCAGACTAGCATTAAAATAATAAAAAGACGAAATCAACAGACGAAGAATCTCACGTCTGAATGGCTAAGAAGACTGATGCCGTTGCGATGTGCATTGAAGCGCTGTCTCATCATGCCGTCCGAGTTGGAAGCGTTACTGATGATTGAGCGATACTTCGCCAGTTCATGACGGATCGGGCCCGACAGCACTTCAGACGGAGTACGAGACCACATCGGACCAAACTCGGCCCGCAGTTGCCGATCACCTGCCTCCTCCTCGCCCAACGCACGCTCAGCCTGCACAAAAGTAGCCCAAATGTGACAAAACGACGCCGTTTGCAAACAGTTTGCGGATCCATCAATGCGGTCAATTATAAAGGTTCACTTTTGTCACTAGGTAATAAAAATATGAAATACATATTACACGGCTGAAAACTGTACATCTATCTGTCAGCTTTTTTGGAGCATGCTAAACATGTTGCATTGCAGTTGGAGTACAGTCTGACGCCTTACCCGACACAGACTATGTCATTGTGGAGGCAGTCTTCACAGCCAATCACTTGACTGAGACTGACAGACAAAACACTACAAGCAAACTAAACACAATCCAGAAAAAGCAAACAATGCAAAATGCAGCAAAACAAAGCTACCCGGTTTAGTCGCCTCTTACAACACTTGGTCAGGAAACGAGATGAGTTTATTCTACACCGCTCCCGAGCCAACACGGGGCCGTTGCTGCATTGGACTGTCAGCATCTGAGGTGAGCAAATCTGTCGAAGTATCGATGCCACATAACAACAGAACTCGTCGTCAACCGTTGATGACATGGCATGAAGTCAGTCATACCTATCGAGAAGTTCAAGTTCAGGTCAAATTTCATAGACATTTCAAATGTTTGTCTTGAGACCAACACTACATGGCTGGTTCTGCAACTGGATCTGTCCTGTCATGTAAGCACAGTCCACGATTGTGACAGACATGACGATGCCAAATGAATATAAGCAGTTTGGGAAGTAAGCGAGTCAATGGAGTCGATCGATTTTCAGCCGAGTTGCATCAGTTTGCTCCAGTCAGTCGATTCCAAGGTCTACTACCGGCTGCCTGAAACTACCAAGCAGTGTTTCTTCTGGTTTATGCCAGGCAACAAGTTCGAGGCACAACAAGCTCATCAACTCTGCCTGGAAATTATTTCCTATGTGCATGGACGTTAACAAGGAGGCGCCGCTTGAGACCAAGCTCGCAGCTAACGTCTGTGAATTTGTCCTTAACGGCCAATGACAACATCCCGAATGACTGTGTCTGAAAGGTTCATGTTCTTTGTGACTGGGAATGGTAGAACATTGTCACTTGCCTGATCCAGTAGCTCCTTGTTCCGCTGCAGTAGATGTGGCAGCTCACTGTTCAGACTTGAGATGAAGTCAATTCCTCCGAGCTGGCGGACGGTCGAAGCCTTCGTGAGCAGAGACGGAGGTACACTGCGGCCTGAGAGGTCCTCAATGGCAGCTGGCAGATTGTTCGCCACCAGCTGACTGTATGCATATCAAAACACTGGCATGTAACAATGACAACTGCTTCACAGCTGGTATCATCATGGTGGCCTGGTTTAGTGGTAGCGCATTAGTCTTGATCAGCATAATTACTCTACGTCGGGCCCGGTTAATACTTGGATGGGTGACCATCTGTGGGTGGGTAAACCATCTCGGTATGTAACCAGCCACCTAGCACCTAGGTCAACTCAACCTACCATCATTCCGGGGTAGGTAAACTGAGAAGCAGCCTTTCTGGCTGGGGTTAGACAGGGCGCGTTCACCTGTGTCGGGTGGCAGGTAACACTGTATGATCCCATCCCATAGCTCTGAGGTGTATACATGAATTGAAGAGCTATATTGTTTAACCTTTAACCTAAACACCCTCTAGTTAGCACGAGTCTATTCTGTTGCTCTCCATTCACTACAAACTGTCTATCAAGCCCCGAGTTACTTCGTTTTACTAGTCAGTTATATGCCCAGTTTTAGAACATGCATGTCCATCTTGGTATACCTCTCTCTATAAGCCAACAACAGAATAAACAAATCCAATGTATCTAGATACAGGCTTTTAAGATTATTTTCAATAATTGATGTATTATTATTATTATGAGTCTATGTAGTCTGAACACACTCAAGGACAGGCGTAATCACTGTGTTAAGTTTTCCTTGAGAAGAATGTTCCCAGTGAGTCGACTTCTTGGCGTGACAATAACGGTTGACGTCAGTTTGACAAACATGAGTCAAACGTCTGTAAGAAGTGTTTCATTTGACTTCCTGTGTCACTCACTAGACGTTGAGTCAGTTAAGACACTTGTTCATGCTTTTGTCGCATCAAGGGTCGACTACTGCAACTCAGTTTTGGCTTTGCAGAACTTGAAAACACATTAATTCACTGACATTTCGGAGCGTTAGCGAATTAGCGACGCTTACGTTATCACGCTCCACAAATCGTTTTTTGTTCATTTACTTACTTAATTCACTTTAGAAATTCTGAAATTTACATCATGAAACCAGACGTTGGATGTATAAATGGTGGTGCATCGACACATCATCATGCAAAGAAATGTTTAATCAGTGCAGCTCTAATTTCTACATTTTGGCGACAGCAGTAAGATAACTGTACTCCGAATCAGTGAATCCTCCCCCCCCCCGAGTCAAGCTGAGTACTCTATCACCAACGGAGATTGGGGGTACCGCGGGGGCAGCTTCACCGCCGTTCAGGCCTAGCAACCCTGCCCTCTGTGGGAGCCGTCCCCTAGTCACCCCATAGTATTGTAGACTAGGGGACTTGCTGTGTTTTGTGTTTATTGTGTTATTATTGTATTTTTTCTGTTAATTGTGTAATCTCTGTGTTCATTCAGTACTTTGATACTGTTGGTTGGGTCTTGTGACCTGTAAAAAAACCGTCGCCCGTATAACCTACATGTGTACTGAGTTGGTGGAGACGTTAAACCCTGCTCAATCAATCAATCAGACGGAGATTAACGAGAGATTTGCTTGACTAACGCATTCAGTGCTCGCGTGGCATCACGAAGGCGTCCCAGTTCATGACAGAGGACGTCCGACTTGCGAGCCTCGAACGACGATACGGCTTCCAGCACATCCATCGGCATGATGTTGCCAAACAGATCTATGTACAGACAACAATCAGGCTACTGACTGCCAAGCGAGCTACAGGAGATTTCAACAATTCCCAACAGCAGTACTCTACTGACAACAGAAAACCTAAACACGCGACAAAATCCGATGATAGGAATAATATGTTTTGTGATTACTTTATTTTTACAGAAAAGTTAGCTGAAACGACCTTGAAGACCTCTCAGGGTCACCAGTAGTTACAGCATTATTCAGCAGATGGTGACTGAGTGGAATGTCATTTTTTGCAATATTCACAACATACTATCAATATTTTTTACGTTATTTATCATGGTTTTCTTTTGATTGTTACCTTATGGTGAATAAGATGAATATATTATTCTGTCTTCAATGCCTGTGATTGACCTTTAACAGTTCAATGTCATCACAGATGTTAAAATTTAAACTCTGTAGTCTAAACATTATGATTTCATACTGTAAGTCACTCAACGATATTGATCACGGAGCTGCTTGACAGACAACAGACTATTTGCCACTAGTTTTCCATTGATCGTATTTTAATTACAGCCCTATTCTACTGTTCCACTAATATTAAGATTTGTTTGTGGGTTTGGCACATATGTAACAGTCTTCAGTGAGCCGTATACAAGCAGAGGTGCATGCATGAATTCCAATCTCTGTAATTAATTTTGTCAGAAACTAAACCGCCAACAGAGCCAATAATAAACTGATATGAACAATCTAGTGGAACTCTATATCTATCGTGCATCTCGTGCTATACTGGACACCCGTTAGTCAAACTGTTCCTTCCATGATATTCACACACTGGGTCTACATTTAAATTAGTAAATAAAATAGAAATAAATAAATAAGCAACAAGAATGCTAATTCAAAGTGCTCAATACAATAAACATTCAACAGAGTGAACAGACAATAGATGACTTCCTATTGGTGTTCCACAGTAATAACGAACATGCTGAACTGTTTCAAGCTGGACGTTATTTCTACAACCATACAACATATGTACAACCATACAACATATGCACCAAGCAACCTTGGTGAAGCAACCGTTTCCGAATATTACAACGTATTTGACGCAAGAAAGAACAACGCTCACCGGTGAAATTGCTGGACATAGGACTGTTGACAGCAACTGGTTTAGCCACAACAGCCTTGTCGATTGGTCCGAGGGTCATCGACTCAGGGACACGTACATGGTAGACCAGGCTGTTCTCCTTGTCTGCTTTCTGAAGGTCCGACGCGATGGATTTCTGATACTCAGCGAATGGAAACCCACTAGCTGCCTTCTCTGCCGCAGCAATACGTTCATAAGCCACCTGGCATAACAGTAGCCATTACAGCCTTCACCAATTCATACTAAATGTTACTTACATAATCACTTAATCCTCGTGGATTACTGAAAATCCACAGGCTAATCACCAATGCAACAGTGTCAGAATACCGAGATTAATATCCCTGTATCGACTATGAATCATACAAATAACTGCATCAGACCACATGTGCATGATAATTAAGTGATAAAATGAATAACAACAAGCTTACTTCTCCAGAACTGCCTGAGCATTCTCAACTGTTTTACACATCCAATCTATGTTTTGTGCTAAGATTTTCTTTAAAAACTGAGCATTCTCAACTGTTTTACACATCCTATCTATGTTTTGTGCTAAGATTTTCTTTAAAAACTAAGCATTCTCAACTGTTTTACACATCCTATCTATGTTTTGTGCTAAGATTTTCTTTAAAAAGTAATAAGATTAACTTTAAGACCAAAATCTGTGTTGCATTTTTGCATGTTTCTTACTAATTGACTTCACCATCAGCATATACATATTAACCCTTTGACACCCACTGTTGCCATGCGGGTACAGCTATCATGTGCCAGACCGGGTTAAGCTGTCATTTGTAATTTTTGACATCCAGGCACCATGACGCTGAGTCCGAGTGTCAGAGTGCCCGGATGTCAAAAATTACAAGTGACCGCTTATCTCGTGCTGGCACAGGATGCTTTATAGCTTTACCCGCATGGCAACAGCGGGCGTCAAAGGACTGATTATTACATATTTCAATACATTTACTTACTGCCGTGCAAATATGGTATCAGCTATAATGAATTTCTGCTTTACATCAATAAAACTGTGCAAAAACGACTTTAAAACAATCACGTTGTGCGCCATGAGCAGATTAACAGATTACGACCAACAATACAGCATTTTATTTCAACTTCAAGTAAAAACATATCTGAAATTAACATTACACATCACAGCACATTGTTGCAAATTGTCCTCTTGACAATTCAACACTCTGATCCACGGAACACTGTGAGTGTATATTGTGATGTGTGTATAGAAACGACAGCTGACCCGGAGCCTTGAGAGACATTCGCCGTACTTCTTGGATTCCTTGTCGACAGCCGCCTGATACTGGTGAGCAACGGCAAGGAACACTTCTCTCCGACAGGTTAGCGCACCAGTCCACTCCTGACCAATCACAGCAGACTATCTGTACAGACGGGAAGACAACAGCCCCGATGGCTGAAACGTTATAGAGCTCACTCGGCTCATCAGTTTGTGAGTTAGATAAAAGGCACGTCGGCTTTACTTACTTACAGCGAACAAGACTGAAAACGACGGCATTTACGATACGATATAATCGCGACATTAACTTGTGCAGAAAAAGAAAGGATATCCAGTAACTCAGAACTTAATTTTTTCTGAAAGGCAATAACAATGACAATGACGTTTATTTCACACCTGCAACTAGTAACAGTCGAATAGGTAAATATAGAACAGTTGTAGAGTAACGTATTAAAACAATGTATAATGCGACAATAGAAAATGACTATGTATAGGGAGTTTAGAAACTCGGATTAGTTGGGTATTTCTCTTTGGTAATGATTTAATGCGTATATAATGAAGGAGCAATGTTTTTAGTACGGGAGGCTAGGCGTGGGAGAGGTGTGACTGTTCTGAGCCGGGATAAAACACAAGTGTCGTGTGGGGTGGGAGGAGGTGGTGAATACAGGAAGATGGGTCGCAAATGTCTCGATAGAATGACTTTGAAATGTCGTGATGTCTGGAATGCAAAGCAATGACAGTTATACATCATTGTTCTTTCAGACAAAAATACACCGACACGACCAGGCGTCTTGTTTACTAGTACGATACCAACAGAACCAGATGAACACTGGATACTGGCTCAAGCAAGTGTAATGAGTGGACTGCATCGTCAAACATCACATGACACTGCAAAGCTCACTTCCGCTGCTGCAACTAAATAAATAAATAAGCAAAGTTACACAGCCACATGGTTAATTAAAGTCTCGGCATAGTAGGATTCGGGTTAACAGCTACGATGGGCTAAATTGTAATTTTCAGGTTCAACAATTTCTCAAGGTAAGGCAGTTGCAGAAAACAGGTGAAGTGGGAAAGTGAAACTACCTTTCGATGACTTATAGTCTCAGTAATAACTTACCAAAAATTATTACAATCCAACGCTTACTGTTCAAGTTATCGTCACATAGTCACATTGATTTCTTGAGACACAGTGTATATGCTGCATACTATATACCTTTGTGAAGACAGACTTGACAGTATCGGCTTGCATCAGTTTCAGAGCATCGGCGTAGAGAAATGAACACTGGTTTGCTAGCTTGGCGACAACGGCTGACTTCATTGAATCTATGTCAAAAATGTCCACCGTTAATTTTGTCATCGCGACAGCACAAGATACTGAGATAAACTAGTACAGTTGGGAGGTGCGACCATATCAGTCCCCGTTCGCATGTGTCACTAACTCAGCTGAAAGTTACTGGAATGATTTGCACTGTAAAATTCGATTCCAATACAACAAAATGATATACTTAAACGTTTAGTGAACACATTGCATTTTCGACACACAATGACATGTTTCATGCACTAAAAAATCTAACGTGCAGTCAGCTTAGTCTATGCAGATAACAAAAAATGCCACTAAAGAAGCAAAACTGAAAATGAACAGAAAGGAGCAAGAATTAATTACAGAGAATATCAAACCAGAAACAGTTAAAGACCCGTTGAGGACTGAAGCAGCCTGTCAAAATTGGTCAGATGCAACAGCTGGGGAGCTTAAGAGAGCAAGCTGTTGGCACGTGGAGACTACGCTCTTCGTCACTGGCTACACCGGTCGTCTTACTTACTTAATTACACGTAAACTATTGCCAGACATTACACAGACTTGAGTTGATTTCAGTAAGGTTTAACGTCCGAGTCGCCTTCTAAACCAATCACTTGACTGATATTGACAAAACTAAACACATCAATCAATCAATCAATCAATACAGTGCTGTATGACGCCAAGAACAACACAATAACCTAAACATCCGTGCAAGAAAACAACTACCAACATATGCATAAACTAAACCAAATAAAACTAAACCCTGCTTTCGGGGCTTTTTATGCCATCAGGTCACGAAATGGATCAGGCCAATAATACAGATCCTGAAGCATGCATGGGTCGACGACACGACAGACAGACACAAACCAAGTACGAACCATTGATAGCTTTGCGGACGAAGCATTCCTGAGCCTCAGCAAGCATCAGAGTATTGAAGGCATTGAGTACGTCAGCTGTCAGGTCTGGGGTAGGTGCAACTGGCAGTGTCATCTGTGTGGTCGACATTATGTGAGTGAATATACCACTGGCTTGCTACACACACAGACACACACCCAACAATTACCAACATTAGAAGCCAGAACGTATGTCATAGTCCTGCACTTTCCTAATGACATCAGTGATGGCCTGGCTTAGCGCTAACGAGTTGGTCTCGATCAACGTAGTTACTCAACGTCGGGCCCGGTTAGTACTTGGATGGGTGACCATCTGCGGGTGGGTAAACCATCTTGGTATGTAACCAGCCACCTAGGTCAACTCAGCCTTCCATCCATCCCGTGTAGGTAAATCGAGTGCCAGCCTTTCTGGCTTGGGTTACGTGGGGCACGTTCACCTGTGTCGGGTGGCAGGTAACACTGTGTGATCCCATATGACAGGTGATGGACATCCCATAGCTCTGAGATGTGTACACGAAGAGCTATATCGTTTAACCTTTCAACATTTTAAACGAGATGACGATGGTGTAGCTCTACGAGTTGCAACTGTCAACTGAAGACTACAATGGTGGATCTTGTAATGAAGCAGAAGGACCAGCTTGACACACAGGATTGACAGGAACTACGACCAGCCATCTATCCTTCATCATCACGCCATCAACCACTAGTCTTGATTCTAGTGTAGGACCACACCAATGAACCACGGCTCTACTAAGATCTCAGAGGTATCCGACCTGGATCTGGGTGAGTTCATCGACACAACCACTTCACAACACATCCAATACAAGCCATGTGACCGGACTATGACCGAAGTATTGGCCGGACGCTGTTATAAGAAGACTAATTCAATACTTACTGAAAACAAACAATTGACAAATAAATATTCAGACATTGTTTGGCGCCAGTTTCTGCCGACCAACCGACCTGGAACAACTTGGCGGCCATCTTGAGTCCATCATCCGTCTTCATATCCTGAATGTTGGCCACCTGAGTCTGCATCGCGGCAATTGAGAACAGAACGCAGGCCTTCTCATAGGCAGCTGATGCAACGGCTGATAACAGCAACACACTCCAGCCACTGACTAATAGAATATTATTAAGAATTAAATAAATATTATAAAAATTATTATAAAAAAGTAATAATAATAATAAAACAGCCAAGCACCAGGGCCTGGACAAAATGTACATTTCCCAGCCCCTTGCGGTGGAATCTCTGGGCCCATTCGACGACGAAGGTTGCTCTTTTCTGGCCGATCTCGGTCGGAAAATCTCGGCTGTCTCTGGTGACGACTTGGACAGCACTTTTCTCTTCCAGCACATCTCATTCTCAATGTTAATCAAGCGAAACAACTCCATTCTGCTCTGTCAGAGCTTCTGTAATGAGACCCGACCGGACGACGACCTTTAGAGGTTGACATATTCTTAGTGTCTAATTTTTTCCTTCCTCGGGAATTGCTACCGAGGGTCAAAAATAACAATAAACGTAGTTGTGTTGGCAAGCAGCTCCTATTACACAATGAATCCAGCATGAGACTCAGTTATTCACTATCAACATTCACCGGTCTAGTTGCTATTTAGTAATCTTCCTCATAGTAAAGTGGACGGCACGAAAAAACATCCAAAATAATGCCATGCTGAACATCTACAAGAACATAGATCAGAGACTGTGAACAAGACACTGATCGTCACCAATGACCATCGGGTACCTGTCTCGATGGGGTAAGTAATCAAGTAAGTCTGTAAGTAACAGTACTTCGAAAAACCAGTTAACAAAGGTCACACTGTGCCTCACACACCAAATGACAATGTCCTAAGTCAGCGTCTGAACTGTCCATATGATAGGCTTGGTTCTTATAATTCAGGTGACAGACTGTGTCAGATTTGCATTGCAGAAGTGGCAAATGTTCATGTGTGGCTGGCGACAAGCATTCTTGTGTCAGCAGAACGCAGTGGTCTGACACGGGCGTCAGTAACAAGTTGACGGTCATCCGCCGGACAGTTTGAGACGTTACGGTACTAGACACTACAGAGACCGGTTGACAACAGTAATGTGGATAGTTACTGAAGCAACATGCAGAGGACATCAAAGGACTAGATGATCTGGTTACAGAGCAAAAACATAGCAGGAAAGCTAAAAAAAATCTGCCGCCAAATCACGGCCATTGTTTTGCCTCATTTGTTGTGTGCCATCAATGCTATGCAGTAGGCCTAACAATGTCAATGCAGTGAGCACAAACTTTAAAGGATGAAATTTCTGCATATGAAATTATCATTAATTTAGTCGCATACAACATGTTGCACTAGTGTCCAGTCAAACTGTGGTGATATCTTGTGACCAAATTATATAACATCACTGTTAGCTCCTGTTCCAAAACTGGCTGATATGCTCAGCCATTTTGGCAGATTCCACTTGACAATTTGACAATCCACGACAAAAGTTGTAAAATTTAGGACATCGACCCCCTACTTCCAGCACTTTTTGAAACTCGTTAATATTATGCATTTTTCACACTATGACATAATTAACGAGTCCAACATAATTACATCATCAGTCATGCTCTGCTCAAGTGTCTTTAGTTCTGAGCAGTGCAGCCAGATGGCAGCAAATATCAAAGCGGAGTAGACACACATAACTGGAGCCAAATACAAATCTGACTGTTCCACCTATTAGGGTAACTCTTCACAAAATTTTACGAACAGCCATTTGAAAAAAATCTTGAATAATATCAATAAGTGGCAGACAAACAGATATAAAGCAAACTATCTCACAATCTCCTTACTTTACTTTGCAATAGCAATTATTGTTAAACTCAGATACACCTACTTAAGACCATATGACAATTATGACAATATTATATAACTAGTGTACAACTTGCTGTTGAAACATTTTGCAGATCTAATTGCATGCAGTGAAAAAAATAAAATACACAATAAAACAAACTGTGAGTTCAAAACTAAACTTCAATATCTTAAATGAGCCAGAAAACAACGTCATATGATGACATGCAGAAAATATATGGCAAATATCAGCAAAATTTTAAAAAAAATTAAAAATAAATGTTGTACATTCTAAGCATATAATATGATATGATTTGTAACATGCCAGCATGCTAAAAAGTAGTCAACTGAGGAAATCTACTGGCTACAATTTGCATGATCATGGTTTAATACTACCACAACTCAAATCCAGTCTGCTGCAAAAATATCTTATCATCTGTGTGTAATATACTAACATATATTGACAATGACACATTGACACCGGCATTCACTCTGACACTGCTATTGTGTATGTTTGTGTATTGTGTGCTCTGAAACCATGAAATGCCAAGTCGCATCTGACAGTGACGATACATAAAGAAACTACTTAAATACTTAATTATTTAACAAAAAAGCCAAATAAAGATTAACAAAAGAAGATGCCAAGCGTTGGCTTCACCGCCTCACTCATCCTTAGCACTTGTGCCATAGTGAACAGTCGTGATTTAACTACTCATCCAGTCTAGTGGTACGGACTGGATTCACAGTATGTGACATATCAAGCAACAGTATCGTATTATTCTAACTGTTGATCAAAGCATGCACAAATTACACAAAAATAGCACTTGAATTACACTGTGCAATTAAAAATCTCTTTGTTGTTTATTCAAGCAAACAGACACACAAGCCGTCATCCAAGCGCAACACATCAACACCAGATGTCATGCTGACAGAAGCAGCGAACAAAAACCATTTCCTTTAACAACTTCCGAACAAGTACGTAGATGAAAACTGAAATCATGTAATGTCAGGTTCACACTAGAGACGCAGCCTGCATGTGAACTTGTGTGAACTTGGCATAACATGTAAAATAACATTCAAAGCTGTCAATAAAATGTCAACGCATTCCAGCCACAATGACATCGTTTACCTGTGATCAGTAACTGCTGCGGCAAATAATGACACACAATACACACAGTACATGTATCAGATAGCACAAAATCAAACTCTACCCAGACAATATGGGATCTATACTCGTGTTTGGAACGCTCTTCCTGCCGACGTCACTTCAGCACCGTATCTGTTCACTTTCCGAAAACGTTTAAAACTGCATCTTTTTCCACTCTCCTATCCTGGCCTTGTCCACTAAGTCACTTTTTCTCCTTGTGTGGTCCTTGTGATAGCTGTTTTTTACTTAGGCTACCCTAAAAATTGATTGATTGATTGATATACTATCGAGGGTAAAAATAATACTGGGTAATGATGAATACAAAACACTTGGTCAGATGTCATCTGTGAGAGCTGGTTGCTATCACCTACACATCATATTGTCAGTTTCAACCCAAAATCTCGTTTTCAGCACTTACACTACAGACAGCTTTCACTGCAATAAAAAATACAGAAAAGTTAGTCAAGTTGTGATTTCACCAATTAGCCTTGTTCATAAGACGACATCTGATTTGCCGGGGGTTGCATAAAGGGCCTTTTGCAGCCAATCACATGGTTTTCATACTTACATATTCTATGCAAATAAAATGAAAATAAAATCTTCAACAAAACAAACTGAGCCCACACCACATGGACATTTTAGAGGAACTGCAGCAAACTAACAACATGTTAAGTTTTTGCATAAAATGACAATGTCACTTACTTTTCACCTTCTTGGAGAAAGCGTCTTGCCAGATGAATTCAATGCGAATCTTACAACACAGCAGGGTACAGACTAGCATTAATGAGCAACACAGTCGACTAACAGTTACATACCGGTACTTAGTAAACGTCAATAACACTAGTTACAGTTCCAACTAGAAGACTATGATGAAAAGCTTATACCATCATTGGCCATGAACACATACATGACATTGACACTGCCAGCTGCATGTGACAAGCTGAACTGGCAGTCAATAGTTTACGCAGTTACTAACAACTACTTTTATTCTGGGTGAACCCAGAACAAACATAATGCAGTCCTAGTCGACGATAGCCATCGTTTCAAAAACCAGGTCAACTGTCGAGTAATATTTCACAATTTACCACAAAATCCAACAAAATTTGAAATATTCTGATGTTCAGTGGCCCAGACAAATTTACTTTGTCATTGCAAACTTCATATTCTGACACAACTTTAACTACTAATCACAAATCTTCAACCGTTTTGGCTCTGTTCCCAGTTGCAAAATAGTAAAAATGGGTGTTGTACCCTCACTAGTGGGTAACCATTCTCTACATCTAATTGATAATTCCCTCTTTGACCTCTGTCAATGCAAAGCAGCAAACTCCTTCTATTCCCCAAATTTCATAAAAAATCTATCCACAAATTCTGGAGATATCATGCTGACAGACATCAATGACAGAATGATAAACTACAATTGAACCATAATTGCCTGCTTCACTGAGTTAACTACTGTAATTATATTCAAAAGCAAATGATCACAATCAGAACAATCTCATTACAAGAGTAATTGCGTTAATTCATTTTACTGCCAAACACATGACCCATGGTTTACATCTTCTAACTAACCAACCTGGTTCTCTGCAATCGGCAATTTTCCTTCAATAGCATTTAACTGATCATAATACCTGCAAAACAAAAAAAATCAGCTAAGTCAACTCAACAGTGACTTAAGAAGCAGTATGTATGTCAGTATGCTGATAATATATTGTCGCCATCAAAGTAATTGACAGGGTAATACACTGTGTCTCAAAAAAACTTTGAAATGGTGTAGCTCAAAATTATAAGGATCAATTTTGATGACATTTGGCAGAAATATTCAAAACACTCTAGAATAGAGTTTGCATATTTCAGGTTTCATGTAGATTTGCTTTTTTTGTCAACTTTTCGTCTTTCAAACCGGACACAGAAAAAAATGTCAATTTGACGCTATGAGCTTATCAAGCAAACATGCCAACATTAACAGGATGAAATTTTTTAAAACATACGCCTAAGCTCATAAAATTTCTGGTATTGCCCGGCGCAAGACTACAATAGAGGGTTCGGTATAATTAGGCATAACTCACCAAAAGTTGCTGCAAATAACTCTTTCGATATTCTTTGGAACTTAACTAGTGACAACAAAGCAATAGTCTTCACAAAACTTCTCTTTGTTGCTGGAAAATAGCAACTTTGCAACGGAACTTA
>Ga0056114_1000341_pt1 | contig 15171 bp, 6 predicted proteins | sample WorMetHERISLAND1_FD_77005 | JGI IMG/M metagenome (GOLD analysis project Ga0056114, IMG submission 77005) | Marine gutless worms symbiont microbial communities from Max Planck institute for Marine Microbiology, Germany - Olavius loisae HERON... ...
AGGGAACAAATTTGGCTACAATGTCATAGCAACATGTGTTACAACTCCGACCCTTCATTGCTCTGCGAGCCGAAAACCGACTACCTGGACACAAAAGGCCCCCATGCACAGACGGACTGTTAATAGTAACTTTGGCCGTATCTGCTACCGTTTTCGAGATATAGACGCTTAAAGTTAGAAAATCGCTGAATTTTTCCGACCGACCCTTGTTTGAGGCCCCGTTCGGGGGAACCCCTTAGAATTTGGTGATGCAATTTGGCGTCAGAAAACTAGAGTCTTGGGGCTACCAGACGGTGAAGAAATCATGACGCTAGCTTTCTTCGTTTTGACACAATACCGGCGCGTGACGGACGGACAGGCGGACAGACAGACAGACACGTTGCGAAAACTATTACCCGCGCTAGCATAGCGTCGCGCTGGTAAAAAGTACAATCTGATGTTCAGGCGGCAACGTTTCTTCAGCAATTTAAGAGAATGACCTCTGGTGCGACGACTGTTATCAACTTCGAACAAGTCTTCGAATGGTATTGTATATGTATATACATGTATTTCAGTTGTCGCTGAAATGAACACACTTCTCACTATTCTCACCAAAAACATTGCCCATATTGTATAATTCGAGGATTAGATTTTTTCTGCGCATCATAATAGGTCCGTCAGCGACTCAGAGTCACAAGTGTCACATAATATCGCCCAAAATATTTTGACTTTTATAATTGAAAATCCACGAGAGCCGCGCTGTCTCTTCAGCTAACTGAACTACTTGACTCCAACTTTCGCTGAGCAACATAACATATTTCTGTTTTGGTAATATGTCGTCGTAATTTTCTATCTATCGTATCACTTGTTGATTTCTAAGTGCGAATACCTACGTAGGCCTACTGCGTATATAGTGCCAGATTTATAGTCCATAAGTTCAGTTCAGTCGAGTCAGCTGAACATTTGTTGTACGTGAAACCATAGTTTAAAAAAACACTTTAAAACATGACGATGTTTTCGGACGTCGTGCTTTTTCCTCTGCTGCTCCTCAAATCTGGAATCATATACCTGCCGCCATTAAAGTATCTCCATCACTTGACTCCTTCAAACGTCACCTCAAAACACACCATTTTACCTCGCCATAATTTTCTCACCACCTAGCGACTCCCCCGCACCTCTGATTTAATTTTCTTTAACTCTGGTGCGTTACCAAATATTTTACATTAGGCCTACATTACATTACGATGGTGTAATGGTGTCAAAGCGTACATGACAAGAAGCCAAGCTGTCTCTAGGGTCGAACGTACTGCTTCACAGCAGACTGTCTAGTAATTAGCGATTGTTGCTAAATACTACTAAATAGCATCTTCAGCTGTTTTCAAGATATTGCGCTCTAAGCGTATTGGGGTTACGAGTTTGACCTTTCCGGGTCACGTGACGTTATTGGTCACGTGACCATTTGATTCCCATTAGGCCATTTCCTATTGGTGGTCCTTTGGAACCAAGCCTCTATCTCTAACGGTTTCCGAGATATTCATGGGATTGCAAATTGTCACGTGACCGAAGACAGGTCACCAGTGACCACGAATGTTCAAACTCTTGACCACAATATGCTTACAGCCCAATATATCGAAAACAGCTGGAGATGCTATTTTAGCAATAATCGCTAATTATTAGGCAGCATGGTCGGCTATCGTAGCGACAGCTTGGCTTTTTGTTACTAACGGTCGCGCTTATGCTACAGTTTTGTCGTCGTCTGTCGTCGTGTGTAACTTTATGTATTGTGGTTAAACGGTGCGTCGTAGAGCAAAAGTTACTATTGACAGCCTATATGAAGTCGCACGAGAAATCGATTGGTGCCAAAATGACCTTGACCCCCTGTTTAGAGGTTGTTTAAGGTCACGCGAACCATTGCGTCACATTCGCGATTGAATATCTTGGAAACCGTTAAGAGATAGAGCCTTGGTTCTAAAGGACAATCAATAGGAAATGGCCTATGAGGAATCAAACTGTCACGTGACATGGTCACGTGACCCTGAAAGGTCAAACTCGTGACCCCAATATGCTTAGAGCCCATGTCATGATTTTATGTATCTCTATTGTATAATATGTACGTTTATTACATATTAATAGACGACATACATATCTCGAAAAGAGCCAGCTAATGCTACTGTTATTTAGCAACAATCGCTAATTACTAGATAGTCTACTCTGCTGTAAGGCGGTACGGTCGGATATCGTAACGATAGCTTGGCTTCTTGTTGACATTCAGAGTTTAATAGACAAACGTGATTCCCACCTTTTCCGTTCTATTGCTTATACTGATCACTGTCTACACTACCTGCTCCCAAAAAAACTCAATCGTTCAATGAATCGCAGGCATAGAGTACATGATTACACACTTAAACACATCAGTACCATGATTGAGCATGGTTTTACGTCTGCGCCAACACAATATAGGTTATACGGCCGACGGTTTTTACATCACATCAGTACCACCCAGCTCAAGAACACCTTTGTCAATAGATGTTTATTTAGCATGGTCTAGTACTTTTTTGTCTGTTTATTCACAGTAGACATCAAAGACGAATTGACATTCACATGATATGTGTGAAGTTTACAGTAGTATTATATTTTGCTATCAGTGTTTCTTTGATGATTTGCTTTTTTGTTGTAAATCCTGTGCGATTGACATTGGTTTATTAAAGACTACTTATTTACTTACTAACTTACTTACGGTGGGGTTTTCAGGGTCGGCAAATCCAATGGCGCTATTTCCCGTTCGATCAAATCCAGGATGGCAGCCGGCCGCCATCTTGGAAAATTACAGCGGTATCGCGCGGTTTCCCTGCGACAGCACGGCTTTCTTGTTGACTATCCACAAGACATATATAGCGCTCCGCTATGTAAATGTGTTTTGATGATTGACTGACAGCTGTAAGTTAGAGATACAATACGACACAGGAAGGTTAACTTGAACTGGAAAGCTGACAGTGAGTGTGGTCATTTTACACTAGCTGCTCATGTAACCCAAAACAAACAAAATAAAAGAAGCTAAAACAAGTTATTAAAAATATAAAATTACACCACCGCACGCATATTAAACATCCATTTATTATACAGTTGGTGAATTAACAAGAATAACAATCACCATACTGACGTATCGTCTATCGACGGGAGTAAATTGTAACTCTCAGATGATCGATAATCGTTAAAAATTTTTAATCAGTTACACTCGTTTCTAAATTTGGAACATGTTATCAACCATGCTCTTCTCTCGTAGAACTGCCTAGGTTCCTGGAGGTCTCAACAGCACACAGAACAGGCTCATGCAGGAAGCAGGTGAACTTTTGATGTCTTTTACATGACTTTACGACACACAAAAATCATTCGCAGACCAAAAAATGAACCACTATTACAGCATCACCAGTGCTACTTCCTAACACGTTCTAGTGCTGACTATACACTCACCAGTAATACCACTAAAACTACAGCTCATTGGCGCATGTCATGTCGTATTCTGACGAATTCGTCTGAGTCTGGCTGTCTCTAACAGAAGTAAGAAAGGCAATCTTCCTAGATTTAGGATATTTAGGTCTACTGTTCAATGTCATCAATATGGCGTTTTGTTACCATCCATAATAACAGGACTGTAACGAGGGATTCTCTCAGCCAATAGCCGAGCTCCTTGCTTGAGTTAATCTTTGTCATAATCAGTTATTAAAATATGAAAATCACAGCACACAACTAATCTAGATCACAACATGATCAACGTCTACCACTTCATACATTGGGCAGTTGGTACAGTACACACAGATTTACCGTGTTACAGCAGATCCACTGTGAAATACGTGTCACAACATTCACTCGGATACGCTACATCTAAACTGCTACATCTGGTCTAAACTCACGTCTAAACTGTTGAAATCCACTACATCTAGCATGTGGACACCAGTGAACATACAATAATAGTAATAATAATAAGATGCTAAGATTACAGTGTCACTATCGATAACTGCAGGGCCACTTCACAAAGTCACACGAACAGTTCAGTTGTCCGGAAATGAAATGTTGAACAGAAAGGTCTGGAGTTCGCGGCGAAAAGTTAGGTAAGATAAAACTGTTCGCATGGAGACCGGGAGAGTGTTCGGGACAGTGCTGACACTATCTTGCATATAACTACATAATGAACCTACCGACCTACAAGATTGATCGATTGATTGAGCATGGTTTTACGACTGCGCCAACACAATATAGGTTATACGACTACGCTCTTTTTAAAATTCTATGCAGTGACTGGTAAAGAGAAACGATAACTGCTCCCTATCCACCTACGCTGGTCTATGCACACACCTTACTTTGTAAAGGCAACAATATTAACTGGACACTGATCATAGCCAAAATGGTTATCACAGAAGCAGTCAAAGCTATCTTTGAAATGCACACAAAAGGCCCCATCATGGACAGAACGTCCGTTTTTGAACTACGAGAGAACAGTGGCCAGTCATTTCAATAAAATGGATACCAAATGTCGTACCATGGAATTGACTAAGATATGAGAACACATCATCCATCACTATCAGTCAGTCAGGCACTGTGAAGTCATTCTTCAGTTTATGCTACATGTATACGCACAGTACTTTCTCTGTAAGTATCATCACGGTGTTCAGGAACAGGTGACCAGAAGCTATCGGGCATTTTTTGAATCTTTGAATCACAGTACAGCAACAATATAACAAATATTGACAACAAGAACGATCAAGGAGTCAGTGACTAGTTATCTACCGGGTAGCAGCACACTAGCCGCCGAATGTGTAGCCACTCATAGCTGCCACCTAATATGGCCGACAGGCATAGCGTAACGCCGTGATTGGCTGACTGACCAACCACGGACTGCTGCTTCGTTGTGACTGGTTGTCCAACACATCCCACAATCCTTTGCTGCTGCAGCTAAAAAGACATCTTCATCTGCAACTTGATCCGCCATATTAGGCGACAGCTATTGGTGGTTACAGCTTTTTGTCAAGACTGGCCAGTACAGTATCCAGAATAATATTTATTCACATCCGTCAGTACAAGCAAGTGTTTTCACCTTAGTCTCATCACGAAGGCAGGACAATGAGCAGTGAGCAGTGAGCAGTGAGCATGAAGACTGAATATTATCCACCAAATAACACATTTCAACACAATATCTAACATGGCCGGATTAGTCTACTGCATGTAACCAGCAACATAAAAGTGAAAGAAAACAAAAAACTGAAAAAAACCACTAAATGCACAAACCCGACCATGTACATCAACCAGCATTGGTTCTTGAGCAAACAACTGTAACTCGGCCAGAGAAAGTAATGACTGCAGTAAAACAATCCCTTACATGCTTAGATGTTGAACACGTAAAAAGGTCGGTATAAATTACACGCATACATATGCACAGCAGGAAGAAGCTATCGGAAGACATGCAATGTTGTACATCGGGCTGTTCATCGTCATAAGAACGACCGTAGAATGCCGACTAGACTAGCTTGTGAGCAGCGGGGTACTACGAACGCTAAGAGAATCACAGCACTCAGTTCAAACAAGCACCACACAGTGCCATAAATTCATTAGTACAACAACGGCAAATACGCCTGGCCATCGGCCGTTTCAGGCTGAGCGATAAGCTTCTGGATTGTAAGGCAACTGATGTGGGTACAATCTTGAAGTAGCAAATAATTTTTATCTCACACAAACTTATCCTGTGTGTATGTTGATCTGGTTCATAAAACTCAGTTAAGACATCATAGTAAGCCTAGCGTATCATACAGCAGCTTAACGTCCATGGACATCCCAGTGGTATTTGTTCTGTTGTACGATGATGTCCAGAGTGGTACCTAAATGGTGTACAGTATATGCCGTCCCTGGATGGGTAACAGTACCAATCCGGGTTCAACTCCCAGTTGTGGTTGGATAATTTGAATCAGGTTGCCGTAAGTTTCTAGGGCTGGCACAGACTTCACCAGTATCGTCAGTAATGTATGACTGTTGATGAGCTTAAAGACACTGAGTAACGGTCCATGCCAAGGCACTGACCACAAAGTAATGATCACAGTAGGTGCCTTGTGCATGCCTTTACTGCAATCCTCATCAATCACTCTGCTGATGATGACATGGTTGTGCCATGTTCTCAGACTGTGGTCTGCACAGTTCTGTATCTTGGCACCTCAGATTTGGAACATGTTGCCGTCTCATCTTAACAACAGAAACACTAGCCGTGAACAGTTCAAATCGGACCTTTAGACTTGGCTCTTTGTGCAAGCCTACTCGTAGGATGCACCTCTTGAGAATGTTTGATTAAGCAGCACTTAAAAAATGTTAGATTTGATTCACTGATTGATTAATCGACATTGGTACACTATAGCTCAGATCCATCTCCTAAAAGCAACAAGCCATAACGCTGAGGCTCACTAACTCAGCTTGCGGCAGAGCCATGTGGACTCCACATTAAGTACAGCTCATGCCTGGGAGCTCTGTGCCAGCAGGGGCTAATGTCGTCGACAACAGCAACACCTGTGCTGCCCGGACCTAGTGGGTCGGTTCTTAATACACACCTCAGAGGACATGAAAACATGTAATGCCAAGACTGAGACAAACGAACTGTTAACATACAAGTCACGATTACTAACATAACAACATGACTCGTCGGAACCAGTGACATAAGATAACTCTTGAGTAGTGAGATGAAAAGTTAACAACATTTTCTCAACTTCTTCAATCAGTGACACATCATTACCTCTGAACAGAAAATAATCCATCACACGCGAAGAATACTGAAGCACAGCAGTAATAACGACTCAAATCATATCACAATGACCGGACCTGATGAACAAACAATGCAGACTTCTGCCTAGCAAACTACTGAGACGAAATAAGAAATAAAAACACCAGACACGGGAAAATAAGAGGGTGTTACTGTCATGGCTAACGTGTGTCATGTGAAACTCCAAATATTTTACCAATAACACATGCACATCTCACTGGACAGCTGACTAGGTTATGTCCGATAAACATCAGAAATAAAATAACCACAAAATGAACGAAAACAAATAAGTAAAAATGTAGCATACACGAAAGCATAATTCAGTATATAATATGTACCCGACCAACTTATACTAATTACGAGTGAAAGAAAACAGGTTTGATAACACTGACTCAATTACTTAAACTGCGACATGAAATTGACATGAAACTCTTTGAATTTCTCAAGGAACACTTTCAGCTCTTCGACCGTCGGCAGAATCGTCATTCTGTGCACAAAAACAAAACTCAGGATCATACGGCAAAGCTAAACACATTGAATAACTGCTATGACACACAAACGTCAAGCCAGTCACATCCAACGAACCAATATAATATACACCAAAAATGACCAAATAACTCAACCCCGAGTTTTATTGCTCTTTAGGGCCAGTTACACAAACCTCAGTTACAATTAATCTAAGGTTAACTCCTGATTTTAACCAAAGATTAACTAAAAATGCGTTGCACCATCGCCCATTGATGCTTAACCCAGTTAACATTAACTGTTCGTCGATGGGTGGTTAACCATGGCTAATTCACAAAGTAACAATGGCGGATTTGCTGTCTTTATTCCATCAGTTTGGTAAAAGATTTCCCCACCAGTGAACGCAAATGTTGCAAATCAGTCGGATAATTACAATGAGAAGAATTTCAACGAACACTTCTGATTGTCAAGGACCGTCATGAAATGCCTGATTGATGAGATAACCCTATAACTACAGAAGCATCTCTAAAACTCATGTTATTCCATTCATTAATTTCTCTAAGACATGTAACTAATTACTCGCTGTGGCGTGACCTCCGCCTGTCCTGACTGCACACTGCCGGGGCCAGTGCTGTTGTTGCCTGCCATTGCCGTGTTTACAATTTTACACTCAGCGCACGTCATCAATGACAAACCACTCATGTAAACAGTGACTAATCAATAGAATATGTTGTTAGAAGTCATATGCAGGGCTCTGCTATTCTTACCAACCTTCAGTTGACAAACCTACAGTCAGCTAACTGCTAACTGCGAGTTATGATGTTGGTGCAACGCGAAATGCAGTTAGCCTATGGTTAAGAAATAACCGAGGTTAGTTAGAGTAATACTTATTGGATGTTGGGAAATGTATTCACAGCAATGACAGTTGCTAAATCTAATGTTGTAACAACTCAAACAATAACATGTCATTTTTGGTGAGTAATTATGTTTTTTTTGTTAATTTTCCAATGGACACACTGTGCTTACAAGGAACAACTGATAAAGACGCTGTCACTGACCGGAAATGATAAGTTCCTTCTTTCTGTCCAAACCCGCTGCCAGGGACCACACAGATGCCTGTCTCTTCAAGAAGTTGGTAGCAGTACATGGCGTCTGGTTCCATGCCCTTTGCCTGCAATATGCCACGGTCAATTAGCACGATCTCAGTATTAGTTTACATCAGAAATGCACCGTGGACTGTGGTATATTCAACCTGACACAACTAGCTGGCAAACCTATCGGAGAAGAGAAGAATCTCATGTAGGGCATGTCGATTCAGAGTAAACAATTTGATTAGATACAATTCATGCTAATGATTCGACAGATTGATAAAATGGACACAAAGCAATAACTGTAAGGTATGACTAACTTTGTTGTGTCTGTTATATACATATCTGTTTCAGTGATGTTTTAGTGCCGGTGCTCAATAACTGTGCATTGTGTCCACGTGATTGCATTTGATATAGAAACAACAACATCAGCTGTTTTAGCTCCATATACAATAAAGAAATAAGAAAGACTGAAGAAAAGCTGGTGAATCAAAAATCCGACAACTTTTTTAATGAAATTAATTCATTTGAACTGATTCGTTAAACAAAACATCAACATGATGTAGTACTGTCATGTGGAGGCTTTCCAACATGATATAGTTTGATTTGTGGCAATCCCAACGACCACCTCACTGATCTTGTCTCACACAGCAGTAAGGGTAAAAGACAGTCAGTTCTAACAACCATGTGACACAATGTCATGCCACTCTTCTCCATGAAATGCCAGTCAGCTTATATCTGCTACAAAGGTACAGTAGTAATCAAGTAAAAAGCACATCTGTCAGAAACACATAAATGCTAGTTGCATCGGTATGACACATGTTTTCTTTTTAGACTTCAACTGCTACGTCACTTAAACATTACTGTAGTGTTTGATGACATAGGAACCAAGAAGCAAACCATTTGCCCAATGTTGTTAGGCAACACAGAAAACAAGCAATCAAAGCTGCAATAGCAAGTTTTACAAGGACATCACACCTTGTGTCTCACACACGGAAAGATCTCAACAGCTCTACAACATCTGTCACTGAGTACCACCTTAGCTGCGGCGATCGCTTTGTCGGGTAGAAAGATGCGAGGAAAGGCGTACATGGCACCCATCACCTCGTTACATCGGACTCCTTCAACTGTGTTCAAAGTGTCGGTCGTCATACGAGCTTTCAGCGCCAACTCACCAAGCACCGAGCTCTTCTCCTACAGACATGCACAACATTAACTGCACTTCAACACACACCAGAACTGGACGTCTCTGGCAGAGTGTAGAGAGTTATCAGTTATCCTTACTGATGTCACATTGTGAACAGGATGGGTGAGCGAGTAGATTCTTAACGGCACGTCAGCACAATTAAACTATACAATGCCATTCACGTCGGTACACGCTGGACACTACAAAACAGAAGACAAATTAAGAACAGACGCTACAAAAACAAAACACAACCCAGAATAAGCAAACAGTACAAAATACAGCAGAACAAAACTAGCCTGGTTTTGTCGCCTCATACGACACTCGGCCAGGAAACAAGGTGGGCTTATTCTACAATGCTCCTGAGCCCAAATGGGGCTATTGTTAGCAGAAACTGAATTAACAGAACTCCTTGCACAGCATGACAAACAATGCACACTGAAATCACCTCAAAATACAGATAAATACAATGTGATGTGTACGAACGAATGTCATATTCATGAGAGCAGCAGGAACGGTACCTTCTGAAACAGTTCGTAGGACGGCTCGTTTGGTCGCGGAGGGTTGACAACAGCATCCATTGCAGACTTTACACATCACAACAACAAAGCAAACTTACTGAATCAGCATTTCAAATTAACACGGCAGAACTTGATCACATGATAATGGCAGCCATAAACCATCAACGACATACAACCTAGTCAACAATCACTCTTGTTTACTTCTATTACAATTTCTCAAATTATTCTTTATATCTACAAAATACATATTGTATACATTAGTATGCTATAGTTTATGAAAAGTATGATGCAACACATTTCCTGCAAGTACCTAAATTACTATCCGCCATTCATCCAGCAGTCTCATGAAAGGCTTTTGTTACCTGCCAGTACACATTTCCCAACATCCAATAAGTGTTACTTAGTGTTACTTACATGTAGTTACTTTCAATAATTAATTTACAAAATCTTCACTCTAACACTCACGCAGCAGGAACATTACTGACAATTCCAGTCAGCTGCCTAAGCACTACACAGGTATGCACTTGACCTTCACTTGCACAGGTGAGGTTAAGTAAAGAGTGAATGTCCCAATCGACACACTATAGGTCAATGCCAAGCTTGATCAGCTGTGAAATGCTGTAGATGGACTCAACCCTAAACTACTTTCCTTGGCTTGACAATATCTCTAACGCTTCACGACACTCTCCAGCCCAGTTGTAGTTCATGACCTTGACGTGTCGTCCACGTAGGTTGACCAGTCACATGAGACAGGCGAGGATCTGTGAATTACAACGGCTGAGTGGACTGCACGTACCTGTCCAGACACGGTCGGACACAACTTGGCGGAGATGGACTTGAAAAGTTGAGCCTTAACGTCCGGGTCGAGATTGATAACTTCACAGTATCCTCCGCGATAGCCGCATCTAACACAAACACGTTAAACACTGCACTTCTGACATTATTGTTTGCGCAAGACTTGACATGATTTATCTCAGACTTGAACAAATCCACATTTTGAGTTGAACACACAATCTCTTGATCACAAATTGACTACGCTACCATCAGCACTGCCAGTAGCAGTCAACAAACGGGCACATACTCGCCCATGAAGCCCTTGGAAGTCGACATGAACGATGCCAGTTCCATATCGGCATACTTTCCTCCCATCTCCTTCGCCACTTTCTTGAACGAGTGAAACTCTGATCCCTTGGCGTATACGTTGTGCTGATATACCTAACAACGCAACCCACTCTTCTCATCAGTCACAAAGTCTAATTCCTTGACATAAACAAGTTATGTTATAAAACAAAACAGTACAAAGATTTTACAGCATATCCTCAACGACGTTATTACTCAAAAATACACAATGACCACATACAGGTATTTCAAAAATTATGCACTGATGACTCCAATGCGTATCATATCATACTGCACAGTCTCCGACTTTATATAGATTCCAAGTATGATAGTTTGAAAACACTTGGATCCATGTCAGCTCTAAGACCTCACTGATTGCTGGCTGTAAAGGCCGATTGGTCGATTACACTCTTGGATGACAAAATAAGAACAAAAATCACAGGACCAGAAGTCACAGGATCAGAGCTCAGGACATAATCCACAGGATAGACTCAAGACAAACTGCAGTAAAACACAAGACTTAAAACTGCTAAGACTTGACTGTTCAAGAATAACAGCATAACAATGTATGTACTGACGTCATCACATTTCATCAGCTTTAGACCTTCCTCATGCAGCATAGTGCAGTGTAGATGCGTACCTCATCAGCAAGAATTAACAGATTTTCTCGCTTTGCAAACTTGATGACGTCTTCAATGTTCTGCCGACTGAGTACTTGCCCTACAGTCGATGAACCACTAGCAGTCTAGCAGTATTAGTATTAGCATTATTAATTAGCATGCACACATACACTGACGTACTATATAGCATGTACACTGTACATGACTTCATGCTAATAAAGCATAATGTTACGGGACATAATCAGGTAAATTCATAGCATAGGTCTGCTCCGCCCTTGTTGTGTTCACCCATACATACACCAGTGTGTGTTGACTGTAGCAATCTGCAGCCCTAAACAGAAATATAACTTGTTGCGAAGCTATATCGACTCACAGCTATGTGACAGATCACAAAATCACCAGCTTAGCAAGTGACTGAGAAAGAGACACAATTCAATCACTCAAACTGTTGTAACAGAGTGCACGAGAAGCTGTTAATAAATTACTCATTCTACAGTAGAATTTCAACTAGCAAAGAGGATGGATGGATGGATGGTTAGGGTTTAACAGCATTTTAAGCACACAAGTAGTGGCTATATCATGCCTGAAGAAGTTTAAAGTTTGTTAGCAAGGCCAATTGTGCATATAAAAGAGATTGTTGAATTTCAACTAGCAAAGGGTGCATACAAGTTATCACACAGAGATCTGGTTCATGCAATATGATACGGAGAGTTTAACATGGTTAGATATCATTGATAGTTGCACGTAGCCATATATTCACATCTTCATGTATATTCATCAACATCAACTAGGACGATCACCACAAAACCTTTTGTGATGTACTGAACGTAAAAACATCAAGTGTACCAACTGTTAGTGGTACAGCATAAATACAGCTGAATCACACGCCACAGCAAAGAATAGTGACAGCAGCGAGTGAATACCAACCAGTAGGATTGCCAGGATTGATGACGACAAGACCGCGTGGTATACAGTTATTGCGAGCCTTGTCCAACGACTGCTGCAGCTCTGATATATCCAAGGCCCAGTTATTGTCTTCATCCAGGTAATATGGAATCTAAATGTTTTCAGAACAAACGCATGTGAACAAGGTCAGAACTGTGTGAAACATCATCGCTTACAGCTGACCTGACACAATGTCACAGGACTATTCACTGAAAAACATTAACTTAACCGTTCGAGTACCACTGTCCAGTAAACACAAGAAAACACTTCTACATTGTGTCCCAGAGAAAAAAAACATGTGACTACATTTTATAGAATAGCTTGAACAAGAAGTGTCCGATTACAATAATTGTTGGCATAGTCAGTAGTCAGTCTATGCGTCATCGAAAGATGGTTTCATTTCACGCCTCACCTGGGGCACAGTGTACGTGTGCTTAATTTTCAGTTATGCATATAATGTAATAAAAAATTAAATGCGTGTAAGGCTCATTTCTATATAACTTAATGCAGTCACAACTTGACACACAATCCAAGTAATTCTCACAGCTCTCACAGCACTAATTCCTCCGAGTCAACACGTCGACTAACCCCGTATGCGTTGAATTCGGCAATCGTGGCTGTGTAGAGTGGATACTGTGGTATCGGTATCATGATGCCACCTTGTGGGTAATCACGCCCTGTCATCAGTAGCTTCAGGATTGTCTGCACACACCAGTCAGCACATACACACTGCACCTTCCATAAAGTTCCTTACTTTTGGCTTCAGGCACTATGGACTCGGACCAGATTTACTGGTCAATGGCGTTTGTTTGTTTTAGTTTCTTCGTTTATTTTTATTTTTGGCTGCGTTTTGCTAGCCTAAGCTGATCACACCACTTTTCAGTCCACGTTAAACCCTCTGTATCATACTGTACTGCAACAATGTTGTTATGGATAGTTTATTCATTCACCGTTCATACTTGCCACTACGACTATGACTAGCACCACCAGTATTTGTTTGACCAGTCTGGTTTAACAAAGTTCTTCCAGGTGTGGCTTGGTCTCCCTCCCGTAAAGTAACCTTTGTGAGTTCTACAGCATCATGTATTCATCCTGTCATCTCATCCAACTCACAGCAATAAAGCTCTAACGAAGCACTCTACTTCACGATATGACAAAAACGTTTGAGAAAACACAACAGAAGTCTAAACAAAATTAAGAAAAATAAAAAAACGACAGAAACATGCAAAGAAAATTATGCACAAATGGTGCTACTGGAATAGTTGACCAGCTACAGTTGTCATTAGTACAGTACATTAATACAGCTCGTAAGTAGGCTAAGTCAGTAGGCTTTTATGAATGCTACCTAACAGAGATGAATTATTCCAAAAGCAAACAATCAAAAACAGTTCACTGAACAGAGTAAAAGGTATAAACTGTAAATCCTGAGATCAATAAACTGCCACTGATGAAAAGTATTACTAGAAATATAAATGAGACGTACACACAAACACATCAGCAACAAAAGAACAGTTCTTGACATGACTAATAAAGCCAAGCAGAGTAGAGACATTTAAACAGTATTTCTCAGGACCTTGTAACAATGATAAACATAAAACAGACAAACCTTAATGCCATCGCTGGCTCCAGTCGACAAGAAGACATCGTTGAAGTCAGATGGAATACCGCCGTCACGCTGCGTGATGTACTCGGCAATGTCTTGCCGTGCCACTTCAATACCAAAACTGTCGCTGTATGAACCTGTCAGCCACAAATCACTTCACCAAACTGCTCTGCACTCGTCAATCAAATGCTACACAAACTCTCCAGCAATCAAGAAATACACATTCGTTGTTAAGCAGCAGTAAATGTCAATCCATCATTTCCAAACACATACTACATGTACTCTAAGTGATACACCAAGCCGGTAACAACTGCAACTGATAACCATAAACTCTCCACATAGACACACACTGTTTGCAAGACAAACAGTAGCGTACCGATACTTTCACCACGACAGCTCTGTAGAATTCGCCTCGCTCGTAACTTGGCGTCTTCAGGAAAGTCATCACTTCTCAGTAAAGCTGGGTAGGTACACAGGGCAACCACCTGCACAGTGACAACACATCATTGACAGAATGCATTGGCATCAACCTGCTGTGAACTCTGAGGGGACGTTCTATATGAGATGAATCAGGTCTCCCACAGCTGATGCAACTACACTTTTATCTTATAAGCCGTTTTTAGCATTACGTTTATGTGTTCAATGTAAAAGTTTCATTTTATTACAAATAAAAAACAGATTATATTTCACTGATGCTCAATCAGTCAGGAAAATATCAAAAATTTGCACCTCTCTCTCTCTCTCTCTCTCTCTCTCTCTCCTTCAGGCTGTGGATCCCTCAGGTGAGGGGTCAGCCACACGGGTTCTCCTTCTCCATTCAGCTCGATTCTCGGCATCCTCCACGTTGAGCTG
>Ga0056114_1000342_pt1 | contig 15141 bp, 13 predicted proteins | sample WorMetHERISLAND1_FD_77005 | JGI IMG/M metagenome (GOLD analysis project Ga0056114, IMG submission 77005) | Marine gutless worms symbiont microbial communities from Max Planck institute for Marine Microbiology, Germany - Olavius loisae HERON... ...
ATAATATTGTCATGCACGAAACAGACACGATGCAAGCGCTGTGCTGAAATGCTAGAGCACTTGCTGTTCGACACCAGCCCAGCAGTTGAAAACATCGATTCAACTTGCACAGAGGCCGCGAATTACGTATTTTTGGCCGATTTTACGTGAAGAAAACTTGGCGAGTTGCCAGCATATCGCGTATTCGGCTAGTCGAACTTTTTCGGCAAATTTTTGGCGGACGAAAATTCGGCAGCGAATACGGCTAAAGGCGCCGGCTTGGGGTCTATGCTCTGCTCCATCCTGGCAAATCCACGACCTCTGCTGAGCTAGCAGAGTCAGGTGCTGCATTGTGCAGCTGCCCCAGTATGTCAACCAAGTGCACTGCACAGTGGATGTCCTGAGAAGCCTTTAATGTGTTCAACATATAAGAACTCATCGTCAATTTGCCAACAGACGATCAGAACTAAATGGGCTCTAAACATCACAAACAAAAAATATGCGCCAATTAAGGCATCATTAACCACTGCTCATTAAAATATGGATGTAGCAACTACAAGTACAGCTGGGTGAATTTGTAAAAGTGCCGTCCCAACTTCAAGCCAACAGTATCAGTGTAGTGAAGGCATTACAATATGCGACAAGGAATTAGACTACATTCATCATCATACATCTCACAATGGAAGCTACCTGTACATATACTCTTTACAACAGCAGCTATGGCAGTTTGTAGAGCACAAAACTACATTCCTGCTCACATGTAACCTGTGACACCTTAACACGTTCCACAGATGCTAAAAGTGTTCTTATTTGTGGACAGTTTCACCGACAATTGTTCAACCATCAGCACTGTCATCCCTGATTCTGCACAGTGAATGTCTCTCCTAAGCACCTATGCACCAATGCTAAGGCCCTAGATGGGCACAATGCATGCTACTTCTTCTATTTTTATATCAATCAACTGCTGGCTATGCACAGTTAATCTATCACTGCTGACAAACACTGAGATACAGATGACAGTAAAAGATGGCATTTGAACTGTCAAACCTCAGCGAGATCACGCTTCTGTTTGTCAGCCTTGTTGCGCGCCTCTCTCTCACTCTCCAGGTCTTCAGTGATCTCTTGTTTCTGACTCTCAACTTCACGAATCTGTTTCTGCAGTGCTGCACGGCCTGATACTTCCTCCTCCACACTGAGTGAACACATCATCACAGTTCTATCAACTCCCTTCACAAACCTTTGTATCGATCAGGACGACAATTTAGCTCCGTGGTCATTCCACAATCCTGTATGGCCAATATTTCAGCTTAGCACTCTGTTTCTTTTCAATGTAGGTGATACACTGGCTCTGGCATTTTTTCACTAGCCCCCAAATAACTATATACTGGCAGGGACCCAGGCTTATAAAAATGATTCTGGTAGGCAGTCTGGATTCAGAGAGTTAAAGACTGTTGAACGCTACATGTAGATACTTTCAGAAAATTTCAATCATTGAATGTATTACATCTGACTCTTATTCACTGACAGTGGTTTTCACAAATTAACGCGTCTGCAATATTCAGTCATTCATGTGACAAAAATCATTTCCAATCATGCACAATCAAGTCATAACTCCTGCATTCTTCATAACTGCAAGTCATAACTTCTGGGTCTGATATTAACCCAAGCACTTCAAAATATTACTGAACAAGAAAACTGGATACAAAAATAACGACTACTGCTCATTCGCAGTGGTATACATTAAAAACAGTGTACAGTTTGAGTTACCGGTTGAGCGCCGTCTGAAGTTCCTGTTCGCGTCTGTTAAGCTGTGCTTGGACATCGTGGAGTTGTGACGTCCGTTCTGCGAGCTGTTCACGAGTGTCGGCCAGTTCCACTTCAAGACGTCGTCGAACCTTCTCCAGTTCTTGCCGCAGCTTCACACGAACACCACACTAAATGCTCAGCATAAGCATTAACAATACAGCAAACAGACAACGGATGAAATTAAATCTAAGTTCTTGTGATGTCAGAATGCATGACAATCTTAAAATCGATATCAAAAATCATTTTTTTGTCCGAATTGGCCAAGATCGAAATCGCGAACTTTGCTAAATCATTGTTAAGATTATTTTGCAGCAATTACTTAGCAATTACTGGATGTTACTGGGTTAAATGACTTTACAATTTTCATTGTTATTGTTGTTCATATGCATGTTGTCGGAAGTTGTAGGCCTACAGCATTCGGCACAATAAATAAGTGAACTGATTGAAAAACAAAAGAAATATTTATGTTATGTTTTCAGAATTTATATTAGGTTAGACTAGTTCCTCACTAATTAGAAAAATTGAATCGAAATCGTGATTTTTCTTTCAACACTGAATCTAAATCAATCGTCTGGCTACAAACCTATATCATCACAGCACTAGACTAATGTTGACCTCTTGTTCTTTGCGAAGCCGTTCTTCCAAGTCAGCCACAAGAGCCTCGAGTTTGCTCTTCTGTTTAACGGCCACTTTACTGCGCTCCTCTTCCTCGGCGAGATGAGTTGACAGCTCAGTCACTCGGTCGTCAAGAGCTTTCTTTTCTTTGCTTAACTGAACACACACAGAACCACAGTAAAAACTGCAGAAAATGCACGGCACACTGGCAAACATCCAATAAACACTAATCGCCTCACTCATTACAATGACAACACTGAAGAAAAAGAACGTAAAAATCAATAACACAACTAACAAACTTTGGGTCAATTATAAAAAACTAAAGGAACAGCTAAATATCATCATATTATCCAAGATATAACACAGACATTATATCACAATCATATGACAAAACACAAATTAAGACGTAAACATCATTAATGATTCTAAACATGCTGAGGTTTTTCGTTGTGTAAAGATAGTTTAACCAGCTTGTGGAAAAAGTGCTCCAGAAATCACAGTAGTAGGCTGCCATTACAACTTGTCAGTTCCAGTATCTGCTGATCCTCAGAGAAGCACAACTCTAATATCACCAGCGGCAAGACTACCTGATGACCGAGACATAAGGACACAAACAGTCAAGCTCTGATCACATACAGAACTTGTGACCAACACAGGCTACAAGTCTGACGCTGTAGTCATTGTACAACTACATCAGTGGAAGAGAAATACTACAACAATTGTCCAATGCAAACCTTGACAGTGACGGTCTCTTGCTGGACAATTTCCTCCTCAAGCTTCTTCAGTTTGGTGTCCGCCGTCACTTTCTCCAGCTGAAGTTTCTGCCGCGCCTGTTCTTCCTGCTCCAACCTGCAGCATCACAGACAACACAATGTGAACAATTTCCACATCACCAGCAGTGACAGTTCCACAACATCGGCTCAGCACATATGGCTGTCAGATATTCTCAGTCACTGGCCTGATGACTTTCAATGCTCTGCCAGATCAGCTGAATGACCCTTCAGTCAACATGGCAACATTTAAACAACAACTAAATACACACTTCTTTTCATAGTGTTAACAGGTTTAATGAATTAGAGGTGAACAACATCTGACACAGGCAGAACTAACTGTTCTTCGAGATCTTGTATGCCAGTCTGCAGTTTCTTCTTCTCAGCATTGTACACATTGATTCGTTCTTCTTCTTCTTCAAGCCTTTGTTCCATCTCACGCATCACTTCCTCCAACTCTTCCTTCCGCACTGCCAAACGTGCTCTCGCCTAAACATCATACGTCATAAATGTAGACAGAAAGCATGCCATATACAAAACAGTAACAAAGACACATGAAATCTGGCGAAAGTCTACTGACAATCTTGCCGAAGTGCCACACCCATACAACAGAAGGAGTACTTGTAGCATGCAGATCAGTCAACACATAAATGTAGCGACCCGACGGATCAAAACAAAAAAGCCGCTGTCATTAGCAAGAGATTATTGAATGATGATCAAAAGCAGCACTGTGTGTTAAATGCAAGTTAAGATGCAGCAGCAATCGATGACTACAGCAGTGTGTCTGATCTGTGCTTGTGACAGACAAATGGCTATCAGCAATCGCTTAAAGCCCCATCAACTGTGTGGGCCATGTATGAACAATTAATGTAACAACCAACAGCTACACGGCAGCAACAATCCTAACAAATTGTTGTGATAACTGAAAATAATTTCTTTATGACTTCTCTACAAGCCGGATAACCAACCAACAGTATCTAATGGAAGACAATCGTACATACAACACAGAAACCAAAACTCAACTGAAGTAGAATTGTGCAGAGAGAACAAAATGGATTCAATACCTCTTCAGTTTCAGCACACAGATCTTGCTCAGCTCGGAGCTGCTCAGTAAGAAGCATCTTGTCCGCTGTGAGCTGCTGGTGTTCTGATTTCAGTGACTCGTGGTCGGCTCTGACGTGAGTCAGCTGCTCCGTCGCCTGACGTAGCTCAGTCTCACGCTTGTTCAGCTTCTCCTCATTGTTTGTCACCTGCAGTAGCGGCTTCACCTGGAACACAATACAACAAAATTATACTTAATGTTTTATTTCTATATCACAGTATTCTAAAATGCTCATTGTCACTGTTGTCAATGTCGCTATATAATCTATTTCTGCTTAAGCTCTGTGACTTCACGTATGCACGCCAACATATGTAATAATGAGTTACGTAGTCTTTATTCTACAGCAATTTCAAGTCTAGTCAATTTTACCTTGATCAGATAACTAAACAAAGTGAAGTCAAATAAGTACAAAAGCACAAAAAAGAACAAAAAATAAATAACTTTCACAGAAATTCTCTAATGCTGCAAATAGCATGGAAAAACCATGATTGTAAGATCACATAACTCACATGTACTGATGATTAGCTATTTTAACTGTTTAATTAGTTATTAGGTAACTGCAATAATTAATTAATTTCCCGACGATTGCTAGTTATGCCATTACTAATTTGCAGAAAACTAACATCAGATGGCACCAGGTATGTGTAACTGACTACTAACTCACAGCATATGCACAACATATGAACAGTTGTTTAGGTGCATTATGAAATAGTCCTGCAACGGTTAATGTTTACATAGAGTTACCACTCTAGCAGACTGTTTCATTGCAACATTATCACACATACACAACAGCACCTTGGTAAACAGTCGCCACCACTGCCAGTTGCGCAGTTTGAGATATGACGCACAGTTTCGCTGGATTATTCGCACAGCATTCTGTTGTTGACATCGTTTCTGGTAATTTCTGAATGCACAAGCCAACAAAAGCACGTGTACAAATGGTCACCAGGTGTTGTTGATACGAGCCAATATCACAAAGTTACACACAACACACAATTACACAGAAGTACACAAATTTATTAAGCAAGTTGCAACTTGAATGACTGCTACGAATTACATTTGACTAAACGTGTCGGTAAACCAAACAGGACTAAAAAGAAGACAGTGGAATAGTTGTCTGTTGCCAGTAAACCTTCCTGGAAAAAGTCGTTCAGTTAATGAAACCAAAATGATAACATTAAACAGTTGGGCACTAATAAATTCCATTACTAATGGAGTTCTGCATTACAGTAGCTTCTGTGTTACTGCCACCAGACTGACTACACACAGAGAGATTTGGTCTATCAAATACAAAGGACTCTGGTATGAGCTGTATGCTGTGTGTCAATATACCTGAACAAAACTCAGAAACAAACTGGATATATCTGAACAAAATGAATGCTATCAACCTTCCTGTTTATAGAAATCTTGACTTCCAATGTGGCAAACTATCAGTAAGCAAATATGCTGGCAAACTTCAACAAACAAGAAGTCTCTTCACCTGATCAATACGCCCACTGGACAGTTACAAAATTCCAACAAAAAATAAAGCTACATTCACTAGACCAAGTTTAAAGAATAAAAATAAAAACCTGCGTGCAAAGTTTCCACGAGCAAATGCTTGAAACTGGATTATGAGCTCTGTCAACTTCAAATCCCTTTCCTCTTCAAGGTGGGCAAGAACACCGGCTCGGAAAAATATCTTGCTCTGGCCGATCCTGTAAAGGTTGGAATCGAGTTCCAGTGCCTCGATCTACAAGCAATCAGAAGCATTGAATGCATCACCAGTAATCTGTATTGGCAAATGATTACTTAGCACATCACCAACAAGCAAGAAACTAGGTGAAATAATCAAAATATCAGACCAACTCTAAAAATCCCTCATTAGCTATAGCAATGGCAAGCAACTACAGAAAACTAGCAATAGTAGCAATAGGGGCATACTAATTCATCACACTCTGTTCCACCAAGCTCCCAAATTTGTAGAAAAAATGAGTACCATAAAGACACGATTTTGTATGGTGCAAAAGCATTTGTAAAACTACTGACCATCTTTGCGCATGCTTTTTTGCCATCCATGAAGCCTCGTGGAATGACTCCTGGAGTCAGCAGTTCATAGCGCTGGCGGAACTCTTGAAATACAATGCGGCTCGGAAATCCCTGGCGACAGATTCTAATTCCCTCCAGCACACCATTACATCTCAGCTGGTCCAGCACCAGAGGAGAATCAATTTTACCGCCCTAAAACCACACACAAGCATAATATCATAACCACTGTAGTTTCATTCACATATATCACTCTTGAACCAAAAAAAGTGATATCATATGCTCAAGGCAAGAGTCGAGTTGAGTTTAATGTCCCACTTGACACATTGTAGTTCATTTTGGAGACAAATCTTCCCAGCCAATCTCTTGACTGGTGCAACACTGCTAAACAACCATGCAAGTAAACTACTGAGATATGTAAAAAAAAATAAACCAGATGAAACTAAGCCAGGAAATGGATCGGGCTCCCAGATTCCACATGGGGTGCTCAAAGCAGAGAACAGGTCCCAGTGTTTGACCAAAATGCATAGTTTAATTGACCAAGTACAGTGTCTGATGAGCGTCGGCGAGATGATATGAGACCTGTAGTTTATAACCTTGCAGCGCGTACAATGCACTACTGTATGGTCATTGGTCAAAGATAATTTCAATCAACTTTCGGCTATTGTCCAATTACAGCGTTTCTCCCTGGTAGTGTTTGGCCACATTGTGTAAATGTCAGACAAAACAGATGAAAGAGCTTTCTTGACAGCTTTTCCCTTGCAGAACTGGAGGAGTCCACTGGGACGCCCTCGAACTATGTGGATGAAGACTATCCAGCAAGATCTGTAATGCAATAACATTTTCCTGAACTCCCTGAATGAAGCAATTGACATGGCTTAGAAGTGTCCACTGTATAGACTGGCACTAAGCACTCCTAGTGGTGCATGCTAGAAAAAAAAACATCATTCGGCAGTATACATCAGACAGTTTAGATTATTTATATTTGATTGGTTTAGGACCTTTATGCCATCTGTCTAGGAAACAAGCTGGGTGTATTCTACAGTTCCCGAAAGACCCGAAGCCAACACAAGGTACTCAAGGGGGAGCTGACAGCACAGTGCATTAATGCACTGTCAAAAATAATTCTGATCAACTCGTAATACCTTCTTATCGTGGTTCGGCAGTATACACCGGACAAAGTTTGGATTGGTGTTGTTCAGCGTCTGCATCAACCTGACGAGCTGTTCCTTGTATGTCTGAGCAACTGTTCTGAACATTCCCTTGCGAGTCCGAACTCCGACAAACACTGAAGACTCGGTCACCGTGGCGCCCATGCCTACTATCTCCGCTGAAGTCCAACAAATAAACAAGCAGAAAGAAAAATGTAGATGTCGTAATTTTACATCTGTTCATTGACAATTCCACGTAATGACAAAAAATCAGCGACATGAGAAAATTGTTTGCAATACATACTTTTAAGGACTATACATTCATTTGGTTAACAGTGACTGAAAACACTATTTATATTGTTCCATGATTGTCTATGGCAATTATGTACAGTGTACACTGCAATGACTGAAATAAGACATAAAGGAATCGTAACTAATAATTTCCTGTAAAGACAAGTAGAACAATTCACGTAAATAACGTAAGATGGTTATCTTTGAACACACGCAGAAAGATACCAGCAGACATACAACAATGGTTAATAGTACTTAAATGTAAAACAATCTACACTGTGAATCAAAAAATGTCCTCCTAAGTTTATTTGTTAACAGTATAGACAAATCGCAGTCATTTGAAATAATATTTGAATATAATATAATAATAATGTTTCGTATATGTTATTAGTTTCGTATATGTTATTAGTAAGGTTCAATTTAGTTTGCATGTAAATTTTTCAAATCGTTTCTTGTTTAAACTTCAGATTCCAAACAAGGCCATCACTTCCAGATGTGCGGTTTAATACCAAAGGAAACCTAAGAGTACAGTTGAAGTAAACACAAAGAACCCAAAGATGAGCTCATCCATGGCCACACTTCCTTTATACTTGCCAATTCTTCAACTGGTAAGGTCCTTGGCCAGTCACTAGTACCTTTTCACTCACACCTCTCGATGCAGGCAAAACCCAGCTAGCAATAAAAAGCCCAGTCATGCACCCCAAAAATACATTTCCTGCTGCAGGCCTCCCAATTCACCCAGGCTTGGAACTGGCCAATGATATCCTTGATCTATATGATACGGCTTATGTACATTGGACCTTGGCACTGGCAGTCAAAGGAAACTAGCATGAGGCTTGTAAAACGAACCAAAATTGTAAGACAAACCAAAATTCGACATACCATCTTTCCAGATGGTGCGCATGAAGTCATTAGCCGAGTCCTGGAGTAGAGAGACTACGTTCTCGTTGAGCGGATCCATGTTTTTGAGCAGCCACTGATCACAGCAATAGTCCACACGACCGGCATAGTGGATCATGCTGAAGCTGGCACGATCGCGGAAGTCTGGTCTCTGAAACTTTGAATGAGCTGAATGTTGGACCAGCAGCTTGTCGACAAGTGTCTTGTCGGTGGCTTTTGGAAACCAGCATTCTTCGTCGACGAGTGCGAGAACTCCCATCGGCTGAATCATTGACAAGTAATGACAGTAAATCATCACGGGGAAAAACTACAGCAAAACCCACCCCAACAAAGACATTATCAACAAGTACCGAATTTTCCACTTTTTCATGCTAAGGTATATTTGTTAGTCGATGACAGTATCCAGCCAAAACTGCTCCAGTGCTAATAAATGTCTCATCTGTTATTGGATATGTCTAATCCAGACTCCAGTAAACAAAACAGTAGTGTAAATACCACAGTAGTGATGTATGATTGACATCAAACAACCATGTCGTGGACTGATAGAAAATTAAATAAGTAAAAGTGGAACAATTATAGAATAACTGCGTGCATATTATAGCTAAAGCTGCTATTAGTTGCCACGTAATTACGATATTACATTATTGCAGGCAACACAGAGCAGCTGACATAAAAGTAGGAGGTTTAATTTGAGACACGGTGTATTTTTACATGGTTAAGCACTATTGTCCATGCTGTGAGGGGTGATATATAACGTTTATTGATTGATTGAGGACTGTGATATTGGAGTGGGCTTGTCTCAACATAAAGCCTTGTTCCAGCAGTACAGTTACACACTTATGCTATTATCTCTGTCTTTACACCTACGTGTTAGATGATCACAGAGAAGGCGAGTGCTTAGTATGGATGTTTCACCGACCTTTTCAATGAGGTCGATGGTCGGCTGGAGATCCAGACCGAAGTCAATGAACTGCCAGTCGATGCCTTCGCGGCTGTATTCATCCTGTTCAAGGATGAACATCGTGTGGTTGAACAGCTGCTGAAGCTTCTCGTTGGTGTAGTTGATGCACAGCTGCTCAAATGAGTTGAGCTGCAGTCAATACAGCAATACAGCTGCAAATGTAGGTTTGGCTGTGGAAATGAAATATAGCTTATTTACTGCATAATTAGTGCTCAACACAATGACTTCTGCAAAGGTGCAATGATTATACTAAACAAAGTTTTCTGAGCAAAATAAAACCAATACACTGGTCTACATGGAATAAGATTAAAGCAATAAATAAGATATAATGTGTAGTCTGTGAACATGAACACAGCATGCTTCATGTGACATCCCCGGGTATGATTTAGTTCTGCCGAGGTGCCAGCTGGTTATGTCCTGTGGTGCCGGTGTGCGGCTGAGATACGTGTACTGAATGACGAGTATACTCGTCAGTGCACCTGACGATGCACTTTAATTGACGAGATAACTCATCAGTGGCAGCGAAGGTGTTGAGACAAGACAGGAGAAGGGGAACGTGAGAAAGGGAGAGAGAATGGGGAAGGACAATGGGAAGGAGGGAGGACACAAGAGGAAAGTGGTTATCATGCTAACAAAGATAATGCCTGACAGAAGGATAAAAGGACTAACAGATGATATTTGGCCGAGAAAACCAAAATCAAGGGATCATGCACTGCACTGGTAAAAATATCATGAAGAAGAAAGACTATACAAGGAAGGGTAGAGCAAGGTATAATGTCCCACTCGACACATTACACATTATTTCAGAGACGATACTTTTACAGGTCTGACGATGTGGACTGTAATATTAGTTCCAATCGACTCTCATATACATCATTTCAGAGACGATACTTTTACAGGTCCGATAACCCAACAAACAGTCTAAAACCACTGAAGGAGAGTGGTCAGTCATCCAGACAGATCTCAATATCATCAGGGTCACTTCACCATGTTACAGTAATACAACATGATGCAAGACAACGGAAACATATATGCAGAAGACTACGACATATATAACTAAAACCTGAAATATTTCAAAGCCAGCGATGTCCAGAATGCCAATGAATGACGCTCCCTGGCGTTTGGTGCGGTCGAGAGAACGGTTAACACGCTGGACAATCCACTTGAACATCCGGTCATATATGGACTTGCTTATTGCTTCTACTGCATACTCCACCTAACAAGAAAACCAATCACACCATTTTCTGTTAGTTATACACCAGAAATCATTCACCAGTAAATATGCTACTATGCATAAAAGAGTAGTAATTAATGCAGTCACAAATTTGTTAATTCTAATGCCAAACAAACTTTGTAAAAAAATATAATGCCATTAACAAACATCAAAATTAAAACAGAAATTACTACAAAACTTTGTTAGGGCCACACATCAACACCCCAGCACAACACCTGTTCTTTGGTCTGAGCCTTTGTTACATATTCACGGCCGACGCGGATACGTGGTCGTAGGAATGCTTTCGTTAGCTCCGTCACCGGAACTCCGATAAGATGACAGATTTTCTGAACAACTACAACACAACAACACAACTTAACACAAGGATGACATCACAAGTGACAAAACTGGAGCATGAACACCACAGCAAAAACATCACACATGAAGAAAGTATCCAGTGTTACAGTAAGCTGCCTTCTCTCACCATCCATGACTCCCTCAGTCTTTCACTCCAAACTTTAAACCCATTTTGCCCACAAATACTTTCCTCAATAGTCTTCTGGATCCATCTGCAGTACTCTGCACGACCCTTTTGTTTTAGTTTCTTGTTTCTTGTATTGGGTGGCGCGGCGGTCTAGTGGTTAGCGCGCTCGACCAGCGGCCGCGAGGTCGTGGGTTCGAGTCCATTGGCTGCGGGCTGTCGTGTAGCAACCGTGGGCCAGTTGGTCTTTGCACCCTGGGCCTAGGCTTACTCAACCCTCCATCCTCTCGGGGTCGGTAATTGAGTACCGGCTACAGCTGGGAAGGTATAAGGCAGGTACATGCGACGCTGTTTGGTGCGTGCCATGTACCTGAGCGCCTCTGCGGTGGCCGTGTCTACTTGGGGCACTATATCAAGTGCTCGACCTTTTTTATATATTTATTTCATGGTTTAGTGAGTAGTAAACTAGCTTTTCAGTGCATGTTAAACTGACTATATCATACTGTATCGTATTCTACCTGTGTTATCAGGTAACGTTGCTTGGTCGGAGGTCTTGTCCTGGACAAACTGAATGTTTCCCAGCTGCAGAACACTCGACAGCGTCTTGTGAATTGCTACAATGTGTAACATACAAAGATCAACAAATGCCGTCACTGCAATGCAATGTTTACATAATCTCACTGACTACAGGATTGACACACTTTGGTATATTTGATAATGCACGTTCACTTTAGCTTAATACAAAGTATCCATTATCAGAAGTTGTACATCAAAAACTGCACACAGTAAAACTTCCTTGTAACGGACTTTTCAGGACCGACAAAAAGCGTCCATTATTGGAGGTCAGTTGTAACCAAACCCATGTGTAAATACACAACAACAGAACCCACAGTCATTCACACAGCAAACGTAGACCCCTGATGTTGTGGTTTCAGCAACTGATGTCATTGAGGCCATGCCAGTTTTGTGGAAAGCATTATGTACCATGTATGCCATTATAAAGCTAATAGGTGAGTCTTTACACACACTCATGACCTATACCAGGCACCCAGTCCAGCACAGACATCTGAACCAGACAGAACCCTGGGAACACAGCAGACAGATACATGCACATCCTAGACTTCCTTTATATTTACAAATTCTGGACTTGATGGTACATCATTGGTGCCATTCACACATTCCACAACACTATTACAAGCTGGCCTGCAGCAATCACAGACATGAGAACCCAGCCACATGCACCATAAAATGCACTACACCACAAGACAGACTCACACCATGCCAGTCAGCTTGGATCAATAGATATGAACGAAACACGTTCTGAAAGAGCTGTGCTGATGATTTACCAACAGCAGCGAAAAAATAATCAGATATGACTGACTAAGAAGAAAGATGAACAACTCACCGATCTGTTCTTCCTTCGTGAAGCCAAGAACATCCATCGCCTCCAGCACTTGACGATACAGCTCAACGTCATCCTCTGCAGTCAGTATAGGAACGTAGCCATTCGTCAGATAGCTGTAGCTACGGATGTCACTTTCTATTAAACATTCCTCTGAAACAAAAATGCATACCATACCGCATGTCTTGACTACTGACAGTGAACCGAGCTGGATTTAACATCCCACTCAACAAATTCTACGTTAATTCGGTGTTCCCAGCCAATCTCTTAACTGCTGCAACCTTCTCAAATCTCAACCAATCACTTGACTGATATTGACAAAACTAAACATAACCAGAACCAAGAACAGAACAACAAAAACCTTAACAACAAGCAAAAAAACTATTATTTAAACAGAAAAAATAAGAAGCCAGATCACAAAACAGCTAAACTGCCACATAACAGAACACAGGCATACACAACACACTTCATGTGTCAACGCTATGAGGCCTATGTGAACCATTCACCAACATTGATTGCCATAGGTGAACTTTCCACTATGCTCGACAGCCATCTGGAAGTCATTACCTTGTACTGTTAAACTACTGACTCTATCAGCACTTTCACATCCAAAATGAACACACCACCTGTTTAATCAGGCATCAATGGCTCTATGTAGCCAACTGTAACACTGCCTGTCGTGCAAATACATGGTGTATACAAGTTGATTGTTTAGAAAGTCATCACTTGAAGTTTGTAACCTGTCACTCCATTCATCCATTCATCTTCCTTTTACTGGAAATCAGAAAGTGGTCAAAATTTCAAATTCATCTGGATGATTACCCAATCCAGTGAAGTAATTTTCAGGTCAAAAGGTCAAAGGTTAAGGTCACTGGAGATGAAAACGCAACTAGCTAACAAATCTTCATGGTAAGTGGATTGTTTTTAAAGAAACAAAACCAAAATGACCCCAGCTCACTCTGCATATCACCAGATATATTTAATCAGCAGAAATGCAACATTTTGTCATACATGAATTACACACAAAGTAAATTCACTGACTGATTTGTTACACATTACAGCAAATATAAGTGAGACAAGAAATGAGAAACACAAACTCTTCATTGCTGGTGAAGCACTGCGTAGCATCTGATAGAAGATGTGAAAACAGCGTTCATCGGCCGCCTGCCGCACGATACGAGACTTCTCCAGAAGATCTGATTTTGAAGTTCGTTAACAAAAATTTTCAAATTCAAATTTTCACTTACCCACTTATCATCTGAACTTAAAAACAAACCATAGCAGAATTAAGTCGTCCACTGCAAACAGCATTACTACACACACACACAAAAAACTTCTTTATATCGAATGTTTAGACATTCTGCACACTGGAGCTAAAACTAAGGATACAAGTTTCGATGTTAGCACCAGCAATATAGCCAGATGTGTCGAAGTTGATACGAATGAATTTGCCCTGCAAAAACAAACAGACAGCCAAAGGACATGTTCTCATGAAAAATATTGTACGATGAATATCTAACTAGTAGCACATGATAACCAGCACATCACAAACTAAACAAAAAATACACCAAATAAATTCTGCTATGAACTGATTAAAAAAATGGGTCAATTCAGTGTTACAATTAAGAAACTGAACAGTTCAACTATGGGAGCTGCTACTTTTCATATTAGTTTCCAGAGTTAAACGATAAAAACATATTTGCTGTAGTTTCCAAAGTCACTGCAGATCTTGAGTAAGTGTCAGATTTCTGTAGCAGGTCTGCTATGCTGTTACGCTGTCATCGACCTATGATGATTCAGAGCACCGAATGCAACTGATCAGCTCAACATAAACAACATGACAGCCAGAGGAACACATGTGACAGATGCATACAAATCTGGACGAGTTGTCATTTTTGACTGTCTTCGCATTGCCGAATGCTTCTAGGACTGGATTTGACAACAACAGCTGTAACTCAAGCTCAGCCTGGAACACACACAATACACAGCACAGTGCACACCGCAGCTTTACACTGCCACAGGATTATTTACTCAAAATGTGACAAAAACAGTTACAAAGACAAACTGTCACATAACTGTGCTTACAGACATCTAATAGTTAATAAATGCCACGACAACAAAAATATACCAGATCCAACTTATACAGTGAAAAGCTTTAAAAACGTAGTCATGATAGAAAGCAACAAAAATTATGCCACAATTCAAAGAGGTAATAAATGGTTTAACTTTCCATTAAAAACACATCATAGATCATTTCACAGAACAGCAGACACTTGACTGATGTAAAGAACATTCAGCCTTCACAGCTGACCACTTGATTGATGCTAGGGTTAGGACGATAGTCCCATCGTACTATCGTATCGGCCGATAGTCGGACTATCGGACGACAATCGCTCCGGCCGATTGTTTCAGTCCGATAGTTTTCCGATAGTGCCATTGTGTTGC
>Ga0056114_1000343_pt1 | contig 15141 bp, 9 predicted proteins | sample WorMetHERISLAND1_FD_77005 | JGI IMG/M metagenome (GOLD analysis project Ga0056114, IMG submission 77005) | Marine gutless worms symbiont microbial communities from Max Planck institute for Marine Microbiology, Germany - Olavius loisae HERON... ...
CTATTTTCGATTCGAATAAATTCAAGATAGCGGCCGCCGCCATCTTGGATAATTTCGAATGGCCATATCTCCGCAACGGCTCACGATCTACTTATATAGCGCGCATCGCGCGGTCATCTTTGCTATCAGATAGCACAGCTTTCTTGTCCTTCATATTTTCAGTGACAAACATTCAAACAAACAAATACCACACTAACTCCAGCTGATTCGACAACTCTCGTTTTGTTAACATAATACTTAAAACAAGAAAAACTGGTTTCAGATAACATGGAATCAATCAGCTGTCTACAGCCTCAAAGTGTAGTGGTTAGTTTTTCTGAGGTAAACGGGAGAAAAGATAAATCTCCGTTTTGTGAACACATTATGTGCACATATGTGTCGGTGTGTTGACTTACAGTAGTCAAGCCTACTGTACCTGTGGCATGACGCTGCTCGCTAAGTCTCCGTCCACTTCTAGCACATCCAGCTGGATAGCTCTGTCGTCGGCGTCTAGCGGGGCGGAAGTGACGTCAGAGGCTCGAGCATTCCACCTTGTAAACCCGGTGGCGACGAGCTGTCGAACGACTTCCGGTTGATCGGCGAGCAACGGATGTGAAGACAGGTTCTCTACTGTGACGTCAGACGTCGCGGCGGAAGGACTATCGTCACGTGACGTGGTCTGTGACTGCGAGTCGACGACGCTCGACGTCCCATTCACATCAACCGCCTGTCATACGTATACTCTCACCTGGTATCGAGCAATCATATGGCACGAACTTCATATGATTACAAAGGCTATGAGTATTTAGTAAAATTGCAATTCGCTCGATGAATTGATCGGTCTTGTCGTGCCTGTTTGCGACGTCTGCACTGAAGTAAACGCAATCGAAGTGTAATTTCCACATTTTTTGTGTTACACTGCAAGTAATGAAACCTGCGCTGTGTTTGGGGTCTCTCTGCACATGCCGATGTGGGGCGTGGCAATGGGACGCAAGGGGCTGAAAATACAGTAGGCCCTACGATACGTGCGCTAAAGAGCTGACATGATCAGCTTAGTCTACCGCACGTAACTAGAAGATAAAAAATACAAGAAGCCAAGCTGTCGCTAGGATAGCTGACTGTACTGCCTCCAGCACCTTTGGGAGTCACGTGACGTCATCGGTCACGTGACCATTTGATAGCCCATATGTCATTTCCTATTGGTAGTCATTTGGAACGGAGTCTCTATCTCCAGCCGTTTTCGAGATACTGCCCTCTAAGCGTATTGGGGTCACGAGTTTGACCTTTCAAGGTCATGTGACGTCATCGGTCATCTGATGGACCATACGCCATCTCCTATTGGTGGTCCTTTGGAACCAAGCCTCTATCTGTAACGGTTTCCAAGATATTCAACGTCGAATGTAACGCAATGGTTGACATGACCTTGATACGACCGCTAAACAAAGGTCAAGGCCATTCATTTTGGTACCAATAGATTTCACATGTACGACTTTCTATAGGCTGTCAATAGTAACTTTTGCTCTAGGACGCGCCGTTTAGCCACAATACATTTCGTACAGACAGACAGACAGACGTGAGTTTATACACTGAAAAGTGAAAATCAAAATGAGAAAAGATAAAGCAATGACAAGACATAAGAAAATCCTGACGATGAGTCGCAAGGTCAGTAAACGTGTCACTGATGAACAAGGCAACTTGACCCGCTGTAGAAATGTCAATGTTCAAGTACTTCCCGAATTATCATATAGAGTTCACTGTAATGATCAACAATGACAGACGTTATATACCGTCTGTCGGCGACGACGACGCTCACGCTGTTCGTCAATGAGACGAAGAACAATGTTGTTTGCAATGGCAGCATGTCTCTCGTCTTCTTTCGATGATGACGCTGTCCGCTCTTCTGCGTCACATCAAACATCAAAGACTAGTGTAAGACGATGGACGAAGGCAGAGATGGTGTTTGTTGCAAGAGAAAAAGAGCACAAAAACAACACGACTATTACTACACAGCTTAGTTATCAATGACAACCTACCGACGCAACTGAGTTCCGTGAAACCAGATTAAGGCGCTATCAGACTGTAGAAGATATGTTTAGCCGTTTTGACACAATACCGTGGTGTGACAGACAAAGAGACCGACGGATAGACAGAAGGACGGACAACTTGCGACAGCGTAGTGTCGTATATGAAGATCGCCCTTATTTTTACCACCGCAGGATGCATAACAAAGATTTTAAAAAACTTATGCTTGTTACATGACCATTATTACCTTATAATTTAAAGTTGTGATTTTTTGTTACAAGAACCCATGGCAAAAAGCCGTAATAGAAATCACAAGTATTTAGGCCTAACTGTACCGATACTACATGTATAAGCCTGCGAGAGACCCATGTGAATGCCAATGATTCCTGAAGAAAATTCAAAATCTAAGCCAGTCCAGAGCTTTATCGATGGATCCATAAACCACTCTCAAACCCACTGATCTCGGGTATAAAGAGCAAAGTTGAGATATTATCATTAATTAGTCGAGTGGTGGCTGGCTACACGTGCTAGGTATGTAGGACCCTGGAGTTCTCGTGTCGAATCAACAGATCAGCCAGACCACACACGGTGCACGTACCTGGTTCAGCGGCGACGGTGTCAGGTTGCTCAGGTACAAACGGAGAATCACGGCGCCACGCAAGTCTGGACCCAATGACACTGGCTAGTCGGCTCGACGACGCTGATGCTGAAATATCGATCGCGCTGCAACTGAGTTCGTCCAATACACTCAGCTTCGATCCGTTCAGAGCGTCACTGAAATCAACCGATCAATATTATACGTATAACGGTCGAACTTCACTTTTACAGTCAGACCTAACGTGAAGAATGCCGAACAAGAAGCCCAGCTGTTGCTGTGACATTCGAGCGTTACGTCGATCTATGATAAACCATACCTTTATACGCCTGTATCAAAAACAATAACTTGATGTTTTATCATAACTTTTCGGCGTTGCGCACTGCCTTTTATCAATTCCGTAACCATGCAGAGGTTCTAAAAATTGATCATACGATTTAATTATTTTGTGGTTTAAATGTTACACTGCTTAAATATTCTACACTGAAAGTGTACAACAGCTGATAAATTTTCGTCTGCATTTTCGTGAAATAATTTTTTCATAGGAGGATAAGATTTTGATCAAAAATTTACGACAGCTGAAAATTACACTGCTACCCATGCAGATGTTCTAAAATTGATCACACTGATAACCCTCCCTGTGAAACAATCTACCAAATTTGTATATAAAACATGAACGCAAGCCAGATCGTGCAAAACGCCAAGTTTAAGCAATTGCGTTTGTAGCGTAGGCAGAACTGAACAAGAAAGCCCTGCTGTCGCAATGAAATCGCGCGATGCAGCTTGTTTTTCCTACGTCCAGTGACTCTGTGATTGTTGCTTGCTTCAGCTTACAAAAGGTCAAGACCGTTATAGCACCGGCAGTCATTTATCGACTAAAAGGAGACTGAATGTGAAACTAAAAATAAATAAATAACAACACCATGGCACACGTGTTTTGAAACAGAATACATAATGACCCTTCATGGATGGTTATCCAAGTTCGTGTATTTTGGCACCAGGCGAAAGCGCGTATAGTACTTTCTATTGGTCCTCAATAGTAACCACTGTGATATCTTGCCGCAAATCAGAGATATTAGAGCTTTTGTACGCCGAAGGCCACTTTTTCCATACCCCACCCCTATTTCGGCCAAGATTTCGGGTGTTCCACTTGGAGTAGATCTGTGATGTTGGGTTCTGCAGACTGCAGAGAACGAACACCCAGGCTATCAAACCGTAAAATTATTTTTGAATAATTCCAAGTTATGTGATCACAATCAACGTTATACGGACAGACGGACAGACCACTTGCCGTAGCAATACCGTGCTCTGCGTAGCATCACGCGGTAAAAATGAAAAGTAATTTTTATCATACACGTTACACGTATAGGCCAATATAACACTATTAAATAAATAAATTCAATATAGGCATTATATACAGAAGATAGACTGATTCATGGTATTTAACTCTGCGCTGAAAAGCTATAACAAATACACAGTCTATCGATCTAATGATATATCGATCTACGCTACTGAACCAAATTAACTGACTGGTTCACGTAAAGGCGTGGGCGTTCGTAGTTAAACGGGCACTTGCTTGATTTATTCGCTTGCACACCTGCGTCCCAAGTACACGCGGAACAGAGACATGGCGCATTTTAATCTAGAGCAAATTTTATTCTCCAGCAGCATGGTTTGTAGGTCACTTTCACTGCGTGGTACAAGGCATTGTTTTCAGATTGTAAAAAGCTTCGTAGGCCTACTGACGTATCGAGGCTATTGTTATATCAACCATATTCGGCACCATCCATCGTGACCATATTCGGCACGTTTTATCCTTTTTAACTTTTAAATAAAAACGCTTTTTAATATTCTCATTTTTAACATCTTGTGTTATTATAAAAACTAAGACAAAAATTATACGGTCATATTTTTACAATTTGAAACGAGACATTAAAAGTTCAAGATTTTTCCATTGTTTTCCTTTTCATACACTCGTTTATCATTCTTTCGGAGCATTTTTCAAGAGCTCCAATGTACAATATGTACAGAGTGGGCCATAAAAAACCGTCCCATATATTATTCTGTTTAAAATGCTACTGCATTTGTTTATAAGGACAAAATGGCATACCATATAAATTGCTAGTCTGTTCTGAACATATTGATACCAAAACCTAATGAGTATGTCAAAATGTTATTAACAAATAATACGATAGAATCAAAGCACCCAAACTGTATTATATCACAATGGTGATACACAAATGGAAATGCGTGCTTGCGTGTATGTCGAAGTAAAACAGTGAAAACTTCATACAACAAGACAGTCAAGTAAACAACTGTTCAATGTGTCCTCCGTGAACTTTAACTACAGTTTTCAATCTCGGTCGCCACGGATCAATTGCTTCGTTGATCAGTTGTTGGTCGACACTGGCCCAGCAGGTATGCACTCTGTCTTTGAGATTGTCCAAACCCACGATCGGAACTCTGTACACATCTTGCTGCACAGCACCCCAGACAGCATAATCGACGGGATTTATGTCCTTTTGCTGGCGATCGAGTTTAATCGACGCTTTATCCTCGTACGTTAAACGCTTTATCAACGAACTGTTACGTCACAATGACGTTACACTGTTTTTCCCATTGTGTTTCCTGTAGAGTTGGGTTGCTTTCATTTATTTTATCCCATTACAAAATTATTGAAAATATTTGCATGAAATTCGCACACGTAACTCAGAATTGATTATATTTCAACGTGCGTTATTCACTTTAAATGTACATTACTCTTGGAAGACATAATTTGCTGACATGTAGGGGGACGGTTTTTTATGGCCCACTCTGTATATGTTATCGGAGTGAGATAAATAAGTAAACTGTAGAGAACACCAACATGAGCAGCAGGTCGCCTTGAAGCCCGGCTGACATCATGACCCTGCTTGGCTGTGAGATCTCTGGGAGTTCTTCTCTCCAGTTCTTTCATTCTCTGATCCATTGCCAAGTTCACCTACCACACACACATTGGCTATGTGCCAGCACCATGTGACACACCACAAGTCCCTGGACCCAACATGGTATATGGGACCATTTCAGCAGGGACCATGGGACCATGGGAGCAGATCCTTCGGACATCACCAATAACAAGCGATGTTGAGCAATTAATTTTTTTAATCACGTTAACACGTTAATTAACACATCAATTCTACAGCTCTACTGATAACTGTTTTTAGTCTTGAAATAGAACGTCAACTTGGATCTTCTGCAATCTAGTGCACAAGTGACACTGTCACAGCTCCACCTGGTGAATCAACAGTGAACTAATGACAGCTGGTCACCTTCAGTATCTGAGTGTTATGCTGCTTGACGACATCGTCAATCTTCTTCTTCCAATGTTTGTCTTGCACTGACAACTGACGCTGCATGTTGTCTTTCATCGACTCCAACTGCGTCACCATCAACACATCACAAGCCGTCGTGACACATCACAGAGACACTGACACTGCAGATTCACCACCACATCACAAGAGTTATTTCACCAATGTTAGTTGCAAAACACGTTGGACTTCTGCTGAACTGTTGACACGTACTAACCCTTTAACGTCCACTGTTGTCATATGGGTACAGCTACAAAGCATCCTGTGCCAGACCGGGTTAAGCCGTCATTTGTAATTTTTGACACCCGGGCACTCTGACGCTCAGGGCTGAGCGTCAGAGTGCCCGGATGTCAAAAATTACAAGTGACGGCTTAACGCGGTCTGGCACAGGATGCATAGCTCTACCGATATGGCAACAGTGGGCGTTAAAGGGTTAATTTTACGCAACCTTTCACCTCTGCACTACGATATCATTTACTTAGAATGCTGATTTCTGGTGCATTTTTCATCGTGATAAGTTTGACATTTTAACAAATTTACTTTACTTATTTGTTATATTCTAAACAGCCACAGCAGCATAACACAAAACCATTCCTTCTGATCAATCACAAATCAAGACTGGGCGAGCAGGAAAGGTAGAAGTGAGAATCGAGGCACACAAGAGACTGGGTTTGAGGAGAGAAAGACGAAGAAAGGGAAAAGGTATGAAGATAAAGACGGGGCTGAGGAAAGAAGAATGGTGAAGATGAAAGACTTGAAACACACAATGCCTCTGCACTCTGCAGCCTTCAAGTAAAAAATTAAAAAATTAACTGGACTAACAATGCAATTCGTGTTGACACAAGGGTCTAGAATAAAATAGCCTTCTATGGAACATTACGGTGATTATCAACTGATGGGTTGCGTAGTGATACAGATGGTGACGGTGGGTGTGGCCTAAGTGTTACAGCTGTTGATCTGTGAGTATGCATTCATCAACTCATCAATGTAAACTGTTAGCACAGTGACATCATCACTCAGTAACCTGGCGAGTCAGCCGACCGATCTCCTCTTTCTGCCTCTCTTGCTGTTCCAACAGATGATTGCTATCAATGTTGTTATCATCGTCCGCATCTTCCAATGTACCCAGACCACAACCTGGCACTGTACATCATTACAAGCCACTTACACCGCTGACTTCATTGATGTCACGTGTCTCAGCTTCATTCACAAGATTACACAGTAATAAGTTCTGTAGACATCATCACACACAGTGTTGTCTCATCGCGGCTGGACTACACCAATACACTACTGCATCAACCTCAACAAACTGCAAGTGGCACAGAACACAGTGACCAGGGTGAAGTGTTCTGTCAGCACCAGACAACTACAACATTGGTTGCCAATCTGCCAACGAACAATCCGCCAACGAACAATCCACCAACGAATAACATACAAGATAGATAAATAGATAGATAGATAGATTGCATAGGCATATAAGATGAGAACCACCGTCAGTCCTGCTTACCTCTCTCGCCTGATTCACGACTACCAACCAGAACGGACACTATGATCCGCTGATAAACTGTTACTCTCTGTACTGAGGATGACACTTTCGTTGTCGGCTACAAGCCTTCAGCGTCAGTGCTCCTTCAGTCTGGAACTCACTGTCACATAACTGTTGTTCTGCTGAACTGTTGAGTACTTTCAGGCGTAATTTAATAAACTCTTTGACACTGGCTACAGCGACTGTAAACACTCAGCCTAGTTTCCTTCATTACGTGCCTCTAATTCGCTTGCAACACAGAGAAATAATAGAATGTTTTTTGATTGATCGATCGATCGGAACAAGTACATCAGCTAATGTCATACATTAGCCACAACCTGCAAGCAATGTTGTTAGACCTGTAGGCACACACGTTTCAAACAAATAAAAGGAAAATTAAATGGCAACTATTTAAAGAAAGATCGAGTGCCTATGTGTACACAGAAAATAATCACAAATATAAACCAGACAGTTTGCTGTGTCATGAAAACAATACATACCTTCCGACTCAAGATTACAAAATAGTTAATGAGACAACTAAGCACAGCCGACAGGTTTTATCACAGACAGACAGAAAACAAATGTGATGAATCACATCTCATTTGTCGCAGTTCGGCAACAGCGTTCTCCGATGTCTTCAGCTTATCATTCACTTCTTTCAATTCTCTCATGAAAGACACCTGAACCCGCTCCAGTTCAGCCTGCATAATTTAACATAAATTAACATAATAATCGTCATCAGAAGCGTTTGTTTTGTGACTGGACATATTACATTTCATTGTTGGCTAAACAGCAGACTCACAATATAAACATCCAACGATAAAATTCTATAAATTATGTCGTTCAGCAGCTGACGAAATATCCGGTGATTCAGCCGCAGAATAAGTAAGCAAATAAGCAAGTAAAACATAACATAGAGTTATACGGCACATCATAATAGAACCTCTCTATGTTACGTAGCAGAGCTAGTATGATCCATCTGGTCTTCTGTTGTCAACACAAATTATGTAAAGACAACATACCACCAAAACGATTCATTCGGCGCTGCTTAACGTTTCTTCTTTACAGCACACTCAAGTCTCAAGCATAGCTGTGTCCAGGCCATGCATCTCGATTAATTGCCTCTCCTCCAGGCCGCCGCAAGACCGAGATTCAGAGGTTTCAAGTCATTGTAAACTGCTCTGGGCTTCACTTGGGCAGCAGTGTACGACATACCAGAGAAAATAGAATAAAGAATCTCGAGTTTCATTTCATTGTGAAAACTAGATCGTCAAATGAAACTGATGATATAATACACGATGATGACCTTGTGGTGTTGAAGCTGCTGTTCTTTCCACTGCTCCATGTCTCGATGAAGGTCAGACTCATCCCAAGAGGTCTTCTTCTCCTCTGAGGACTTGCTCTGCATAGTGAAAGTACAGAGACCTCGACACAGTTCACTGGTTCTAGCTGCCATCAGACTGATCTTCGGAACTAGCAAGAACCTAAGTTCAGTGTCGACACGGCAGATCTGCTGCCAGCACCAACTGTATGTGTATGTATACAAGTGTCTACTTGGCCTGGCACAATATCTACCAGCCGGTCGCCGTCAACATCTCCCCACTCTCTCTTAATCATGACCAGCTAGGTGTGCCTTCGTTTTGGCTGACAAAACCTACGGAGGATGTTCATTCATTTGTGTTGTTGCTGTCACGTGGAACAATCTGCCTGATTCACTCAAAGTCATTGCTCTGTCAGTAGCTTGTTTTCATAATTACCTTAACACATATCTCTTCTCTCATTACTAATACACTGAGCGCATTAGAGGTCTTGGGTAATGCCATGCTGTATAAATCTATACTTTACTAACTCACTCACTTAATTAATTACTGTATTAAGTGGCCCTTCAACCAACCCACTGGACTATTCTTCTTACAGCCGTTGCCTTGTGTTTTTAGAAGATGCATCTTTTTCACTGTTACAGACTCATCTATGTCTCCTTGCAATGGCTCTACAGTCTCTAGGCTCTGGCTCTACCACTGCATCAGCAACTCATGTCACCTTAGAACAGGTAAGGTCATGCACAAAGTATAACATGCTTGCTCCAAAACACTGTCATGTCTATCACACAGTCAGCAAACTCTCTTAGGGCGGATTGCAAGAACGAGACTCAAGTCTCCACTCAGTTGAATAGCAATCAACTGAGTGGAGATTTGAGTGGCTGATTTCGCCACACAACACTTGAGTGGGTTCATCATGACTTGAGAGTGGGTTTAGTGTTCTTGCAATGATTTTCACGCTGAGTGTACTTAAACCAGCTAGTTAAGTAGCCTCAACCATTGAGCAGCGTTCTTGCAATCTGCCATTAGTGTGAGAACCTTCTTCAGTAGTTCGTAACGACTGTTGCGTTCGTCAACCAGCTGAGACTCGGTGATTCGAAGTCGTTCACGAATCTCTTCCAATTCACGAGCAAACTCCGCATCTGCTGCGTGAGTCTTGGAGGCAGCAGGCAGGGGAGTAGTCTTGGTGACTGGAACAGCCTCGACATGCAGAGGGCGGGTGACCGGAACAGCATCGCGGCTGGGTTGAACGGCAAGCTGTGATAACTGCTGATGTCGACGGGCGATGTGCGCGTGTAAGAAGCTTGCGTTGACGAATGCCTTGGAGCAGTACATACACTTGACGCACAAACATACAAAACAGTACTATCATAGAAGCACCATGTCATCAAGAACAAATCAGACACAATCAGAAGGATATCAGAGAGCTCACACACCTCCAGAAGATTGTAACATCTTCAGGCATTCTGAATAAATTATTAACTCACACATACCAAGCTGCACTTACATGCATCCAAAGTTATGTTATGACAATTAACAACCGAAGCAGCAACAGGTTCTGCTGCTGTAAAAGACTGTCCCATCTGTCATATGATGAAATCCAACGCATCACATCGTCAACATACAACGAACATAAGTCATGCATCAAAAAAGTCAAGTTAATGGAAGGAAGTCATGGGAAAGATACAACAGTCAAATTTGCCTTGTTCAAACATGCATGCTATCTCGCTGTTAAGGAAGTTTTGAATATAGTGAAATTACACCATTTTCACAGTCCTTCGATCTTGTTAGCACACCAAGCTCAAAAGTTACCCATTCCACCAGTCTTTCTGCATGAAATCTAGGACCCTTTCTGTATTTTCTAAAGCCAATCTGCTTGGATTTTAGTTTTCTTGTTTGATGACTTACTCTGTTGACTATACAGTTTTTAGCTAAGCTGCCAAATGTCCAATCATTATGACACCATATGACAGAACTCATAGAATATGAAATAAATTACTTTGTTGTAAGCGTCGCTGCCATGTTGGATCATTTGCTGCTGCATTGCTATCAGCTTCTTCCGCTGCTGTAACTCCTTCTTCAGTTCCGATACTTCGGCTTTCAGCGCATCCACGACATCTTTCTTTGTCTCCTCATGTTTCTATGACAACGACACACACAACTCAGTAACAGCAATCCCAGAATGCACTATGCCAGAATTGCTTCAGCAGCTGCCTCCACAGGGAGTTTTAGAAGCATTATAACGACACTTTAACAGCTGGTTGTCATCAAATCTTCATATCAGCAATGTTCTTTACAGGTGCTTCCTATCAACATGCTGCCGCTGTATCAATCAGTGATTTCATTCATTGACCGATTGAGCCTGTTGCCAAAACATCAATAGGAAAAGCAATGCTCCCTCACGTGAATACAAACTCACCAGCAACATTCTCAAAATGTAAAGACTTAGGAACTGACCTCTTGTTCCTTCTGGACATGACCACGAAGTTCCTGCATCTTGTTGAAGAGATAATCCTGTGAATACTGCAACACGAAACACATCGACGCCACATCAGCTGTAATACTACATCGTCAACAGGAGTTCACATCTGATCAAATATTCACAAAAGAACATCTGACGCAAGCAAATGACACATAATGGCAACAAAGTTTCACTTTCGGTGAAATATTTACTCAATTTTATGCACTGGTAAATTCAACAAAATAAAGAACAGGCAAATAAAAAGCAGTCCTACCAGCAGATATTCAACAGTCAACTGAGCAAGTTTGAACAGTTTGATGTAGTTTGGTTCGACTGAACGGGAATCCTGCAATGAATTGTTTCAAACACAACAATACGTTGAACTACCAGTAGTGTACACTGCAGCACATGGAGTACAGATGGTACTGTGTTACTATCCTGACACTGTCATTGCTAAACATATCAAATTCTGACACTCTAAAAAAATAGAATTTGCAGAATGTTATCCATCTATCATCTTTCTCAAACTATGGTTTAGCTACCACAACAACGAGAATTTCAGAAATATGTTGCCATGGTGTGAAGACAATCCCACCTACTTTTGTTTTCTGCTTACTTCACAGAGCAAATTTATCAACAGTAAAGTGATCAACAAAATGCACCTTAATTGGCTTTCTGTTTCTGCTTGAAATTATTTTCTCTTTGTTGACAGTTCAACATTCTGTGTTCATAACAATTCCATTCTTGGTTGGTTATCATATGCTGTAAGCATGTCTAGCTGTCAGTGAAGGTAAAAGAGAGCAGACATGTGACTTATGTCATGGCATGCTCACACAGAGAAACTATACAAACTATTTGTATAGTTGACTATACAAGCGATAAAACACAACGGTCACTGTCCACTGAGCTTACTAATATTATCAGTCACAGTAAAGAACAGACTAAATAGCTTTCTAACAGCCTAGCACTGACAGTGTCAAAGTACTTAACGTACATTTCACATGACATAGAAATTGTTCTTGTTTTGGCCAGCAAAGCTCCTGAATATTATAATTTGGGATGTTGCAAATGGCCACAGCTAATATCATAGTCTGCTGATATCATAGTGTAGAAACATTCGTTCCAACAGTTCAGTCTAAAACCTTTGATGTGTACAACGAGCACCACATAATGACAATGATGTCAACACAGTGAAAAAGTGAGCAAAGAAATGAGAGAAAGAAGATGAATACAAACCAGTTCAGTCTCAATGTTGCAGAATGTGATGTTCATTACGTTGTCCTGAAGTGTGACAAAATCCATGTTTCTTGCCACCGCGTCAACGTCAACAGATGCTGCATCACACATCACCGGCCTATGATAAAGTCACTCCATTATGTGATGTGTCTACTGCACACTGAAACGTATGGGAGGGGGGGAATTCCGGCGGCAGCCCCACCGCCGTTCAGGCCTAACAACCCTGTCCTCTGTGGGAGCCATCCCCTATTCACCCCATATTATTGTAGACTAGGGGATTTGCTGTGTTTTGTGTTTATTGTGTCTAATTATTGTATGTTTTTCTATTAATTGTGTATTCTGTGTGTTCCTTCAGTACTTTGATACTGTTGGTTGGGTCTTCTGACCTGTAAAAACTGTCGCCCGTATAACCTATACTGTGTTGGTGGAGACGTTAAACCACTTCACTACATCAGCGTCGCTTTTTGCCTTTCTCTTATCCAGTCAATTAGTCAATTATACACATAAACAACATTATTCTGACAAAACCAATCAATAAACTCTGCAACCAGGAACTGGTTACTCTTATTCAGAGAACATGTCATAGAACGCATTTAGTGCCCATATCCCAAAATGCTTAGCTAAGAATTCCTAATTAGGCCAATAAAACAGCACCACGAGCTGTCAACTGGTAGCTAGAGGGAGCCACTGCCTTCAGCTGATTACAGAGAATGGCATGTACACTGTGTCCCCAAAAAAACATGTGACTACATTTTCTACAATAACTTTAACAATTGGTGCCCGATTACAATACTTTTTGGCATAGTCAGTAGTCAGTCTATGCGTCATTGAAAGATGGTTTCATTTCCCACCTCACCTATCTAGTGCAACTATCTTACCTTGGGAAATCACAGAACACAAAAATGACCAATTTCGCTGTAACGTGGTCTCTATACACACGTGCAGTCAATAGACAATTGTAAACAAAACTTACCGAGACGTTTCCAGTCTATTCTCTCGAAACGTTTACGGAATGAAAACGACGACTGCTTAGTTGGACCAACAGATGCTGGTGTTTGCGGAACGTGGAATCCATTTTCATTACACATACGTCCATGCTTTTGAAAGACTTCCATCATCTATGCTGGTCTGCAAGCATCATTTTGTATTATGCATCAAGAGGATGTGCATTGATAATTACTTATAAAACATTTCCATGATATTTCAAGCTATACACTATACTAACCTACAATTTCCACCCAGATAAATTGAAGTTCACTGCATGCCGCCCTAAACTAAACTACAATATTTAAACTACCTCAGGATTATGGTTGATTCTATCCACTTATTAATTTTTTTATAGAATTTTTGATAATATTAATGACAGCATTTTCTAGACCTCATCACTCATCAGCTGTAGGGTGGATGGGTCATAACCTTATACACTGTATGTGTTCACTAGGATATAATAAAATAAAATATTTTTTTCAACGAATGCACTACGTTTTCGAATTAAGGTGGGTATATGCTTATAAATAGACTGAAGATATGTCATTGAAAATTAGGAAAGCAACATTCGATGATGTAGTATGTCCCCGAAATTCAGATCGCCAATTGCAATGGTTAACTAACACTCACCCAAACCATACCTGATGACCCTATACAGACCCACAATGGTGCATCTGAACCTAACCGAGCTAAGGCTGCTTACAACTGTGTGCTAGGACAAGTGAAGATTCATGGGGCTATACTGTGCATAATAACTAAGTGTGATTTTAATTTTATCCAATTTTAATTTTGTAATTTTGTACTGAGGAGAGCCAAACACCACCCCATTGCAAAATGAAGCAATTAAACTAAAAATCTTAACAAAAGTTACCAGTTAAATCCATGGCGAAAGACTACAATAGAGGGTTTGGTATAATTAGGCATAACTCACCAAAAGTTGCCGCAAATGACTTATACACTTATAAAAGTAAACTTTTTTGCGAACCATCGACAATTTTTAAAGCTACGACAATTTTTATTATGACTTCCTTGCACATTCTCATCATGGCGACTTCGTGCTTACAAACAAAACAATGCGGTAGAATATGTATCTATTGAATTTGTTTGCTGGAACAAAGACGTATATATTTGTATGTATGTGCACATGTTGTGACAAAAATTGCGGAAAGGTAGCTGAATATTTCGAAATTATGGCTTAGCTAAAACTAACCGTAACCTAATTCTGTTGAGACCTAGAGACGTGCAATTTCACACACTGATCTGGCAATACTAGTATTTGTCTGTTTGGCCGCAAAATCACCGTATTGTCTAAGTAACACTGACCCTAACCTAATTTTCTAGGGACCCATGAATTTGCAGTTCATACATGGATATTACAATGCTTAATTATATACTGGGGAGGGGCCCTCCACCCCTCCCCAGACCCCATGCCAGCAGGTTGCCGCTAAATTGGTTAACTGACAGTCTAACACTGACTCTAACCTTTTACCACTACCAGTGATCGTAATAACTTCGCCTTATGGCACATTATTAGCAGTCTGCAGCTCTCGCACTGACCTAGACATTACAGATTAATACTGATTAACTATTCTGCGTGAGCTCGCCCGGATGTTGTTTGTTTGTTTTGATGTTAAGTTCCGTTGCAAAGTTGCTATTTTCCAGCAACAAAG
>Ga0056114_1000344_pt1 | contig 15138 bp, 10 predicted proteins | sample WorMetHERISLAND1_FD_77005 | JGI IMG/M metagenome (GOLD analysis project Ga0056114, IMG submission 77005) | Marine gutless worms symbiont microbial communities from Max Planck institute for Marine Microbiology, Germany - Olavius loisae HERON... ...
ATTCCGGTAGGAACGTCGCCTGGCTCCGATCCAGTCCCTCGACAAAGCGCTTCATGCAAAAACCTCGCTGAAAATGTCAGCGAGATTCTAACACCGTCACGTTTTCACACAGCCAGGGTCATTCACGGAACCCGCGATCGGACCGTGCCCATTGGCATGGGCCGCAAGGTTTTCGATGCGGCGACCGGTCAAAAGACCTTTCAAGCAATCGAAGGCGGCGGCCACAACGACCTGTCCACGCGCTATGCAGACAGCTACTGGGCGGCCATTGCAGGCTTTATCGCGCAAACCGCGAAACGCAGATAAAGCCCCGCTTCCACGCCGTTACAAAGGCTCTTCACCCATTTCCAGATGCAGGGCATCGCCGTCGTAGGGGTGGGCCGCCGCAACATCTTCATCGAGCTCGACGCCGAGACCCGGTTCCGACGGCGGGATGACGTAGCCCTCTTCCCAGCGGATCGGCGTCTTCAAGAGTTCCCCGTGGAAGCCGCCCCAGGTCTGGATGCTCTCCAGGATCAGGAAATTCGGCGTGCAGGCGGCGAACTGGATGTTGGCCGCCCCTTCGATGGGTCCGCAGTAGAGGTGCGGCGCCATCAGCGCATATTTCGGTTCGGCCATAGCGGCGACCTTCTTGGCTTCCAGGATACCGCCGACCCGGCCGAGCGCCGGCTGCAGGATCGAGGCGGCCTGCAAGTCCAACACCCGGGCGAACTCGTACTTGGTGGTCAGGCGCTCGCCGGTGGCCACCGGGATCGACGTCTGGCGCGCGACGCGGGCCATCTCCTCCGGCGTTTCCGGTGGCGTCGGCTCCTCGAACCAGAGCGGATCATATGCCTCCAGACGCCTCGCCAGGCGGATGGCGCCGGACGCCGTGAACTGGCCGTGGGTGCCGAACAGCAGGTCCGCCTTGTCGCCGACAGCCTGGCGGATCTTGCGGCAGAAGGCCTCCGAGCGGTCCAGCGCTTCCAGGTCCGGTTGGCGCCCGTCGTAAACCGTGTAGGGCCCGGCCGGGTCGAACTTGACGGCCGTGAAGCCCTGGGCCACGTATTCGGCAGCCCGCTCTGCGGCGACATCCGGGTCGCTGTAGACGGCGGCGTCGCCATGGACGTCGTCGGCTTCCTCGGCGCTCGGGTAGAGATAGGTGTAACTCCTGAGCCGGTCATGGACGCGCCCGCCCAGGAGCTCGTAGACCGGCTTGCCGACGCTCTTGCCGACGATGTCCCAGCAGGCCATCTCGATGCCGGACAGCACCCCCATCAGCGACACGTCGGGCCGGAGCGTGTAGCCGCGGCCGTAGACGGACCGCCAGAGTTTTTCGATATGGAACGGGTCCGTGCCGTCGACGTGGCGGGCGAAAACGTCCTCGATCATGCGGACGATGGTCTCAGGCCCGAAGGTGGCAGCGTAGACCTCGCCGACGCCCTCGACGCCGTCATCGGTGGTCAACTTCAAAAAGATGAAATATCGCCCGCCGAACCCCGGCGGCGGATTGCCGACGATGAAGGTCTTCAGGTCGGTGATCCTCATGGCGTATCTCCCTCGGCTCGCGGTGCCATGGCCATGACCTCGGCGGCGAAGCCCTCGAGATCGGAATCGGTGACGGTGCGGCGGCTCGACAGGCGCATGTAGCTGGTCTCATCGGCGAACATTTCACGCGCCAGGTCCGCCGCACCGAGGCTGGCGAAGGCGTCTGGCAGGCGGCGTTCGACGCCGAGGCGGTCGAGGAACCCGGAGTACCAGGTCGCCAGTTCGTCGGCGCCGCCGGACAGCCCACAAGCGGCGGCGGCCCGGGCGAAAGGCCCATCGTCGCCGGCCGCCTGCCAGCCGAGCACCACTTCGAGCCCTAAGGCGGTGGCCAGGCCGTGATGGACGGGAGCCACGGCCGCCAGGGAATGGGAGATGTTGTGGGCCATGCCGGCCGAGCAGTTGTCGATGGCCATGCCCGCATAGGCCGAACCGAGCAGCATGGCGCCCCGTGCCTCCAGGTTGCCCGGTTCGGCGACAGCCGCTTCCAGGGCGCCTGTGATCAGGCCCAGCGCGTGATGGGAATAGAGGTCGTTGGCCCCGTGGCGGTGCCGGTTGGTGCACGACTCGAGGGCGTGGACGAAGGCGTCGAGGCCGGTCCAGGCGGTCAGATGCGGCGGCAGGGTGACCGTCAATCGGGGGTCGAGGATGACCCGCTCGGGTTTCGTCTCCGATCCCCAGATCCACACCTTCTTGCCGTTTGCAGCCGTGAAGATGTTGGTCGACGACAGCTCCGACCCGGTCCCGGCCGTCGTTGGGATACAGATTTTGGGAACCCGGTCCATGGGCAGCGGATTGCCGTCCATGGCGAAGTCGGCGGCCGGCTGGTCCGTTCGCGCCACCGTCGCCGCCATCTTGCCGATATCCATGGCCGAACCGCCGCCGAAGGCGATGACCAGACCGGCTCGATTCGATCTTACGAAATCCGTCGCCACCTCGACGTCATGCTCTTTGGGTTCGCGGGCGGAGGCGACGAAAATCTCGACGGCGGCGCCCGCTTCGCGCAAGGGATCGATGACCTTGCCGGTGATGCCCAATTCATGGAGCGCCGCGTCGGCGACCAGGACGACCGCTCCGCCTTGCGGATTCAGGGCCGCCGCATCTTCGGCGACGGCGGCGACACGGCCGGCGCCGAAATGCACTTCCGGCACGGGCCTCAACGAAAACGGTTCGCCACCTGCAACATTGGTCATCATGCCATCCCCCGGGACCGCAAGCCTTTAGCCGGCCCAACCGCACGCATAACCCTTGACGCTCGGACGGGCAAGCCCCGCCGAGCCCACGGTCGTCAGAGTGAAAGCAGGAACGCCGCCAGGACGGCGACGGCAGTGGCCAAGACGATCGGCACGTCGACATCGAGGGCTGCCGGCTTCGCCGCCGCGGCGGGCACGTCGACGGGGGCCGCACCGGGTGCTGTTTGCGGCGCCGCCTGACCGGCCACGGATTCGAAGGCACTGAAAAATTCACCGGCCAGCTTCCTGGTCGACCCCTCTATAAGGCGGGCCCCGACTTGGGCCAATTTGCCGCCGACCTGGGCATCGACCTCGTAGTCGAGGCGGGTACCGTCGTCTTCTTCGGTCAGGGTGACCCGCGCGCCCCCCTTGGCGAAACCGGCCGCACCCCCCTTGCCCTCGCCGCTGATGGTGTAGCTCTCCGGCGGATTAAGGTCGCTCAGTTGGACGCTTCCCATGAATTTCGCCCGCACCGGCCCGATCTTGGCGGCGACGGTGGCCTCGAACTCGGTCTCTGAAACCTGTTCCAGGGATTCGCAACCCGGGATCGAGCGGCGCAGCACATCGGCATCGTTGAGCGCGGCGAATACCCGCTGGCGCGGCAGGGGAAGGTGGACGGTGTCTGCGATTTTCATCAATGGCCCTGGATCGTCTGATTGTCTTTCGCCAGTCTAACCCAACATCGTTGACCTGAGGGAACATCACTTTCCCCCACCGGTTGCGGTTCCTTGGCGGCGCGGCGTTTTCCTACGTTGCCCGGGTGATATATGGTTTTGGTCGGGAGATGGAAAGCTGCGTTCATAAATCAGGAAAGACCAACATGCCCAGCCTGTCGCTGACGGTAAACGGAAGACCGGTGTCCGGAGAGGTCGAGAACCGGACCTTGCTCGTCCAGTTCCTGCGCCAGCACCTGGGCCTGACCGGCACTCATGTCGGATGTGACACCAGCCAGTGCGGCGCCTGCGTCGTCCATATGGATGGCGAGACCGTCAAGAGCTGCGCCGTCTTCGCCGTGCAGGCGGAAGGCGCGGAGATCACCACCATCGAGGGCTTGGCGTCGCAAGGCGGCCTGCACCCCATGCAGGAAGCGTTTCGCGAGCATCACGGCCTGCAATGCGGCTTTTGCACACCGGGCATGGTGTTGACCGCCGTATCGCTGGCCGAAGCCAATCCGGACCTCGACGAACAGGACGTACGCGAGGGGCTGGACGGTAATCTCTGCCGCTGCACCGGGTACCAGAACATCGTCGCCGCCGTCCTTGCCGGCGCCAAGGCCATGCGGGACTGACCCATGCGCGATTTCACATTCCATCGGCCGGATAGCTTGGAACAGGCCGGAAAACTGTTCGACGGATCGGACGACGGCAGGTTCATGGCCGGCGGCCAGACCCTGATCCCGGTCATGAAACAGGGTCTGTCGGCGTCCGAGGACATCATCGAACTTGGCCGCATCGAACAACTCAAAGGAATTACCGCCGCGGGGGACAGCCTGTCAATCGGCGCCATGGCGACCCATGCCGCCGTTGCCGCATCCAGCCCGGTACAATCCGCGATCCCGGCCCTGGCGGCGCTGGCCGGCGACATCGGCGATCCCCACGTGCGCAACCGCGGCACCATCGGCGGATCCATCGCCAACAACGACCCGGCCGCCGATTATCCGGCCGCCGTCATCGGCCTCGAGGCCGATGTCGTCACCACGGCACGGACCATCGCCGCCGATGATTTCTTCGTCGACCTGTTCGAGACGGTGCTGGACGAGGGCGAGATCGTCACCCGGGTCGATTTCCGGGTGCCGGTAAAGGCCGCTTACGTGAAATTCCCCAACCCGGCTTCGCGCTACGCCCTGGTCGGTGTTTTCGTCAGCCAGTGCGCCGATGGTTCCGTGCGCGTCGCCGTCACCGGCGCCGGTCCCTGCGTTTTCCGCGCCGGCGCCTTTGAGGAGGCCCTGGCGGCGAACTTCTCGCCGACGGCGCTGGACGGCGTCACACTGCCGGCCGACGGCCTCAACACGGATATCCACGCGTCGGCCGAGTACCGGGCGCACCTGATCAGCGTTCTGGCCAAACGCGCCGTCACGGCGGCGGGATGAAGAGGACACGGCGATGAACAAGGTCCGTATCGGAGACTCCGTCCGCCGTCACGAGGACGAACGTTTCCTCCGTGGTGAAGGCACCTATGTCGATGACATCGTCCTCGACGGCCAGGTCTACGGCTACGTCCTGCGCTCGCCTTACGCCCACGCCCGCATCGGCTCCATCGACACATCCGAGGCGCTCGCGCAACCGGGCGTGCTGCTGATCGTCACCGGCGAGGACTGGAAGCGGGAAGGTTTCGGGCCGATGCCGACGCGCACGGCCGTGCGCAAGGGCCGGGGCGACAGCCCGCTCGCCGAACCGCCGCGCCATTGCCTGGCCATCGAGCGGGCCCGTTACGTCGGCGAACCGGTCGCCTTCGTCGTCGCCGAGACCTATGAGGCGGCCCAGGAGGCGGCGGAATTGATCGAGGTCGACTATGAGCCCCTGGACGCCGTTACCGACATGCTCGATGCCATCGAACCCGGTTCGCCCCTGGTCTGGGACGACATCCCCGCCAACACGGCGATCGATTTCGAGCTCGGCCAACGCGAGGAAACGGAGGCGGCGCTGGCGGCGGCCGATCACGTCGTCAACCTCGACGTCGTCAACCTCGACCTCGTCAACAACCGGGTCACCGGCGTATCCATCGAGCCGCGCGGCGCCATCGCGCGCTACGACGCCGAGACCGACACCTATGAGATCTGGAACGCCACCCAGAACGTGCACGCCAACCGCAACACCTACGCCGAAGACGTCCTCAAGCTCAAAAAGGAACAGGTCCACCAGATAGCGCCCGACGTTGGCGGCGGTTTCGGCGTCAAGAACGGCGCCTATCCGGAACCGCCCCTGGTCCTCTACGCGGCCCGCAAGACTGGGCGGCCGGTCAAATGGATCAACGACCGCTCGGAGAGTTTCCTGTCCGATACCCACGGCCGCAACCAGGTGAGCCGTGTGCAATTGGGGCTCGATGGCGACGGCACCTTCCTGGCCTTGAAGACGGAGACGGTCGGCGACATCGGCGCCTATTGCGCCACCGTCGGGCCGTTCACACCGACCGGCGGCTCGGCGCGCACCCAGGGCGGCGCCTACGCCATCCCGCACATGTATTACCGGGGCCGCGCCGTTTTCACCAACACCATGCCCATGGATCCCTACCGGGGTGCCGGGCGCCCGGAAGCCTCCCTGCAGACGGAACGCATCGTCGAACTGGCGGCCCGCCAGCTCGGCATGGACCCGGTGGAGATCCGGCGCAAGAACCTAATGGCCCGGGACAGTCTGCCGTTGAAGACGCCGATGAACCTGGACATCGATTGCGGGGATTTCCCGACCGTGTTCGAGAGAACACTGCCGCTTTCGGACCGCCCGGGCTTCGCCGCGCGCGCCGAGGCCAGCCGCGCCAGGGGACTCAAACGCGGGTTCGCCATCGCGCCCTACCTGGAATGCACAGGCGGCGGACCGAAGGAGATCGCCGATGTCCGTTTCTCGGAAGACGGCCAGGCGACGCTCGCCGTCGGCAGCCAGTCGACGGGTATGGGACACGAAACGTCGATGGCACAGATCCTGGCCGCTGAACTGGGCCTCGAGATGGAGACCGTCACCTACAAACAGGGCGACACCGATGCGACGCCCATGGGCGGCGGCCACGGCGGCTCGCGCAGCCTCGAGGTCGGCGGCAGCGCCGTCAAACAGGCGAGCGCCGAGATCATCGAAAAAGGCAAGGCGCTCGCCGCCCGCCTGTTCGACACGGAACCCGGCGCCATTGAATTCGACGACGGGCGGTTTTACGAAGACGGCACCAACCACACCATCTCCATGCCCGACCTGGTCGCCGCTTCCTTCGACCCGGACCAGCTGCCGGACGATACGGAACCCGGTTGCCTGAACACGGCCACGACCTTCGAACGCGGCGTCATCTCCATCCCGAACGGTTGTCACGCGGCGGAAGTCGAGGTCGACCCGGAAACGGGAACGGTGAACGTCGACGGCTATTGGATCGTCGACGACTTCGGTCCCATCATCAATCCGATGCTGGCCGACGGCCAGGTCATGGGCGGCACCGTCCAGGGTTTGGGCCAGGCCTTGATGGAGACCATCGTCTACGAAAAGGAGAGCGGCCAATTGCTGACCGGCTCGCTCACCGACTACGCATTGCCCCGCGCCGCCGACGTGCCCAACATGGTCATCGAGTATTATGAGGGCGCACCGACGGCCAAAAACCCGCTCGGCGTCAAAGGCTCCGGCGAGGCCGGATGCTGCGGCGCGCCGCCGGCCATCGTTAACGCGGTTTTGGATGCTCTGAAGGACCTGGGCGTCAAACACATCGACATACCGCTGACCTCTGAGGCGGTCTGGCGGGCCGTCCGCGACGCTAAAAATGACGACGGGCGCCGGCGTTTCATGCCCGAATTTCCCAACTGAGCCGATGTAATCTCCAGCGCCCGGTCACCAGTTTGTTCTTGAACACTGTCGTGTGTAGCCTGAGTTACATCTTTAAGATGCTTGACAAAATATAAAATTCGCTCAACGGGTATTTTGGTCTATTAGCCGAGTACTTTTTTCGTTATTCAGGTAGAATGTTTCCAGAGTATGGCCGATGTCTAAGTAGAAGGATCTCAACGGATATCGTTCGCCGGGGCGGAATCTCCAGGTTTTCCGGTTCGGCCTATGACTGGGCGGGAGCAAAGGTTTGGTCTCTCGATTTGACGCGGCCCTGGCAAAACTGGTCGGCCGAAACCTGCGCGGCCAAGAGTTTTTCGATTTGGCGGTGAACGTGCTGGCCGACATCACCGGTTGGCGTTTCGCCGTGATCGCTCGACTGACGGATGACGGCGAACGCATTCAGATCCTCGCCGCCGTTGAAAACGACGGCGTACTTCCGCCTTGGACCTACGAGTTGGCCGGAACTCCCTGTTGCGACGTCTACAACAGATCAACCGACAACGCTCACTGGTTCGTCGGCAGCGGCCTCGCCGAGCGCTTTCCCGAAGACGCGCTTTTAAGAGAGCACGGTTTTGACACCTGATGTTTTTCGACGACCACGGATGCCCGGCCGGCCACGTGTTCATCATGCACGACCAGCCGGCGGACGATGACGATGACGCGCGCCTCGCTTTCCGTCTCATCACCCAACGCATCGGCGCCGAATACAACCGCTGGCATACGGAAAGCGAGTTCTCCGTCCAAACCGAGCGTTACGAAAGGGCGACGACGGCCGGCCGTGTCGGGGTCTGGGAATGGAACCTGGAGACCAACGCGGTCTATTTCGCGCCCATTCTCGAGGCCATGCTGGGCTGTCGGGAAGGCGAGCACATTCGCCATATCGACGATTGGGTGGCACGGGTCGACCCGTCGTCCGGAGAGGCGATGCTTCGGGAAGCCGAAGCCTATCGGGATGGTGAACTCGAAGGCGAGTCCATAGTCGAATACTCGGTCACGCTACAAGGCGATCGACAACGGTGGTTCGAGGCCCGCGCCCATCCGATCCTCGATGCCGACGGCAAGCCCATCAAACTGGTTGGAACCGATAATGAAATCACCGACCGCAAAAGGGCGGAACTGGCGCTCCAGGACCGGGAGGACCTGCTCAACTCCATTTTCGAGAACGTCCCCGTGGGGCTCCTGATCAAGGACGTCGACCATATCGTCGAACGCCCCAACAGCACCTATTTGAACTGGTATGGTCTCGACGCGGAGACGATCGTTGGCCGCCGCTCCGACCAGGTCGAGGGCTTCCAGCCTTCCGACGATGCGACGTTCATGAACGCCCAGGAAATCGAGGTCGCTAAGACCGGAAAGACCCAGACCCGACAGATCAAACGGCCTTTTGCCGACGGTCAAATCCATACGGTCAGCGTCACCAAGTTCCCCATCTACGATCAGCAGGGCAGCATCACGAGAGTCGGTTCCGTCAGCGTCGACCTGACCGAACAGGTGCGAGCCAACAAAGCGCTCCGGGAGAGCGAGGAGAGTTTTCGCGCCATTTTCGAAGCGGCGCCGGCCGGTATCGCCGTGCAAACGGTCGACGGCCGCTACGTCCGGGTCAATCAGGCCTATCGGGATATCCTCGGTTACAGCGAGGATGAGCTCCGCCAACGAACATGGCGGGACGTGACGCACCCCGACGACGTCGGCGCGACACAGGAGAACGATGACAACGTACTCGCCACAAACCGCAGTTCCGTCATCGAGAAACGCTACATCCGCCGGGACGGGCACACCGTCTGGGCCAACGTGGCCGTGTCGGTGATCCGCGACGCCGAGGGCCGGCCGCAATATCTGGTGGGCCAGCTCTACGACATCACCGAACAGAAAGAGGCCCAGGAGGCGATGGCCGAAGCACGGCAGGAGGCCGAGCAGGCCAACCGCGCCAAATCCGAGTTTCTGGCCGCCATGAGCCATGACCTGCGTACGCCGCTCAACGCGATTTTGGGTTTCGCCGAGATGATCTCCCAGCAGCTGTTCGGCGCAATCGATAAACGCTATCAGGATTACGCGGACGACATCCAGGCAAGCGGTGCGCACCTATTGTCGCTGGTCGACGAGATCCTCGATCTTTCCGCCATCGAAGCCGGCAAGAAAGTCCTGACCATGGAGGAACTCGATGTCCGCGCGGTTATTTCGGACTGCGAGAACACGGTTTCCGGAAGGGCCAAGGCCGGCGACATCGACCTGAGAATGGAGGTCCCGGAGGAACCGCTGCTCTTCCGCTCCGACCGCCGGGCGGTCACACAGATTCTCCTCAACCTTATATCCAATGCCCTCAAGTTCACGCCGCCCGGCGGACGGGTCACCGTGTCGGCCACCGCGGCAGGTGAGGCCGTGAAGTTTAAGGCCACCGATACGGGGTGCGGCATTCCGGCTACCGACGTCACCAAGCTCACGGAACCCTTCGTCCGCGGCCAGATCGATCCCTATCTCACGAAAGACGGCTGGGGCCTCGGGCTGTCCATCGTCCGCTCCCTCGTCGCCCTTCACGACGGCGATTTCGACATCGAGAGCGAGCCCGGCAGCGGCACCACCGTCGCCGTCACGCTCCCGATCGAAGCGTCGACAACGGACACATCCATCAACAACCTCTGAGTTGCGGCGCGAAAATCAATCTGCCCGCTCACCCATCGGCCAGGTGTCCGCCAACCGGTAGCCCTTGGGCCACGGGTCGGCCGGGTCGAGCATGTGCTGATGGGTGCCGGTGATCGACGGCACGATCGCTGCCGTGCCGCCGAGCCTGGTCTCCCGTTCGATGCGGCAACTGAATTCGGAGTCGATGATCGAGCGTCCGAGGAACCGCTCGCCGGTATTCAGAAGGCCCCGTGCGTGCAGCACCACCATGCGCGCCGAGCAGCCGGTGCCGCAGGGCGAGCGGTCGAGCTTGCCGGGATCGATGGCGACTGTGTTGCGGCCCGTCTTGACTCCGCCTTCATCGGTCAGCGGCCCGGCGAACTGGCAAAAGGAGATGTGAGCCCACTCCGGGTTTTCCGGGTGGGAGAAGCCAAGCTGCTCGTTGGCGGCCCGGGTGATGCGTGCACCGGTAACGGCGAGGTCGCGGGCCTCGTCGGGGCGGATGGCGAACCCCAGCGCTTCGGCATCGACAATGACGAAACTGTCGCCGCCATAGGCGGTGTCGGCTCTCAGCGTGCCGAGCCCCTCGACCTCGAGCGGCTGGTCCAGTTTGCCGGCAAAGGACGGCACGTTCTCGATGGTCACCCGTTCCGCCTTGCCGTCGCGGCAGACGACGCTCGCGGTGACCAGACCGCCCGGCGCCTCCAGAACAAGCGTCGTTTCCGGCTCGGTCATGGCGACGATGCCCGTCTCCAGGAGCACGGTGGCCACGCACATGGCATTCGACCCCGACATGGGCGGCGTGTGCACCGGTTCCATGATGATCCAACCGGTATGGGCGCTCGGGTCCTTCGCCGGCACCAGCAGGTTCACATGGCGGAAGACGCCGCCGCGCGGCTCGTTGAGCAGGAAGTTGCGGAGCCCCTCGTCATCGGCGATCCAGCGCGATTGCTGCCAAATCGTATCGCCGGGCGGCGACGCCACGCCGCCGACGATGACGTCGCCGACCTCGCCGGCCGCATGACAGCTGACCACGTGGATGGCTTTGTCCGAGCGCATGACGCCCTCTCCTGCCTATCCGGAGCCTACTGAAAGGCCGGCGACGGCGCCAGCGGCCGGTTCAGCCCGTCGCTTTACCCCGCGAATTCGAGCAGCAGGTCCTTGGCGTCGACCTGGCTGCCGGCCGGCGCGACGACGCGGGCCACGGTGCCATCGCGCTCGGCGTGGATGGCCGTTTCCATCTTCATGGCCTCGATGGTGAACAACAGGTCGCCGGCGTTGATCTCCTGACCGGCGGTGACAGCGACGGATGCGATGGCGCCGGGCATGGGCGCGGCGACATGGTTGGGATTGCCCTCGTCGGCCTTCGGGTGCTTTACCGCGGTGTGCGCCAGGTGACGGTCGGCGACCTTGGCCATCCGCGGTTGGCCGTTGAGCTCGAAGAAGACCCTGACCATGCCCTCGTCGTCCGGCTCGCCGATGGCCTGGCAGCGGATGATCAGGGTCTTGCCCCGCTCCAGATCGATCGCCGCTTCCTGGCCCGGTTTCATACCGTAGAAGAAGATCGGCGTCGGCAGCACGTCGACCGGACCGAACTCGCGGCGGTGCGCTGCGTAATCCGTGAACACCTTCGGATACATCAGGTAGGAATTGAACTCCTCGTCGCTGACATGGCGGTGCACCTTGCCTTCGACCTCGGCCCTCAGCGCTTCGAGGTCGGCGTCGTCCATCACCGAGCCGGGCCTGACCGTGATCGGCGCCTCGCCCTTCAGCACCTTCTTTTGGAGCGCCTTCGGGAAACCGCCCGGCGGCTGGCCGACGTCGCCGCGGAACAGCGAGACCACCGATTCCGGAAAAGCCACGTCACGTTCCGGATCCTCAACGTCTTCGCGGGACAAGCCGGCAGAAACCATGGCTAGGGCCATGTCGCCGACGACCTTGGACGACGGCGTCACCTTGACGATGTCGCCGAACATGGCATTGACGTCGGCGTAGGCCCGGGCCACCTCGTGCCAGCGTTCGGCCAGCCCCAACGACCGCGCCTGTTCCTTCAGGTTGGTGAACTGGCCGCCCGGCATCTCGTGGAGATAGACTTCCGAGGCGCCGCAGCGGAGATCGCTCTCGAAGGCCCGGTACTGGGTCCGCACCACTTCCCAGTAATCGGAAAACTGGCGGATGGTGGCCGGATCGATGCCGCTGTCGCGCTCGGAGCCGCGGAGCGCCTCGACGATGGAGCCCAGGTTCGGCTGCGACGTTAATCCAGAGAAGCTGTCCATGGCGGCATCGACCGCGTCGACGCCAGCCTCGACGGCGGCCAGCACACTGGCCGCCGAGATGCCGCTGGTGTCGTGGGTATGGAAATGGATCGGCAAGCCGGTCTCGTCCTTGAGCGCCTTGACGAGAGTCCTGGCCGCCTCCGGCTTGACCAGGCCGGCCATGTCCTTGATACCTAAAATGTGGGCGCCGGCATCGGCGAGCTCGCGGGCCATCTTGACGTAATAGTCGAGGTCGTACTTGGACCGCGCAGGGTCGTGGATGTCGCCCGTATAACAGACCACGGATTCGAGCACTTTGCCGCTCTCGAGCACGGCGTCCATGGCGACCCGCATGTTGTCGACCCAGTTGAGGCTGTCGAAGGTGCGAAACACGTCAACACCGGAATGCGCCGCCTGGTCGACGAAGGTGCGGACCACGTTATCGGGATAGTTGGTGTAGCCGACGCCGTTCGAGGCCCGGAGCAGCATCTGGAAGAGCACGTTGGGGATGCGCTCGCGCAGCACTTCCAGGCGATGCCAGGGGCATTCGTTGAGGAAGCGCATGGCGACGTCGAAGGTGGCGCCGCCCCAGCACTCGAGGCTGAACAACTCAGGCAGGTTGGCGGCGTAGGCATCGGCCACCTCGACCATGTCGAAGGTGCGCATGCGGGTCGCCAGTAGCGACTGGTGGGCGTCGCGCATGGTGGTGTCGGTGATCAGCACCTTCTTCTGCGCCAGCATCCAGTCGGCCAGCGCCTTCGGTCCCTGTTCGTCGAGAAGCGTCCGGGTGCCGGGTTTGAGCGCGTCAGGTCCGATGGCCGGCACCTGCGGCGCATGGGTCTCCGGCGCCACCGGGCGGCCGGCCACCTCCGGGTTGCCGTTGACGGTGACGTCGGCGATGAACTTGAGGAGCCGCGTCGCCCGGTCGTGGCGCTTGCCGAACTGGAACAGTTCCGGTGTCTCGTCGATGAACCGCGTCGTGTAGTCGGCGGCCTTGAACTTGGGGTGGTTGATCAGGTTCTCGACGAAAACCAAATTCGTCGCCACGCCGCGGATACGGAACTCCCTGAGTGCCCTATCCATTCGTGCGATGGCCTCTTCGGGCGTCGAGCCCCAGGCGGTGACCTTCTCCAGGAGACTGTCGTAAAAACGCGTGATGACGGCGCCCGAGTAGGCGGTGCCGCCGTCCAGGCGGATGCCGAAACCGGTGGCGCCGCGATAGGCCGTGATACGCCCGTAATCCGGGATGAAGTTCTGTTCTGGGTCCTCGGTGGTGACCCGGCATTGAAGCGCGTTGCCGCGGAGACCGATCTCATCTTGAACCGGAACGCCGCTTTCCTCGACGGCACCGATGCGCGCGCCCTGGGCGATGCGGATCTGGGCCTTGACGAGGTCGATGCCGGTGACCTCCTCTGTGACCGTATGCTCGACCTGGATCCTCGGATTGACCTCGATGAAGTAGAAGGCGCCGGTGTCGGCGTCCATCAGGAACTCGGCGGTACCGGCGTTGACGTAGCCGGCGGCGCGGGCAAGTTTGAGAGCCGACTCGCAGAGGCCCCGCCGCTCGTCGTCGGAGAGATAAGGCGCCGGCGCCCGCTCGACGACTTTCTGATTGCGCCGCTGTACCGAGCAGTCGCGCTCCCAGAGATGAACGACGGTACCGTGGGTGTCGCCCAGGAGCTGCACCTCCACGTGCCGCGCCTTGGTCACGAGTTTTTCCAGATAGACCTCACCGTTGCCGAAGGCGGCTTCCGCCTCGCTTCGCCCGGCGGCGACCTCCGTCTCCAAGGCCGCTTCGCTTTCGATGACCCGCATGCCGCGGCCGCCGCCGCCCCATGAGGCCTTCAGCATCACCGGGTAGCCGACCTCGGCGGCGAGGCGCGTGATCTCGTCCATATCTTCGGGCAGCGGCCCCGTGGCCGGCATCACCGGCACGCCGGCCGCCACTGCGGCCTCGCGGGCGGCGACCTTGTTGCCGAGCTTGCGCATGACATCGGGCGGCGGGCCGATGAAGGTGATGCCGGCCTCGAGGCAGGCATCGGCGAATTCCGGGTTCTCGGAGAGAAATCCGTATCCCGGGTGGATGGCGTCGACACCGGCCGAGCGGGCGATGCGCAGGATATCGTCGACGGACAGGTAGGCCTTGACCGGCCCCAGGCCCTTGCCGATGCGGTAGCTCTCGTCGGCCTTGAACCGGTGCAGGGCCAGCTTGTCCTCTTCGGCGTAGATGGCGACCGTGCGGATGCCGAGCTCGTTGGCGGCCCGCAATACGCGGATGGCGATTTCGCCGCGGTTGGCGACGAGGATCTTCTTGAATTTCTTGCCCATGAATATCGGCCCTCAAACTGAAGTTGACGCCCGCGATCCTGCTTACGCGAGCCCAGCCCCTCCCAGCCGACTCTGTTATGGCGCCGACGGTGAAAATTCTCAAGGGCGAGGCGCAGCGTGCGATGAGCCCACGGCCGGCAAATGCAACGCCGACACGAATTAAGGCACCACCGCGGCCCTGAGCACGGACCGTTCGGCGGCCTGTGAAAAGGCTTCGTCGAGTTGATCCAACGAATAGGTGGCATCGACGATCTCGGCGAAGGGAAAGCGCTTCCGGTTAGCCATGACGAAGTCGAGGGCCTGGACCAGGTGGCGCGGATGGTAGTTGTGCATGCCCTTGAGAGTCAGGCAGCGCCTGAGGATGAAGTTGCTGTCGACGGTGACCTCGGCGCCCGGATTGACGACGCCGGCCAATACATAGGTGCCGCTGGCCCGCAGCATGGACAATCCGGCGGGGATGACGCCGGGTGCGCCGCAGACCTCGAGCACGGCGGCCTCGTTTTACACACGGCTTCGCAAGGTGATTGCCGAGGAGACGGAGAAGCCTCGCCCTTTGCCGGAGAGATCGAGGTGGACGAGAGTTATTTCGGCGGCGTCCGCAAAGGCAAGCGAGGCCGGGGCGCTGCAGGGAAAGTCCCGGTTTTCGGTCTTTTGAAGCGTGGAGGA
>Ga0056114_1000345_pt1 | contig 15136 bp, 10 predicted proteins | sample WorMetHERISLAND1_FD_77005 | JGI IMG/M metagenome (GOLD analysis project Ga0056114, IMG submission 77005) | Marine gutless worms symbiont microbial communities from Max Planck institute for Marine Microbiology, Germany - Olavius loisae HERON... ...
ATACATTAATTGCTGCAAAAAAATCGTAACAGTAACTTAGCAAAGATAACGATTTCGATTTTGGTCGATTTTGACAAAAAATCGCGATTTTCGATTTCGATTTTAAGATCGTCACAGCACTAAAAGTAAATGGAGGAGATAATGTCTTCATCAGACTGTGTATCTGTCTCTCTGTGTGTGCCCAGCAAACCAGTCAGTCATACACTTTGGGGGTTAAATGCTCCTTGGGTAATAGCGGGTCGACCCATTTGTCTGGTCATGGTATGTGGCAGTGCCATATGTAGTGGCTAGAGCATAGAAATCACAAGTATAGAAATTTTTCGGATGCTGGGGCCCACCTCCTTTGAGTAGGGGTGGCTTTGATCCATGTAAACTTTCCCTCAGGTCTTACGTGTTACCGTGCTAAATTTTGTGGCTCTGCTGCAATGTCACCCATTGCTGAATCGCCGACCAAAAGTTGTACCACTTTGTACGAACCATTTCCGAGGGGGTTGGGCCCAGAATTTAATCATTTCTTTGTTAACCCAGTCTGAACTTCCTTAACCATGTGGGGTGACATGTACCCCTGCACGTGTCTGCTGCACCTTGCGCCAAGGCCTGTATTACGTGTTAGCCCAGTGCACTGCCCCAAAGACAGACATGTGTCATGTTGTGCTACACTGGCTGATTGAGCTACAGACAGCAATGTGCCAGTGCAGCTAGAGTGCATGGCGACTTGCAGGACACGAGTGCCACATTAGTTTCGCACACTCTGTCCATCAAATCTGCATCTCATGCCACAATGGTTAATCGTCTGACAGTTTTTAGTTACTTGTAGCTTGATCATTCTTGATTTTTTTGTGGTACTTCACTGGTGAATTTCTGATTGAGTAACTCTTGTTGCTAATTTTCTTATAGTGTTTGAGTAATTTTGCATCCATGTGTTGCAATATCTTGGAGTTGGTACGAGACAGAGTGACAGTCTTGTTGGCTATGTTATGTTAGTTTACTTTAATTCATCTTACCTCCAGGGCAGCGGCTTTCACTGCAGCATGAAAGCCACCATGAATACTAACGGCAAGTAATATTTGATCTGTCGCTGATAACCTTCGTTGACTAAGGGTCATTTCCCACTGCAAATTTTTCTGTCCAGTGCCTTCTCTGTCATTTGGTAAACAGTCAGTAGTTTTACATGTGTGTCTTTGTTAGATTTGAACAAGTTTGATCCAGAGCGGTTTCACCCACCAGGCCTCGACTTCCGTGGCAAGTTGATAGGCATTGAGGATGTTCCTGATGCACGTGGTGACAAAATGTGCCAGGTAATATGTGATGCATGACCTTAGTCAATGAAACACAAAATTAATGGGTTTATAGGATTATAGTCTATTGTGATGTAAGTTCGGCTGTTTAAGTCATAACCAATTCTGTTTTATGCTGCCTATGTTTCAACCAACAGTATAGATGTTAAATAGATGTCGACTTCCTCACCATCTATGGACTAGAGACCCTGGAGGGTGGGGGACCACGAATGTCCTGGATGAAGATGGTGCAGAATGACCGTAACTCCCACAGGTTGTCGTGGACTGAAGCAGTCAACCTGGCCCAGACTGACCCTCTGGTGGTTGTTGGCAACTAATGGCGGTACAGACTCGTATGAAGCTGAAGATGACAACTTTTGAGTAATATATCCGTATCATGGAAACTGTACAATATGTACACATATATATTAATGTTGCACATAAATACTGCAGTGTCCATACACACAGATGTAGGCTTTAGAGCAATAACCTGGTAACTCGATGAGTTATGAGTGTAAAACAAAAAATTGAATCAGCATATTCTAATCTATTATGTGACAGCAGCTCATCGCTTTCTGACAACGCTAAAAGGTGTCATAAACGTGATAACTCAAAGTGTGGTTTGTGCAGTAAATGGATAATTTGACTTACCACATTGCGTAACAACTGCAGGAGAATCAGCTGCTTAGTGCAATAACTTTATAGCAACGATTATCGAGCAGAATTTTTGCAATAACTGGATAACTCAGTGCAATTTGCACATTTGCACTGAAATTGACGAATTTTGCCACAAAGGTGCACTTTCATATACTGTCGTAAAGGCTCAAAGGTTTGCATGTGCTGTGAATTTACTTTTTCCGTTTGATAGCACCGGTAATATAACCTAAAATGCAGCGATGGAGCAGAATATTACTGAAACCGACGACAGTTTTTGGCATTTTTCCAAAACAACAAGATTAGGACTTATCAGGTTATCGCTCTAAAGCCTTCAATTGCTGTCAGCGGCTAAAACGAGTAGGATGATGTATGTGCTGTGTTATATGGACATGAATGTGGTATTGTGTGAAATTGCTCTATACTGAAACTGATAATTTGTGATGTACTCAGTGGGTGACAGTAGTCAGTGTCGTAGTAAGATGTTTTCACTCGTGAACGTGTATATTTCTGTGTAGTTTAGTTGCACAGATGGGATGTCTCTGTTTGACTTGCAGGTTGCAATGGCAAAGCTGAAAGCCGCAGTGCGAACAATTGGTGACCACAAGCAGCGTATTACCATCAATGTTTCACTCGAAGGGATTAAAATTATCGACGAAAAGACTGAGGTTTCTATTTGTAACCTCTTAGGTTAACTAGGTCAAGTTGACCCAATAAAGCCAGTGTCACTGTCCATCTCTCTGTACGTACATACGCCCGTCTGTCCACTCACAAAGTGTTTCCGATTTCAACAAAATTTGATTTGTAGCCAGAGGTCGACGAGTGATACACGATGGTATGCCATATGACCCAATCCAAGGTCAACGTCAAGGTCACAGAGGTCCAAAAGTTGTGAAAATGGCCAATTTCAAAGTCTGTCTCCCTTGTCAGTATGCATGTAGTCAAAAGACTAATGGTGAATTATTAATATTATACAACCAACCTGAATGGCACAGTATAGCCTAATTGTGCTAATGCTAATGTGGCTGTCCCAATTGTATGGAACAGTCTACCAGCAGCAGTTCGTGAAGCTCACAGCTTGCATTCGTTTAGGCACGAGCTCAAGACACATCTGTTTACTATATGTTTTAATGACTGATTAACTGTTTTTATAAACTTTTGTAATGCATTCCCTGTCCAGTGCTGAGTAGGGAGGACATAACAACCTCCACTTGCTTACTTACTTGCTTAAGAAACTACTCACTCACTTACCCGTGAATTATGATATTCCAAAGACAACATCCGGATTTTAACCAGACAGTTGTTTGTTATTCATCCTCATTCGGCATCACACGACCTTCAAACTTGGGGTGTTCTACCTTCTGCAAACGAATTTTGCCTCTTACGAGGAGTCGACCAGCAATCCCGTATGGGGCTTATTTTGTTTGTACATTTACATCACAAGCTGTTGTTTTAGCTTTGTTAACTTTCTGTAGCATCTTGCAACTGGATCTTTCATTCACTGGACAGCTGAGGACAGCACAGTTCACCTTGTCATCTAACGCCTTACCCAGTCTCCAGTGCAGAGGTCATTCAGGCCCAGTGCATAACCCCAGTCTAACTGCAGTTACTTGAACCTCTTGGAGACTCTTGTCAACTGGTTGCACCATACATAGCTCCTGTGGCTGCCTAATGTGGGATCCAAAGACATGTTTTAACCAGCTACTAGCTGGATATCTCCAAGGAAATGATAGGAAGTTTCACCTTCTTCGCCACATGCTTGACAGAGAGCATCAGTTCTAATGTTCATTGTGATCTGATACCGAGTGAGTGCCGCCTGACTAGTGACTAGTCCAACTAGCAGTCTTAAATTATGGGAGCGGGATGGCATAACTTGTCCCGTGCAACTACTCTAGTCTGTCTATGATCTGATTTTGTAAAACTGCAGTTTTTTGGCAAATTTTTCAGTGAAAAACACCACCTTGGTTAATCACTGAAACAGCAGTTTTTGTAAAATCCTGTATGAGTAAAACAAACTGTGTTTGTGAAAGGTGCAACCATCGCTACAGCATTACCTTTGACAGAACGTGCTGTTGTTTCATGTTCATTGCTGATGTCTGGTGTGAGATAGACCATGCTCTGTGTCCCGGCTTGCACTGACACACGTTCCACTGCTACCAAGGTGACAATGATGAGGTGATGTGTGGATGAAATGTCTGCGATGCAGGAGGTGATACATCGACACATCGTGCAGCGGATATCCTTCATTGCTCGTGATGTCAGTGACACCCGAGCATTCGGCTATGTCTACGGATGCCGCGATGGTCGCCACCAGTTCTATGGCATTAAAACTGAGAAAGTGGTACGCTGTTTTCTGTTCTAAACCAGAACAATTCCAGCGCATATCAGTTGGTTTAACAACAGCAGCAACGAAGCATTATTTTTGTTGTAATTTTCAATGCTGTATAACCCCCCCCCCCTGAAAATCGAGTCAATCTGTTGTTGGGAGATGACGATGACACTGCTGCTGTGCTGGGTGCTGCAGTTGCAGCTGTTGTGTGACTTGACTGTAGGCCGAGGGGATTGTACTGAGTCTACGGGATCTGTTTCAAGTTGTCTTTGACTTGAAGAAACGTGAAGTCGAGGAGGCAAAGAGGTCTCAGCCTGACAGCATCTCACTGTTCAGCAGTCAGCGACTGGTTCGTGCCACACATGAGTTTTAGTTGTGATTTGTTTGATATGAAGTGACCTCTGCTCGTTTTTGTGTCATAGTGCAGCATTAGTTTTGCATGCATGTTTGCGTTTTCTTATCTTGGTATTTTGGGTATTTATGAAAAACAGTTTTGAACTCTGTGGCATCTGCTGAGTACATATGTCAGAAAATATTAATCAATTTATGGTTTATTTTGATGCTGACATCATCCACAAGTAGTTATTTCAAAGTTCATCTTATTCTGTTTCCAGCATTGGTACAGTTGCCAGCACGAGCTTGAGAACAATTTATGGATCAAACCATGCTAGCTTTTCGGTGGCAACTTTTCCCATTGTTGGGATTTCATGTGCTGTTATAAGTGCTAGTAAATTTTTTCAGTGCATGATATTGTTTATTGTGGCTAGATATATTTCAGTCTCAGTTGTTTTGCATTCACTGTAATTCATTTCTTTTATTTGGTGTTTTGCTATACTGTCTCCTGCTTACTCTCTCCTATAAACACACTGGACCCTCGTTATAATGCGCTTCAATATAACTCAGATTCAGTTATAACCATTGTAGTCGTGATTCCCAATTTGTCGTGAGATGTTGATTTCACTACAAGGCCCACTAAATGAGCTAGTGCACTCAGCGCTAATCCACTCCACCCACTGATAGATCTCACTGATGTATAAACCAGGACTTTGAAGGATACAGTGTAGGGAGGAAGAGAGAAGGAGGCGCCTGCCTACACAATGCACTGAGCACATTGGATGGTGCTGTACTCTGATGCTGTTAATTGACAGGAACTTATGGCTTTTTTTAGACTTTCATGATGCACAGATTCCAAGATATTCCGTTGAAATTTGTTGTTAGCAAAAATATAATTAACAAAATAAATTTAAATAAAAATAAATAAATTAAACTAAAATGCTGGCCTTATAAAGCTACAGCTAAAGCCTGTGACACATCCGAAAGTTTTCTGTCGAAAGTCACTTTTGACAGATGTTTTCTTTCGAAGAAAAGATGTGGAATACACACTTGCTCAAGTTTTTTACGCAAGTTTTTATTTGCAAAAGTCAATTTTCAGAAATAGAACGAGTTCTAGTCCTGAAAGTTTTCTTTCGCAGATGGAGAGCTGTGATTGGCCAGTCAGATTCACAATACTGTAGCGCCCACGAAACGCCACTTTTAACCTGCAACTTTCGTTGTTCAACTTGCAAGTGTGTCATGTAGAATTTTTGCAAGTAAATTGCGCAAGTTTTCTTGCAAAAGTTTCTTGTGCATGTGACTTTCGCAAGAAACTTTCAGATGTGTCATAGCTTTAGAAGCAGGTTATTGGCAGAAACAATTGACAATTTGTCGTTAAATTGCGTGGCTGAGCATGCTAGTTGGTGTTTTTGTGGAACGCATGGCTAGCTCGCTAGTGCTGTAGACGTGGCTGTGGTCGTTCAGAGTTTTAGTGATGCGGCCGGCACTGGTACGGAGACGAGTAGTGGCAGTGTGTCTCGACTTGAGACAGAACTTGACGACATGGAACAGGTGACTAGCAGCCTCTGTCATCACCATCAATGTGTAAATGTAATGCACTGTAAATAGCAACATTACTTACTTGCTTACTTGCTCAGATATACACCTGCCCACATACTGACTGTCACCGTTAATACATGACTGACTCTATGTTGCTACTTTGTAGCAGTTTTGACGCTTTTAATGAAAACCATATATCTGTCGGCCATCTTGGATTTTGTGCCATAGAAAAATTGCTCAACATTTACAAGTTGGCATGCATCGGATTTGAAATCAGCACCTCAGATTGACCAGACTCCATTAAAAAACATTATAGGCATATGTGTTGAAAAGCAAGGTAATGAGCATTGAATCCTTGCTCATACGGGCTCAGCTATGTTGGTCACGACATGTCACACAGATGCCTGACAGTCATATACCAAAGATGATCTTCTATGGACAGATTGTGAGTGGAGCTCGCCACCAGGGGGCAACTCTTGAGAGATTCAAGGATAGCTTGAAGGCAGATCTTCACTTCAGCAAGCCAGGACAGAACAGACTGGCGGCAAATATGCTTTGAAGCATCGATGACTTTTGATGGAACGAAGGATCGCCATGTTAGTAGTGAAGACATCATGGTGCTGACCAGCAGCATGTGTGTAACTAATGTCAACAAGTCTGATTGGTCTTATTGCATGTCAAAACTATTGCTGCTGCTAATGTTCTCTTGTTGGTGTATGATAGCGAGATCCTTCAATCGACAGCTCAGTCCAAACTGAATGCTGTCATAGGTCTTTATGCTTGTCTATTACTAGTTGTGCTTGTGTACTGTAAAATGTTGATTGTTGCATGTCCTTTATTTCACAAGGTAAACATAACTACGAAATTAAAGTGCGCAATTAGTGCCACTACTTGCTGCTAGTATTCTGCACTGCCAGTGATAGGCCTGTTCCTCTGTTGCTCTTGTTCAGGCCTACGTATGTTCACACACGTGTGCTTTGGCAGAAAAATCTTACTGTGTATGTTTGGAAAAACTGCAATTGCTGTAATATTTGAGAGGTTTGCAGTTGTGTAGCAAAAGTTGCACATTTATATTTACAAGCAGAATTGCAAAATTTAGATCCGCGAATATACAACGGGTTGACAGTAATTTGAGCTTGTATTAATGAACATAAAAGAACTGAAGCATGTTATGCTGTTTGCATGCTATTGACTTGTGAGTGTTGTCTGTTGCTTTGTGCTGATTACAGCTAATGTTGCATGTAATGCATTGTGTGGTGCAAACATGGAGTGGGATTCAGTTTAGATTGAACACATTTTAATACATTTTATGAAACGTGAGCCCGATGGACTGCATGAAGACACCTGATGGTTTACTGTGAAGATCTACACTGGTCTTTGTTTGCAGAACATTGGTCAGATGACGGCATTATATAACCAGTGTATGAGTTTTGGGGTCATGCACCATTGACTCTTTCTAACTAACTTGCAAACTTCTTAATTTCTTGTTGTGTTATCACTCTATTATCATTAAATGTATTATGAAATTATTGTTTTATTTAATTGGCGTACACTAAATGACTGTTATACGATAATAACTAGAATACCGGTAATCACATTGTTCAGAGTTCATCAGTGACATTGTTGTGACTCGTCAGCGGTGTATCATACTGTGATCAGGGTCTGGAGCAGATGAACACGTTTATGCCGACGTCGTTGTCTAATTCTCCCGGTGGTAACTCGTGGCCGGCTGCCAGTCTATGGAGCTCTATGCTGTCGCCGTCGTTTCATGACAAGTACAACACTCTGCCTGCTGGCAGCGCAGCGCTCTACCGCGGCATGTTTTCAGCATCGAGATCTCCGCTCACAGCTCGCGCCACGTCACTTCGTCTCCAGTCGCAGCTGTCGGAGGTGCCTTAGATCGGTTGTCTCTGACATTTGTAGGGCTCTTGCTGGTCCTTGAAAGTTTTTGAATTTGATTTTCGAAAACATTAAAATTGTTGCCATCAAATTCACCAAATTCATGCTATTGACATCTGAAGGCTATCCATAATAATTGATATATCTGATATATCTGATGCATTTGGTAACTATTTCCAGTTTTTTTGCTAACCCTTGAAAGTGTTAAACTGTGGAATGTAAACCGAACCTGTTTAGCTGTGCTTATATAAGTGCTATTTTAGGTTAATGTAGTTCTTCTAGACTATTTAGTTTGTATGGTCCTTGAAAAGAAAAGTCCTTGAACTTGATTTTGATATCTGGACAAGAGGTTGTGAAGTTATATGAGTGAAAACATTGTGGGTCTGCTGTTTAATGAAACATGTACCTATAGCTATTGTTAACGCATACAACATAAGTAAAGACAGCTTGCCGTGTCTTTGATCATTTCTGTAATATAGGATCTATCTCTTGCTCATAGCTAGGCTAACTTTGGTGCAATAGTATCATTGTCGTCATACTTCGATGGTCTGTAGATGTGGACGGGATGAACATCGACATGCTAGATTTTATTATTTGGGGAGAGTCAACCAGTGTGAGAAAACAGGGTACCATGTTTACCGTAAGGTCACAGTGTCAGTTAGTGTTAGTGAACATGACATCGCAGTCAGTCAGTGTCAGTCTTAGTCTGTTGTGGCGTTCAGTCATGCTTTGTGCATTCTGTGGCTTTTTGAACTTGCATCATACGTAGCAAGCGTGAATTCACTTGCGGCTAAACTCCACTTTCGGTTTGTGGACGTCGACTGCGATCACTTGGCGTGTATTTGACTGTGAGTGTGTGATACGCTGAGCTATAAGAACTATGGAGTGAGTGGCCGAGATCGACACTTGTATCAGTGAATGTTGGCTGTTTGTGTAGACGGACACAACAGCTACTGTGTCAACGTTGGCGTCTGCTGTTCAGCCGACACGCGCTCGTCTCAAATCAACGTCGTCGCTGCAACATCCTGTCGTAGCGCATGTCATCATTCCTCCGCCGGCGAGTGTCCCGAGCCACCGTCGGTCCACGTCGTCACTTAGCTCATCCACTCCGCCGACCCCCGCCGCCACAGACACACTGATGCCGGCGTGTCCGACCGGCTGGGCGCGATTTGACATGAGTCCATTGAATGAAGTGACACAGGACACTGCGCTGCCGGCAGCCGTACGTCTGACCACATCGGACGAAGTACCTTCGACCGAGACCCAACCGACAACCGATGATGCTGAGTTTCCACCAAGTTCATCCGACCAAGACATCCAGCACGCTGAGCTTCCTGCCGTCTGTGAAGGTCAGATGTCCAACGACAAGTTCTCGGACTCGTTCCTCGCCGGCAAGGACAAGGAAGGTGCCGGCTTTGAGGAGGACGTCAACAAGGATGATTCTGTCGTCGCGTCTTCGTCCTTTGAGCTGATGTCTCCTAGCAGTGATAAGGACAGTATCAGCTTGCCGTCGCCCGAAGCTCCACCTCCACCTCTGCCGGCAAACGTCGTGATGACTGACTTGCCATCTGAGCCGCCAGTGCCACCGCCGCGACCCAGAGCTCATGCGATCAGCCAGACGGCACCGGATGTTGAACTGGCTAACGCGCCGGTGACATCTACCACGTCGGAGTCTGTTCATTCCAGTCCAGTGCAGGTGACCGCTGACACTGTGACATCAAGCACCACAGAGTCACCTGGTTCCAGACCACAGCCGACTACCACCAACACGTCAACCCTCGTCAATAACATTTCTCAGCAAACCACGTCGACCATCCAGCAATCCCAGCTCACCGTGCAGCAGAGTTTTGTTGAGACGACCGCAGACAGTGCTGCACAGTCTTTGGTGTTTCCTTCTGACGATGCAACGCCGCCGCCGCTGCCACCGCGACACGTTCCGACGTCGGTCGAGATTCAGAAACAGCAGGTCATGCGTGGAACGTCGTTACCCACATCTCGGTGGATTCACTCAGTTGACGACGTCCCGCCTCCGCCACCTCCGAGACGATCCCTCTCAAAACCTCTCACCACACCACAAGCTGTTGATCCATTCGCTCCAATACCACACTCGACGGTGGTGGAGTCTGTGAAGCAGCAGCCAGTCGCGGCAGTTACGCAGGCGGTGTCGTCTAACTGCTCTGTAGTGGAGACAACGATCGCTCCTCTGCCACGACCCCGCCCTCACCTCCGTCAGACTGTCACCGCCGACGCTGCTGCTGCTGCAGCGGCGTCTAGTGGCAACGTCACTACTAGTTCCGGCAGCTCGTCACCATGGCAACCGGTGAATACTCCTCCCATCCTTGAACCGGTTCCAGTGGATCCGTTCTCCAACGTCGATCCGTTTGCTGGCTCCGAGTCGCCTGACGATCCATTCGCGGAACCGTCACTGGATGGAATGTTGTGTGATTTGAGTCACGACTTTGACACTGATACGTTGTCGCTGTCTGCGTTCCGTACGCGCGCTGTAACCATCAACTCTGTTTCCTCTGATGTCTGCGACGCCGGCGCTGGCGCTGGTCCGACCACACTGCGTCACCCTGAAGCTGCTGGTGACATGTCACCGGTTGTGACACAGACTGAGCCGGCGGCACAGGACGCCGAGCAGGGTGGCACGGCGTGTCTGGTGGACTTGAACACAGCTGATGACGTCGTCACTGCTAGCTGGGAGCCGTTCTCGGCCGACCAGCTGGCTGCTGTGTCGGGTCCTCCGGGACCGTCTAGTTCTACGCTGTATGGCGACCTACAGGATGTATGGTACGGCGGTGGAAGTGTCGACTGGAAGCCTCAGTTTACCGCCGACATCACGGAGTCTAGTGTCAGTGGTTCAGTCGTGCAGCAGTCGCCGCTAGTTGGCACTGATCAGCTGATTGCTGTCATGTTTGATGGTTCAGTGTCGGTCGACCGTGTCTGTAATTCAGCTGACAATTCACAACAAACGACGACCGAAGCACAGACAAGCCAGTGTAGTGTGCCATCGGTCAGCGATGCGTCCAGTTCCAGTCAACTCAGCGTGACATCACAATTCATGAATCACTCAACGCGTGCAGTGTCCGAACCTCCCGGCCTGTCGCTGACATCGTCGTCGTCTATTGAGCAGAGAAACTCGTCATTCGATGCGCTGTTTGGCAACTTTGGCGAACGTTTGACGTCGTCAGTTGCACCCGCCAGAGACAGAGATGCATCAACACTTACTGGTGTAAATCATGCAACGTGTTCCAGTGAACTGGCATCGATGTCACTGTTACCGTCAGCAGGTGACAGCCGTACACAGAACACTGATACAACTGACCCATTTGACACTGATGTCCAGGTGATTAATTAGTCACTTGATTGTTTAGTAATTAGCAATTTTGAATATCTGCACTTTGGTAATTTGTTAGCTTTTAGAAGCACACCTTTAGCCAAGCTTTTAATGCTGTTTGACAGTTCTAGTTGTACATTGGCTGTCTACTGTCCGTGCCTCCACCGTCCAGTTACATGATGGTCAGCGTGATATTTGGGCTAAATTTCATCTAAGGTTGTTGGCTTGTTTGTCGACAGAATGCTTGTGACGCCATGTCGTCGACGAGCACATGACAGGACGTGATGACATCTGGAACAACAGGTAATCAATTATCTCCCAGTCACATTTTGTATGATTCAGCAACAAGTGGTACACAGGTTGAAGTTGTACATCAGTATCACTAACAGTCATTGCTGATGTCAATAGGGACATGTTTGTATTTATTGATTATTCTTAATTTATCCTAAGTAAACTTTAAACTATTTCAGCTATGATATAGCTGCTATTTGCATGCTAAAAATGCTATAAAACCCTATCCATCCATCAGTCCATCTTAAGCCATGGTTTTTTTTTAAATTGTCATTAATCCAGACGATTGTGTTGTTTTGGATGGATGTGAGTCAGGAAGATAAAAACAATGAGTTCGGGAGTGATTGGTGTAAATGGTGTTGTATAATGTGTAAATATCAAGCGTGAAATGTTAATGATATGATATTCATTCATTCATTTGATTGATTGATTGATTGACTACTTGGTGTGCAGATGGTGATTGATGGCAGCTTTTCTTTCACATGTTCCTGCCGCTGCTGCTGTGGCTGATGCATAATGTCGACATGAGATACTGACGTGTGCTGCGCTGTTCAGCCCAGTGATTGATTGAACATTGCTATTTTCCTCTGTAGTCAGTCATCTTAGTCCACACGCTAACTAGACCAGTCTGTCTAGTCTTAGTCTACGATGTTTGTCATAGTGAGTGATTGGTTGTGAGTTGATGGTTTGTGACGTTGCTGTTGCCATGTTCTGTTCACTGCTGCGTGTCAGTTGAGTGTGTGTCTGTCTGTCTGTCTGGCTTTGATCTCATCTCATCAAAACACCAGCCGTTAGATATTACATTGTCCTAATTAGAGCTGCTATTCACCTGTTCATCCACACAGCATGTTAGCACTATGGACGGCTTTCACACTTGCTGATTGTCAAGAACTCATCTGACAAAGTCCCTGTCAAGTTTTGCTTGCAGACTGTACGTTGAGGCAAGCATAGAGAATCATTGTACTGTGTGTACTATAATATCTCGATTATAGTGTACACTTGTGTATAATGTCAGGTAGACTTCTGACGCCTGGTCAGGGGTAAAATTGACGTACACATGTATAATGCACACGTTACTTTCAGGCTTTGCTCACTGTTACCGGTGTATGCAATAAGATTTCGTTTAAGTAAAACTTTTGTGGCGTAGTTAGTAAAGTTAAAGGAAAATTACTGAAATTGTTCTTTAAAAAAACTGTTTCATTAAAGCACTTCATACATTTTTAACAATGTCTATTTTAGTTGTTATTGTGCGTTGGCCTTGAATTTTATGATGATTTGACGTAATCTATAGAAACACAACAGCAAAGGCAGCATGCTGGGTCTTCTCGGTGTGCTAGCATTCAGACTGACTTGTTCACATAATGGCAGAGTGGCAGTTAAGTTTGTGAAAAAAATTACACCTGTATAATGTGCACACTAACTTAGACCACCACTTTACAGTCAGAAGTGTGCGCATTGTAATCGAGATATTACATTAACTGGACTACAGTTGTCTTGAAGTTCACAACCCTGATTAGCTAATATCAGTTTGACAGTACATCTGATAACTGTGGTTGACGTCACATGTTGGTCTAAGTCAGTTTGAGAACAGCTTTTCTCATGTAATCCTGCTAGAATCAAATTCATGTATCGTCTCTTGACTAAAATATCATCTGTAACAGTAAATCATTTCCACTTCAACCGATTTTGGTGTTTTCGTTCTACAACTGATCGACGGCGTCTCTCTTTTGGATTGGGGAAAATGCCAATTGTAACCAATGTTCATTATTCTGTGATCTACTCAAAGACTTCTGACTGTTCACAGGTTCACCTTCAGTTGAGTAGACGTCAGCTGTCAAACAGCAGAGTTGTTACAATGCACATATCTTTAGTGCTGTGTGCATTGTGTGTAATTTTGTAAATTTAGCTGGAAAATATTTCTGTTGTTATCCTTGCTATTTGTAAGTTTGGTACACATGATTAGGATGTTTGTTTTTTTCCTTGATTGTATTTTGTTAGTCTTTATATGTTTATTAACGAAACTTATTTTCGTAGTTGATGTTTATTCATTTCACGTGTTGTGCTTACGTATGTTGTTGCTGTTTTTCTCTGGTTATTCATTTTGTTTCATTCATATTTAAGCTCATCACCGAAACAATGCATTGCTTGCTGCAGTATTGATACATGAATTTCTTTTTGTCTGTCACACTGTATTGAAACGAATAATTGTTTTATTGAAATTCTTTCACTGTTTGAGTCCCATCAATTCATAATTCTGGTTTTTTATAACTAAATGGAATTGCAAAATTCCAACAGTCATTGCAAGGTGTTAAATGCAAGTGAATGTGCAAAATTTACACTTTTGACCAGTGACCATCTGAATCTGAGAAATGATGCAAGATAGTGTCATCGTTACTGTGGAATGTTCTTATGAACTCGTATGTGATCTATCAAAATGTAATCTTGAGGGACCTTTGACTTGATGGTTATCGCTTGTGGAACCAGTCAGTGGCTAATATCTAAAAATACAGCTTTATTAGGCCTACCTGCCAAACTTCATTATAGTGATTAGAACTGTCATGTATGCTGTACATGTTGAATGTAGTGTTGGATGTCAGTGATTATTTGGTGTCACATAAACAGTTGCTGCATAATATCTGTCAAACGTTGCCAGTTAGAAACATGAGTACATGGTTGACAGCTGATAGGAAATTGTTTGTATTATTTTGAATAGTCCATTATCAATAACCTTGAGTGACATTTAAAAGTTACGAAGCAAGCCTCCCGAAGGACCGTATGTCAACGAATACTGCATATGTCACCAACTGAATTCTGTTACAGTCATGGTGTATTGGATGTGTGTATTTAGTATTGGATTTCATACATTGTTCAAGATAATTGATGTCATGTAGTTGTAAACCTTGGCATTCAGAACAGATGAAAATGCATACTTCTAATTCAGTAAACCAAGCTGTCTAACCCTTTGAAACCCACTGTTGCCATATAGGTTCAGCTATAGAGCATCCTGTGCCAGACCAAGTTAAGCTGTCATTTGTAATTTTTGACATCCAGGCACTCTGATGCTCAGGGTTGAGTGTCAGATTGCCCAGATGTCAAACGTCTGGCACAGGATGCTTTATATCTGTACCCTATGGCAACAGTGATGTTTGCTTTGTACAGTTCATATAGACAGCATTTAGAACTAGAAGCTCTGCCATTGTAGTGAAACAGTGCACTGCTTGCATTAATGGGCTGGATCCCCAGCCACATTGGTATCACAGGTAATGAAAAAGCTGATCAAGCTGCAAAATCTGCATTAAACTTACCCAACATCACTTCCTACCCATTACCATATTTCGATATCACATCTTATATTAAAAACACCTATTCACCAGGTGGCAACACCTTTGGCATAATTCAACTAGTAATAAACTCCATAACATCTATCCTACTCTCCCTGTTAATAGTAACTATCCCAAAGCTCAGTTAACTCGC
>Ga0056114_1000346_pt1 | contig 15129 bp, 8 predicted proteins | sample WorMetHERISLAND1_FD_77005 | JGI IMG/M metagenome (GOLD analysis project Ga0056114, IMG submission 77005) | Marine gutless worms symbiont microbial communities from Max Planck institute for Marine Microbiology, Germany - Olavius loisae HERON... ...
ATGGAGAATGACAAGCAGGTGCACAAAAATTTCCCCTAAAAGTGGGCGTGGCCTAGGTCACGTGACCTCTACAATTTTTGGCAGTACGGTCGGCTATCCTAGCGACAGCTTGGCTTCTTGTTTGTTGTTAAAATAATGCTGTTCAATACCATTCAAACGTAAAGTGGTGTCGTGTAACTTGGGCCACTTTTCATAAAAACTTTGATGGGATGATGGCATTCTGAGATTCATACAAATCACACTGTAACTGAGGCAACAGGTTCAACAGGTTAGTTATTCACTTTGACACAACAACATGCTAAAGGTGACAAAAACCTGAACAGAATTAACCAAATAGTGTCGCAGCATTTCGTACCTTACCTTGAACAATCAAGAGAACAGTAAAAATGTACAAAATCCTGCTCAATCTACGATACTACTCTGAGCAGATGATAGCACCGAGTGAAATGTTGACACTGCAAATCAGCCACTGAATGCAATGAATGACACACATCAAAGACATGAACAAAGCGATAGTTACAGGACAGCACAAAGAACCAAGACGATCAACTAAAATTCAAGCCCGTTTACTTTCAAGCTCACCAGCAGTAAACTACTGCTAAACAACTGTATCAAGTTTGACTAATGCTAGAATAGTATCAACGAAAAATGCCAACAAATTCATTCAGTTCGAAACACGGCAAATACATAGTCTCCAACGTGCAGAGAATACAGCAGCATCGAAGTCGCTAACAATTCATTGTATCAGCAGAGTGATCAGCAGTACTGAACTAACGCGAGATTCCAATCATATCACTTAATCACAACAGAAACCAGTTTATATTAAAGTAAATAATAAGGTAACATCAGCAGTTAGAAAAACACGAAATAGCACGTATGTAATATGTAACAAGTGTTTCAAATTTGCTGATGTGGTAATTTACGACAAAGTTTCATCACTTTAAATAAATCCATTCATCATAGTTTTGTGCCAAATTTGGTAGCTCTGCAATTACGTTACCCGGGTTGAAATTTTTACTGAATAGTGTGTCCCTCTCGGAGCATCTACCCACAGGCACATCGGCACAGGGTGCCTGAATTGGAGTGGGAGTAGAGTAGACACAATCTAGGTCATTTCGTGTGGCGCTCTTCATAGTCAATCACTTGACTGTCATACTGACAAACAAAACGGTACAGGAAATACATAAACCATATACACTCACAAAACCAAACAACACAAAATACAGCAAAACAAAACTACCTCGGTTTAGATGCCTCTTATGACACTCGGCCAGGAAACTAGATGGGTTTATTATACAATGCTGCCGAGCCAACACGGCACAGCAAAATTAAATCACTTCTAGACAAGAACATGCCATTCAGCAAGCCAAGTATCACCGACATCCAACTGTTTGAGATATCTTGCAACCAAAAGACACACAAACAGACAAACAAATATATAAACAATAGATGAACATAAAATCCCAATGTTTGTTGGGATAACAACAATAATAATAGTTTTGTAACTATTAACTATTGACACTGAGTCAGTACAGCTATTCTTAACAATTTTGATCTGACATTTTTAAGTAGCAGTGATAAAAAACAAGATACTAAATCTGCGTTAAATACAACATTCCAGAGAGAACGTTAAAATGAAATTCAATTGCACAAACTCGAAACTACTGAAGCTTTTTGTCTTTCGAAAACTATCACTTAGTAAATACAAGCTTTGATTAGTTAATGCATAAGGTAACGGTTGATCCGATAAAGATACACTTAAATGCATTGATTATTTAGCACTCATGAGGTCATTAACGGCACTGACTGTTGCAAGGACTGAGTCGACCGCGTCTGTCCGACTAAGGCTCGTCAGCGCTTTCACAAGCTTTGATAATGTGGCTTCACTGTCTGCTGACCACAGCGATAGCACACGGTCTGTTGGACTTCCAGCACTGTCTCGGTCGCCCTCAACCACTGGAAGCTCGGTTGAAAGACCAAGACGTACCGCTAGAAGACACCAGTCGCGCCCCATAGGGTCACTCGGGTCCAGCAGCGCGCAGAGTTGCCGTCGCGTGTCCAGCGGAAGCCGCGACACATGCATCTCAAGACCCGGAACCAGCGACGACAGAAGCAACTCCGATCCGAACGCTACCAGATTACACAGTTTCTCTTCCTCGACACCCTGTGATCCACGAGCTCTCTGAACCGTCTCTTTCTCATTGACGAGAGCCAACAAAACATCGCGCGACGGATAAGCGTAAGGCCTCGGGTCGTGCATGGCCAAGTCTATGGCACTGAGGTAGGCAACTTGAACTTGCACTCCAGGCAAACAGTCCTGAAGAGCGCCGACCACCACACCGGCTAAGGACTCCTGGAACTGGTAGACCTCAGAAGCAGTCAGGTCTCCAGCGATGACGGCGCGGCTCTTGAGCTCGATCACGTTCTCGTGAAGCTCCAACGTTATCAGTGCCTCGCAGCCGCTGCCGGTGCAGTACTTCGAGCCGTGAAACCACTGGTAGAGGTCGCAGTCTGGATCGACTGACACGTACGACATGAAGTGACGGCGAAGCCTGACCTGAACTCGCGGAAACACGTGCATGAAATCGTCGACGCCAAATCGACCGGCCTCGAAGCGCAGTCCACCGTACACCATGCTGTCACCAGCACCGCCGTCTTCCTCGTGGTCCCAGAGACCGGCCAGCGTCTCGACAAAGTTGAGGCACGGTAGCTCGTGCTCGATCTCGTGCTCCGCGGTTTCGTCGCCGAAGCTGCATCGTGTGCTGAGGCCGAGAGAAGCAAGCAGGTACAGAACTTCATCGGCGGTGGCGCCCATAAGGACCACCTGGAAGTCATCGTTAGTGAAACAGCCGGTCGGACGACATCGCATGGTCAGCTCACGCGCCAGAAGCTCACCGATGACTTCACTGCCGAGCCACTGAGGACCGAGTACCACCAGGTCGTCATCGTCAGCTTCTTCTGTCTCTATGTACACCACCTACAACATCCAGGAATGACAACTTTCTTGACTAAAATCAGCGTTTCACAGTACATGCCACTCGGCCTTCCATCCCTCCAGGGCAGGTAAATGAGTACCAGCTTGCCTGGCTCGGGTTAAGGCGGGGCATGTTCATTTGCATGTGGTGGCAGTAACGTTGTGTGCGCCCTTACAGCAGGTGACGTCCCATACACAGGGTCACCACTGGCCGCCGCTAGTGATATCCACCAGCAGATGCCTACAAATATGGCCGACATATGGCGTGATTGGCTGACTAACCAAAACACGGACTGCTGCTTTGCTGTGATTGGTTTAATACAAGACAATCCCACAGTCCTTTGCTCAACAGCTAAAAATAGATCCAGCACCCCAAATTGGTCTGCCATCTTTGTTGGCACCTAGCGGAGGCCAGAGAATATTTATTAACATCTGTGGCCAGTACGGTATTCAGAAGAACTGCTCACAGTTACAACACTAGGCCTAGACACCACAACTTCTCCTTAATTGAACAATCTACAGATTTGAATCATCGTGATTTTTTTCATACGCATGTTATATAAATATGCCTACAGAACATTCATTTATTGACATTACTCAACATTATTGCGTGTGTCATTTGTACTATCTATTGTTGAGTTGCGCTTGTCAACTCCTAATAAACCAATATCTGATCTGATCTGATCTGAAGAATGTATATATACATCTGTGGTCCTGTAGTTTTCCATGAACAGCTATACGCTTCTTTGTTAACCACTGAAGCTCAAATTCATAGCAAGTGTTGTTGATTGATTGACTGAGCATGGTTTAACGTCTGAACCAACACAATATAGGTTATACGGCCGACGTATTTTACAGGTCTGATGACCCAACCAACAGTGTCAAAGCACTGAAGGAGGGTGGTTAGTCATCCAGACAGGCCTCAGTCCAACCATGCTCACCTCACCGTGTTACAATAATACAACATGCATGCAGATATACAAGAAAATAATCTAACACACACAAAGTAACCTAAGCACAGTGAGTGAACCCAGTGAGATGAAGCCAAATCTGCAACCAAACCACAACTGCACCTGCACTGACACAATGCTAAACCATGCCAGTTCCGATGAATATTCATAAGTCAGTAAGTAAGTAAATAAGTCAATTTGTAAGCTGCGTTATCATAAAAAACATCCAAACCTCGCCAACCAACTGCAGTTGACAGACAAGCTCTCGTATGTGTCCATCACTTGCCAGTGAGTTCACCGTTGCTCGAATGTATTCAACAAAGCTTAGCCACGACACTACCGGGTAGTTTGGCAAGATCTTCCTCCAGCCAGGCAACGCTGCTATCGACGCGTCGAGAAACCCGTTCATTGTCGGCAGTGACTGAAAGGCACACATCAAAATATCAGTGACAGTTTACACACCGACACACAGACTAACTGACTTCAAACATTGCACATCATCTCACTTCACGACTCAGGCTTGCTAGTCTTTAAGGAAGTAAATGAAGCAATATTATACAGTGATAAGGTCTTAAAAGAGCTTGGGGCACTGTAGGGCTCAGGTCAGGCACTGGCAGCTATACACAATATAGGAGTAACTGGATACAGTATTTGTATTCAGTTGGCATAAGAGACACAGACTGCAATAAGTTACAAATAACAGAATCCCTGAGAAAAAAGAAGGCGCATCAGCAAGACGACAGGCAGAATCATGACAGTTGTGAGCTGAAGGATGAGTGCAGAGGCTTAACGGGTTAACTGTTGGCAAAGGCAAGCCACAAGCACGAGTCAAACAGTGCATCAATGTAGCAAGTTTAAAGCAAACGCACCACTTTATTGGCAGTAAAGGGATCAATGGGGCCACTGATGACGGCAAACAGCTTACGAACAATTACATAATGTGCAAAGTGCTGCAGGTTATACGCTTCATAAAACAATAGCGAGTTGTTGTAGTCAAGGCAAGACACACGCGCTTGACTGTGATATAAAACGTTTGTACAAAACACATGCTGTTTTGACTAGATGAACGTTGATGCCACTAGAGACCCACACTGGCAAGAGTCGACTCTAAGTTCCATTAATTTAACTACTGAACCACAGCATAAATGCATATATAGTTAAATAAATATTGACTGTGTTCGCATTAGCTGTCCACATTAGTATCTACATGCAGCAGATTAGCATTAATGATAACGTGTAAAGTAAGTAAGAACATTGAATAAACAAATCAGTTGACGAGGCAGTAATTTTCTTCTATTTTCAAACCGCCAGAAATCAACAAACTCGGCATGTAAACTTCATATCAACAGAATGGGATTTACAACGCAATTTACAAACAAAAATCATCACAAAATAATCCATCATAATTCTTCACGACAAGAGGTAACACAGGTCCCTCGCATGCACCAGTGCCGAGGCCTCTATCATGTACTGGCCCAATGTGCTGAAGATCATAAATCTACTAACTATTAAGGTCTAATAAGATCTAACAACTCTGTATGTACCTGGCATATGCTGGTCTTCAACTCGGCCAGCGCAGCTCGCAGTGCCTTCATCTCGGACGACATTGCTTCGAGAGCGTTCAGTGAAAATATTTTACTGCCAAATGCGATGTCGCTGAACTTCTGCGAGACAGTGTCCAGCAAGACAGCAGCGGTTGACTCAATGGAACTATCACCAGCACAGATGCAGTCAGCATGTGTGCCGACCACCAGAACGTGAATCGGTTTCAACGACCGACCTTCCTTGCCTGGCAACAACCACATGTCAGAAGAAAAATTCAAAAACCTAATAAAATTTGGCCAAATATGTTAAGACAGATTGACACACAGTCAACCGGTTTATTAACTGACTGTTTATGTAAAATGTTAAAAAGTTGTTCTGGCATACACTTCTTATTGTATTTTAGCACTGAAATGATCGATTAAACCCCGATAGCACAATATATAGATTTAATTATTGCAGAACTGTTTGCTATTCTCATACTTCAAACGTTCTACTCTGAAGTGAACTAAAGACACGTTCTCACACACAACATTTACCCAATTTCATCAGTCATCACTCTTCGACAAACTCTGTCATATTCCTTATCAGTACAGTAAATTTAGACTTTAGAGGAATCATTTCAGCATAAATTCTGACGATTACTGACAGAGTCCTAATACTGTCTTGACATCTGAAATTCACTTCTGCCCACATTATTCATCAAGGCATCTAACTTACTGACAAACCGCAACACATCCTTTTGGCAATCTTATATCGACATTCTTTTGTAGACTGTTGTATTTTTCTCACTAAAGTGAACCTCACAATCGTTTTGCTTAGGTCACTTAAAAACTTTTATTGGTAACTGTTGCACCGCAAACATTCTCTGATGACGATGCTGACAATGTCGTTGACGATGTACTGTACTGAAAACAGATCACTTGCCAATTGGTTGTGGAATGCGGATACGAGCAGCGATGAAATGTAGCCAATGCAGAAGCTGCGACAGCTGCACGTCTCGAGACTCACTCGTGTTGATGACGACAACATGAATACAGTTGACGTCTCCGACAAACTGATCATAGACGATGTAGTACGGCTGATAGCCAGAGAACTCCCAGATACTCAAGTCTCCGACACCTATCATCGATCAAATATAACAATCACCGCGCTGAAACAGTTCCAGTACACCTAATGACATCAACAGAGTTATAGCGCTCAGCATATACTACAGAAAGACACGATAATTCATAAAAAAACAAACAGACTGTAACAACTGGAGCAGATTAATATATTATAAAGGATGTAACTGAAATGAAAAACGGTTTTGTTTGGAAGGGATATCTACTCTTAATTAACCTACAGCAGTAATGTCATGCGCATTTTATTTGTCAATGAACTTGACAAGCATCCAGTAATTTCATCCATTCACAAAACTGAACAGAATTACAACTGAATTTGGTGTTGTGACTCACACAAGGTTAGAAGCACATGCAACTTGTGCAGCTACAAAAACAGTTGATTCAAACGCAAGTTCTGACGGAGCGCCATAGAATATTGAACTGGTTACCAGTCACAGAACACTGTTGTACTTCGATGCCTCGCGTGTAGCTGGCGTGACTAGGTTCATAGCAAATACGTGTTTCAAGAACTCTATGCCTTTCAATACCATTCTCTGTTCACAAACACCATTGCACAACTACACTGACGACAAGCTTGCAGACCGTAACTGGTGCCACATCGTACAAGTTGTTTAAAATAACAATCTTTCCTGTGAATAATGCAAGAAAGCAAAAAATGCACGATAATAGTTTGGCATCACAAGTTACACACAAGCGACAAAAAGCGGTTCTGTGATAATGTTGACTTGACGATGGATTAGAGGATTTCACTATCATCAAACAACCAGAGTATGTTGCTGGCAGCTTGGTGCACAGTGACTTCTACAAAGTCTGGGCAGCGTCTGCCTGGGGTAGGGACCTGCGAATCGTTTTTTTTCATTCGAATCGAATCTCGAATCGAATCGGCCGTTCGATTCGTTTTCGAATCGAATCTTCGAATCGAATCGGCCGTATACCACGCAAGACGTAACACAGCCTAACGGCCGTACAGCCTGTTACAGGCCTATAAAATATGTTGACGACTAGTATTGTGAACGTGTGTGACGAACGAGAGTGATGTACGGACTACGGAACTACGAACTGAGTACTTGTTTATTTCAATTCAGTCAAAAAACGCGTCAAACAATGCTGTTGTACGCTTATTTTATTCCCAAAGTCGACTTTAAACGCAAATTTAACCACCACCAATTGTTTCTTTACGAATGACGATTGACAGCGCGGACGATTCGAAAATTTCGAATCGGGCCATCAATACGAATCGAATCCCAAATCGGACGTACAATTCGAAATCGAATCTAATCACGAAGCTTCGCAGGTCCCTAGCCTGGGGATACCTGTCCCCACACCCACCCCCTCAGCGCCTCTATCCTTGTGCTCCATGTTAGCCACTTCCACTTACAATGTCCTGGATCTGTCTCTGTTATAACCGTTAATCCCTAAACTGTGACAATATGCCAAAAATGGTCAGAGGTCAGATTAGGCAGAAATGCAAAAGTAAACTAAGCCTATTTTTAAAGTAATCTAACTACCTTACAACACAATGTACGGTTGTACAGTAAAAAGAGACACCATTTAGAAGCAGATCAAATGTCTATGTTTCTAATCAAGACTAAACAACATTAAACAAAGAGTGAAAGTATCTGCATACCAATGCCGCCCTTCGGTGGAAGCGGTGATATATTTGTGGTCGATGACGTGAGGCCAGCTTTGCGTAGCAAGTTGCCGATATATCCGCACTTCAGTGACTCAATCACTGTCGTCTTCCCGACGCCGCTGTTACCAAACACCTTCACTTTGATTCTGCTCAGTGGAGTTGACGTTGGAAACAGCTGACGGATGTACGTACTGTGACGATCCTGACGATCATCACAGCCAACAACATCACTGCCATCGACCTGCGTCTCGTTTTAGCTTTTTCTGACTTCTTTAATGCACTTAAATTCCCTTTCTGACAGGTGCACTATGAACATTCCATAACTATCATGACGATGATGATGCAACTGAAAATTTCTCTCCATAAACTCAATTCCAAAGTCTTTTACTGTCGTCATCTCATACACATAGCAATCAAGTGACACTACTTGTTTACAGAAAGCTGCAATATTTAAATAATAAATAAGAACAAAGTCTGACAAACCGGGCGTAATTTGTTAAGAAGCTCGGCAACTTCGTGCTGTCCATTCGCGAGTGACATAATCTCAGCTGAAATACCATCCTACAACAACAGTTGTTGACGGCTATTAACAGTCATCACAGACCAGTGTAATTTAATATATTCTCATTTCAAAAGTCACTTCCTGATAGCTACCACTGCACTGCACTGTGACCCAGACCTGTATTGATAAGGTGCTAACCACATCAGTTCAGACCAGGGTTTCCACTCAGATGTTATGACAAAAATCAGACTTTCCAAGACTCAAGATACCACCAATTCAGGACCAATTTAGTATTGTTTCCGGCCTCAAACAACGACTTTGATACCAAAACACATAACGAAGATACAGTAGTAGCTTTTTTGTACATCAGTGACGAAATACTATGAAGTTTTACTTAAAGAATCTCCTTCATAAGTGGACAGCAACTAATGAAGCATATGAAATCGACTTTTTAGGACCACTGTGACTACAGATCCGCATTTTCACGACTTCTCAGGACTGATGTCCGATATCAAGACTTTTCAGTGCCTGAAACTTTGTTCATAGCAACATACATGTGCTGTGGTCCATCAAAACGTGACAGTCAACTTAGGTCAATAACACAGCTAAGATAGATCCGGCTGACTACAGTGAAAGCATAACATTATGCTTCAACTTGCCCGGTTTGGTAGATCAACTGCAGCTCCAGACAACAGAAGACAGCGTACGACCTCAATGTGCCCAGCCTTTGCCGACAGATGCAGCGCCGTCATGCCGTTCTACATCATAACAACAACTCAAATGAAATTTATGAACATTACTGACTTTTACTGTTAACAGAAAGGACTTATTTTCTGAGTTTCACGGAAATAAAACCACATTCTTAGAAGGAGTGTAGGTGGGAATCTCATGGATAAAAAAGGGGCACTCCGTTGAATGTTGCATACATGTAAACAGGATAAACTGACGAAGGTTATAGCAAACCTAACGAAAGACAATGCATCCTATCCTCATGCAACAGAAGAGCTTCAGCCTTAGTCCAAACAAATTCCTTCAATTATTAAAGTTTATTACTTACTAGACAGGCAGAGAACTTAAAAGTAGAGAGGCGCAAACAGCATGAAAAGCTAATATTATTTCACGTAGTTACTTTGTTGACGATGTCGACACTACAGCCGTAGGCACACATCGTCTGCACAATTGACAGCAGGCCGTCACGTGCGGCTGAGTGCAGAGGAGTTTCACCGTTCATGTCAGTGCCGTCCAGCTGGCACCCGGCACCCAACAAATGTACTGCCGACACCACGTTTTTCCGTCTCACAGCGAAATGCAGCGGACTGCAGCCACGCTGAATACAACAGCATCCAGATCAATATTAATAATTTAAGAACAACAGAACATGATTATATAAAAATTAACAAAAAGTACAAGTACAACCTTGGCATTAAAGCCAGATCTGCATCGCTTTACAGTCACTTGGTGGCAAGTATGTCTAATGCTAGACAGTTAGCCAAACAAGTGACATTTATAAGGGAGCGTCATAAACTGATTGGTATAAGTACTGCATGTTTAAGGTGCAAAAAGGTCATTTACAAGATCCAGTGGTAATCCAGTACTGCCTTCTCCCAAGATGTTGATTAGCAAAACACATCAGACTCAGATCTTCTGCAGCTGTTCCTCAAAGCAGTTGTACATCAAACCATTTAAATGATTAGTATTAAGTGATTAGCAATAGCAGCACTGATAGCTGCAACCTTGCATACAACTTGATCAGTTTAGGGTAAAAAGTGGAAAACAAATAAGATGGAGTGTGTCAAATAACTGGGGGCCTACTTGGGTACTATTAATGTTTCATGTGCATTCAACAGATAGCGCCACAATATTTCAAACTGGCAGTAATCATTAAATGCCAACATGAACATAACGACATTGCTACTGAACAGACTGGTTTAAGCTATTCATGGAAGAGCAACATATCACAACTGATGCAAAAATAATCACGTAATACACAGCAAAACAATTCGGACACTACAGTGAAGTGAAATTATCGAACAGTGACTTGAGACTTAATGAATTACTTAACAACATGGCAGTCAGTATTCAATACTGAATCAAATTCAGGTCACAAGGCTTGGTTTCTTCCTGTGATTAACTTGTTAGACACATTGATTTACGTCTAACAGTAACTACAAAGACGACAACTGGAGGCAGGTACCTTATCGACGACGTTGACATCAGCTCCCTTAGCAACCAATAACTGAAGACACTCAATGTTGTTCCTGGCAGCAGCGCAGTGCAGCGGGGTCTCGTCATCCTGGTCAGACAGACACAAACATCACTGAAAACTTATCAATCAATCAATCAATTTATACAGCAACTCACAAAAAAAGTTCACTGTCACACCTGCTAAATATGCTGAAAAGCTGTCTTATGCATTTTAATGATGTGGGCATTCCAAAAAATACAGTTGTATTAGTGTGGGCCCAATCCGGACTGACTGACTCACACATTTGATCTACTTTATCCCATCTCTTTTCAAGTCATCTTGCACACAAACAAACAAATACACTGTGTCTCAAAAAACGCACCACCTTTGACTCGGTATACAGAGATGCGCGGCTATCACTTTTCAGTATCCGTATCCTACCCATATCCGTGACCAACTATCCGTATCCGTATACGCATGATCGCCGAAAAAAGATATCCCTATCCTATCCGTATCCATTTACCAATTTTTCAATAACATGCCAAATTATTGTACAGTATTTAAAAGACGTTTTCGGGTCGACTGTCCTTGCGATTAATAGGCCTAACTTCCGGTTACTGTTCACCGGCTTGGTCAGCAAAGCACAAGTCGATAGATGGTTGTCTGCGTCATTGCCAGAGTTGACTACTGTGAGTGTGATAGCCAGTTGACCACTGGAGAATGTGTAATATTACAACATAGATAATAAACATTACCAGAGATAAACACAAACATAAACATTACCTTGTTCTTGCAGTCAACTCTGCAGCCAGCACTGAACAGCATCTGACAGACTTGGACTGGAAGACCATGCCAGGCCACGATGTGCATGACTGTGTCACCGCGCTAGACACACAACTCACTTGTTACCACTCACAGCAGACCACACCAACGGACTAGCACTGATAGAATTCCACAATGCAGTTTACAACTGTCATTATATATTGAGAAATGAAATTCATTAACATGAAATAACAGTCATCATTATTTAAGTTTTACAATTTTTAAAATTGCATCATAAAATGCAGTGACAGTTCAACATATGACACCTGTGCTGAACTGTTCATTTTAGTAAAATACAGCAAAGGTGAAAAGTTTACCCAGTTACAATTTTTTAATTTTCTCACTCTTGCATATCAACCACAAATCATTACCCGTGCGATGCTATGCTAGCTCAAAGAAGGATGGGGTGGGAAAATTCAGCGATTTTCTAGGTTTAAGTGCCAATATCTCGAAAACGGTAGCAGATACGGCTAAAGTTACCATTAGTGACTAATAGAAAGTCGCATGCGAGCTTTCGATTGACACCAAGATCAATGACCTTCGATGACCTTGAACTGCTGTAAGGTCAAATCATGTTGGAATTTCGCCGGATTTTGCGACTTTCGGAGGCAACAACGGCTAAACAAATGAAGATAGACCAATAATGTCAGCGACAGCATTGTAGCCCATTAAATGCCTTTTTCAGCCATGTATAGATTACGTTGATATCTCATGGCGTTCCGCCGCTGGGGGCGTCAAACAAGGTAGGGGTGGGAAAAACAAACTATTTTCGAGCTAAATGTGTCAATAACTCGAAAACGGTAATAGATACGTCAAAAGTTACTATTAGTGACTAATAAGGAAGTACATATGCGCTTTCGATTGGTACCAAGATCGATGACTTGGGTGACCTAGTACTCTATAAGTTTGAATTTTCGGAGAATTTCTTGGGATTTCGCAGATTTCGGACACAGCAACAGCTAAACATATGAATATAGACCAGTATTGTCAGCGACAACGTTGTAAGCACATCGAATTTGAGCAATTTTTGGCATGCTTTCGTGTCGTGCGGGTTTGTCAGCGATAGCTGGGCTTTCTTGTTTAAAAATTCAAAATGAAATTGACTAGTTTAGTTACTAAGTAATGAAATTCTACTCATATTCTGTTGCACATTCCCATCTCGTCAATTTCCAAAGAATGAGACATCTAGGAAAACCTAGTCAAACCCATGTTAAACACAGACGAAATTGGTTGAGATTATAATTATACTTATTTTCATATATATTATTGCCATTCATTATAATTGTCACTATCACAGTATCAATATCATTAGTACTGACAATTAACAACAGCGCTGCATGAGTCTGTAGCCGTGAATATGAGTATGAAATGGCCAGCCAGTTACTGTTTCTCAATACTGAACCACAACAAAAACAAGTTTTAGCTCATAGAAGCTAACTTTTAGTGCCTGGTGACTCCTTGATCTTGTTGCGCTATAGAAACAGAAATATCCTTACATTCACTTAATTACTTACTTGGACAATGAAAAATGGCCTAAACATATGAAACAAGCTTTTCCAGTTTCTAGATGATAAGACTAAAAAGGCAGCATGATAAGAGTGACACAACGCCTGGCTAACGAGACGCATTATCACGTGACAGCAGCAAGTATTTACAGACAGGACGTTACCTTGTCCTGTAGGTTGACGTTGGCGCCGACATCACACAGATACTGTAAGACACTAACGTGATTGTAGCGAGCCGCAATGTGAATGGCTCCTTCACCGACCTAACAACACCGCAATAACTTACACGTCTGTCATCAGCTTTATGTTCAACACCATTGGTTCATTATGCTTTGAACTTCCTCAGTTTGTTGACGCACATAACAGACTAAATGACAGCTTATCTCCGAGTGCTACTGGTTAACTTATTCACTTAAACACAAACAAATAAATTAATACAGACTCACTGAATCATACCGTTGACAATGTTACTGATAATAATTTAAATATTAAACATCCAATCTACTCAGCTAATTTGTGCAAACAGCTACAATATTTAATTACTTATTTACTTGAACTGATATTAAACATGATATACTGCAAGAGTACGGAATTCGTAGAAATATTTCACATAACAAACCTTGTTTTGTGTATCAAGACTAAGGCCACGCTGGTCCTTGAGATACCGTATCACATTAATATGACCTGCTCTTGCAGCCCACAACAGCGCCTGCTCTCCATGCTGGACGCACACCGCAAATTACATTTTTACAGCGTACATATCATCAATAAATCACACTGCGATAAAATATTACACACATGCACTGCAGTTTACATGCTATTGCCTGGATCCAAAAATTTTTGTCCAAGGTCAAAATAATGACAGTAGCAAACTGCAATAATCGAATTTGAATAGCACCATATGGTCATAACTTAAGAGGTGTTAAAAATGATGCGAACCGATATGAAATAAACTGCATCACTGCATGAAATTAGCATTGTATATTTGTTTCATTATACACTGTGTCTCAAAAAAACGGCCCAACTTTGAAACGGTATAGCTCGAAATTGTAACGATCGATTTTGATGTTATTTGGCAGATATTCAAAAGTCTATAGAATAGAGTTTGCATGATTCAGTTTTCATGTAGGTTTGCTTTTTTATCAACTTTTCGTCTTTCAAATCGGAAACCGAAAATAGCGCGAATTTTGACACTGTATCAAGCAAACGCGGCAACTTTGACGCCGCTCAGTAAAGAAGACAAAATTTTAATCAAAAGTCTGTAAGAATGTAGCTAAAGGTTACAACGCTCGGCAGTTTATAACAGAGTTTATGAACAAAGGCTGGACGAAGAACAGCATCAATAAGCTGTTGGTGAAGTTCAGAACAGTCGACAGGCGTCCGTGCAGCGGCAGACGCAGTGCGCAGTCGACACAGTTGAGTCGCTGTTGCTGAGTTAGGAAGACAAACCTCAGAGCCAAGAGAAATTTCACGTGAGGCGGGGGGATCCATCGATCATCAGTTTCGCAGATTATTCACAAAGTTCTGCGTCTCAAATGCTACAAGAAAAGGCGCGCTCAACAGCTGACTGAAGCGCACAGCATGTACGCGTTATTTTTTTTCGGCATGCAGTTTGAGAGACGATAACGTGATAACAAACAAACCTACATGAAAATTGAAACATGCAAACTCTATTCTAGATCCTTCTGAATATTTCTGCCAAATATAATCAAAATCTATCCATATCATTTGGAGCTATACCGTTTCAAAGTTGGGCCGTTTTTTTGAGACACAGTGTAGATCCACTAGTACTAGTAGTGACTAAAGTGTTCGCAGGCCGGGTAGTATTTCAATCAACATGACGGCATTTGTCCGTCGTAGGCTACAGTATTTTAGTGTATGAGGGGTCTGGG
>Ga0056114_1000347_pt1 | contig 15119 bp, 13 predicted proteins | sample WorMetHERISLAND1_FD_77005 | JGI IMG/M metagenome (GOLD analysis project Ga0056114, IMG submission 77005) | Marine gutless worms symbiont microbial communities from Max Planck institute for Marine Microbiology, Germany - Olavius loisae HERON... ...
CACCTGTTCCTAAAGGAGTGCGAATGGCGGTTCAATGGAGGTGATCACCGGGAACTGCTTAACCAATTAAAGACATGGGTGAATTCGAGACAAAAACGTCCTTAGCTAGGACAGCCCCTTTTGAATAATAATCAAGTTCAGCTAACATTGTCGCTGGTGAGATGAAGCGTTGCTGAACTGAAATGTCGTTAAGATAAAATAAAGACGCTGGAATTACTCTCACCGTGGGGGACCGCGGTAGGAGAGAACCGCCATGGCGGCAAAAGACGCGAAAGAGTTCGAGGTTGTATCGACGTCGCTCGACGAGTTGACGCATGCCGAGATGCTCGTCCTCTACGAGGAAGCGAACCGCAACGTGCTTTACGCCAAGACCGCCCAGTGGAAGACGGTAGCGGCGACCTTGATCGGCATGGGCGCGCTTATCTTCCTCGCCAAAGTTGTCTCAGGCGACCCCGGCTTCGCCAAGCTCCTGGTATGGGCGGTGATCCTGTTGGCCATGGGAACATTGTTCGTCTTATCCCTTTTCCAGTTCTGGCAGCACAACGAGCAGAAGAAGATGCGGGCCATTTCCGGACAGCTCTCGAACCTATTCCGTGGGGTCCGCCACCTGAAGTCGGACAAGGAAGGGAACATCCACCGCTACGTCCTGCTCATATTCCTTTACGGGGCGGTGATATTCGGCGCCGTCATTTCCTATATTAGCGTTAAGGACGTTTCCCGTTTCCTCTGATCGGAACCGCCGCCCAGCCGGTTGCGATGAATGCCGGAGCAGAGCGTGACCAAACAACTCGCGTATTTCGCCGATCCCATGTGTTCCTGGTGCTGGGGGTTCTCTCCGGTTATCTCGCGCATCGTCGCGGCCTTTTCCTATGAAGTGCCGGTGCGCCTCGTCCTTGGCGGCCTGTCGCCGGGGACGGATCGGGTGCTGAACGACGAGACCAAGGCGACGATCCGAGAACACTGGGACCATGTTCACGAAGCCACCGACCAGCCGTTCGACTACGGTTTTTTCGAACGGGACGGGTTCGTTTACGACACGCAGCCGGCCTGTCAGGCCGTGGTGACCGCGCGGCGTCTGGACGTCGGACAGGCACTGCCCTTTCTCGCCCACCTGCACGGCGCTTTCTACCGGGACAATCGGGACGTCACCGACAACGACACACTTTTCGATGTGGCCCGCGATTTCGGCTTCGAGCGCGACCGCTTTCAAGCGGAATACGAGAGCCTCGACGCCTTCGGCGAGACGCGCGGCGATTTCCTTTTATCGCGGCAGGTCGGCATCACCGGCTTCCCGGCCCTGCTCGCAGGCGAAGGCGGGCGATACGCACCGCTGTGCACGGGCTACCGGCCATGGGAGCCGTTGGAAACGGCTATCGAGCAATGGCTAGACGGCAAGCTGGAAGTGAAAACGGGTCCGGCCACGGAACCGCCCGCCTGAGGTTGTCCGGCATCTCGAGAGGTCACTGGCGAATCGTCGGGCCAGCGAGCCGCGATTCCCGGCAATGACCCCGATATGCGCCTTTCGTTCCAACGAACCCGGAGGCAAGGCCCGTTTCCCGGGAATGTGATGGCGGGATCGTTCGCCGGTAGTCACCTTTTCTTGCCACCGCCGACAGAGCATCTTACCTTAATAAACATAGGTTTACCTTAGGACGGGGGTCCGGTGAGCATGTGCCCGCCAGAGGCGGGAGAGAAAGCCGGGTAAACGCATGAGCGCAGAAGAGAAGCGTAAGATCTATCTCGACGAGGACGAGGATTTTTCAGCGACCTATTCGTACGGCCGCCGGGTCGTCATGCCGGTCCGCTATTCCACCGATCCCAGGGACATCGGCTGGGTCGAGGAGAATATCCCCTGCCAGACGGCCTGTCCGGCCCTGACCAACATTCCGGCCTATATCCGGATGATCACGGAACAGCGGTTCGGCCGGTCCTACGAGTTGAACCGGATGGCCAATGTCCTGCCGGGAACGCTCGGTCGCATCTGCTCGCGGCCCTGCGAGGACGCCTGCCGCCACGGCTGGCCGGGCAACGGCGAACCGGTATCGATTTGCCACCTGAAACGGGTCGCCGCCGACTTCAAGTCGTCGAGCCATCGCATCGCCGAGAACCTATTCGCCCCGACCGGCAAGCGCATCGCCATCGTCGGCGCCGGGCCGGCTGGCGTCGCCGCCGCCCACGACCTGTCGACGCTCGGTCACAGCGTCACCCTGCTGGAACGCGAGGAAAAACCGGGCGGCATGCTGATGTACGGTATCCCCGAGTTCCGGTTGCCGCGCGAAACGCTCGACATGGAACTGCGGAATGCCATCCGCCTCGGCATCGACCTCAAGACCGGTGTCGAGATCGGCAACGGCCTCGGCCAAACGCCCGTTTCCAAGCTACTCGACACCTTCGATACGGTCCTTTTGGCAACCGGTTGTATGGTCGGCACCAAGCTGCCGCTGGAAGGAATTGGTGACGACGAGGACCCGGTCTACGATCTCGACGGCGTTGAATACGGGCTCGATTTCCTGATGGCGATCCATCGCGGCGACGAGAAGAGGGTCGGCAAGCGTGTCGCCGTCGTCGGTGCCGGATTTACGGCGCTGGACTGCTCCCGCGTGGCGCGCCGCCTCGGCGGCGAGGAGGTGACGATCCACCTGCGGACGACCGAAGAATACATCCCGGTCTCCAAGGAGGAGATTTTCGAAGCCAAGCGCGAAGGCGTCTCGATCCGAGGTCTCCGTACCCCCGTTGGCCTGCTGACCGACGAGGACGGGCGCTTCCGCGGTGTTCGTTTTGCCCAAAACCGCCTCGGCGGCTGGCGCGCCAATGGCCGGCGCCAAGCCATTCCCATCGAGGGCTCCGAGTTCGAGGAGGAATGCGACACACTGCTGGTCGCCATCGGCCAGTCGCCGGTATCCGAGTATTTGGACGTCGACCCGAACCTCGACCGCTGGGGCAGTCCGGTTATCGATTCCAATGGGATGACTACGGTCAAGGGCCTGTTTGCGGCCGGCGACTTTGTCAAAGGAGCGTCGACGGTGATCGAAGCGGTCGGCCACGGTCGCCAGCTGGCGATCGGCATGGATACCTGGCTGATGGGCCGGACCCGGCGCAAGCTGGTGGTCAAGGTGGAGCCGGTCGAGCAGCCGTTGCGTGAACGGGCCTTCGATTTCATCCCGCGCCAGGAGATGCCGACGTCGGCCCTGGGTGAACGCTTCGATGACTTGACCGACGAGGTCGAAAAAGGCCTGGAACTCGAGGAAGCCTACGAAGAAGCCAAGCGCTGCTACCTCTGTTATCACAAATATGAAATCGACGTCGACAACTGCATTTACTGCCGCGCCTGCATCGAGGTGGCGCCGCGCAACTGCATCAAGCTGGTGCAGGGCGTCGAGATCAAGGAGGACGGCACCTACGGCGACCTGCAGGAAGCCAAGGAGTGGAACAAGGTCGGCGCCATCTGGATCGATAACGACGAGTGCATCCGCTGCGGCGCATGCTTCATGGTCTGTCCGACCAAGTGCATTTCGATCACCAAGAACGAAATGTTCTATCAGGATGTCGGGGAGGCGGATGCAAAATGACCGCTAAGACCCACTATGTCATCATCGGTGCCGGCGCTGCCGGAAGCGAAGCGGCATGGCACCTGCGCCGCCGCGATCCGAAAAGCCGCATCACTTTGATCACGGCCGGCCGCCTGCTGCTGATCAATCGTTATGAGCTTCCCCGCGTGTTCGACGGCGTCGACGATTGGCGGGAATTGCTGGTTCATCCGCCCCAGTACTACGAGGACCACGATATCACCGTCAGGCGCAACACCTGGGTCACATCCGTTGATGCTGAGAACAAGGTGCTCGGGCTGCGCCACAAGGAGAAGCTCCACTACGACAAGCTGCTGGTGGCCAGCGGCGGCGGCGGGTATCTGCCGCCGGACCTCAAGGAATATGCGTCGCTCCTGCATCCGTTTGGCGGTTATCACAACGCCATCCGTGTCTACAAGACCCTGCCGAAACGGGGCACGGCGGTGATGATCGGTGCCGACATGATCGGCCTCGACCTGGTGCGCCACCTGGTGCGCAACGGCTACAACGTCAAGGTTGTGGCGACCGAACACCTGTTCTGGCCGCACCAGCTATCCGAAGAGGAGCGCGGCACCTTCATCGATACGCTGACCGAAATGGGAATCAAGGTGATCTCCGGACGCAAGGTCACGGCGATCAAACAGCGCAACGCGGATGGCACCGGGCGCGCCGTCGTCACGACCGGCGGGCGCGAGGTCACTGGCGACGTGGTGTTGTCGTTCTGCGGTTTGATGCCGTCCCTCGAATTCATGGTCGGCGCCGGCGTCGATATCGAACGCGGATTGCTCGTCGATCCGAAGCTGCAGACCACTGACAAGAGCATCTGGGCGGCCGGTGACGTCTGCCAGATCTGGTCGCCGGAAGAGAACCAGTACCGCTTCTATTACGGCTGGAAAAACGTCAAAAACATGGGCCGGATCGCGGCGATGAACATGACCGGTGGCAAGGAGAAGGTCGGTACCTTCGCTGACGAGAATCTGGTCATCGACAAGAAGGGCCATATCGATTCGCCCTTCTGGGAATACGAGTAGGGGGAACCATGGGGCGTTCCACAAAGGCAACGACGGACATTCAGATCGCGTTTTGCGGGTCCGCCGGTGACGGCACCATCGCTGCTGGCGATATCTTCAAGCAGGCGATGGCGGCGGCCGGTTTCAACGTCATCGCCTTCGATGTCTATCCGCCGGAAATTCGTGGCTTCGGTAAATGTATCGCGCGTGTACGCATCACCTCCAAACAGGTCTATTCCCTGAAACCGCAATCCGATGTCCTCATATCTCTCGATGATTCGCACGCCATCCCGCACGTCGGCGAGGTCGGCGATTTCGGCGCCGTGATCTACGAAGACAACCCCATGGCCGAGGTCGAGGAGGGGGGCCATATGTCGGCCCACGTGAAGCCCTGCCACATACCTTATGGCGTCGAATTCCGCGAGATGTCGGAACGCACCACGTCAAGTGCGCGATCCCGCAACATCATCGCCGTCGGTTACCTGGCCGGGCTCTACCGTATGCCGCGCGAGGTGTTTCATCAGATCATCGCCAAGAAATTCAAGACCAAGGCCGAGATCGTCACCACCTCGAACCTGGCCGCCTTCGATCTCGGTTACGATACGGGGGTGTCCACCTTCCGCCTCGACATCGGCCATGTCGGCGCGCCGCCGAAAGGCAAGTCCTCGGAAGGCTTGATCATGATGAGCGGTAACGCGGCCATCGTGAAAGGAGCGCTCGACGCCGAGATCGACACGTTCTTCGGCTACCCGATCACCCCGGCGACGACCATCATGGAACGCTTGGCCACCGAGATGCCGAAACGCGGCGGGCGGTTGTTGCAGACGGAAGACGAGATTTCCGCCATAGCCGCCACCATTGGTGCCGGATACACCGGTTCGCGGGCGGCGACGGCGACGTCAGGCCCTGGCTTCGCCCTGATGACCGAGATGATGGGGCTGGGCGCCATCGCCGAGGTGCCGTCCGTCATCTTCGTTTCGCAGCGCGGCGGTCCGAGCACCGGTATGCCGACCAAGACCGAGCAGTCGGACCTCAATCTGGCCGTATTCGGTGCCGCCGGCGACGGCCAAAGGATCGTGCTGGCGCCGACCAACGTTGAGGGATGCTACAAATGCGCCGGCAAGGCTTTCGAGATGGCCGAGAAGTACCAGACCCCGGTCGTTGTCCTGCTTGATCTCTACCTCTCCAACCGCTACGAGGCGGTGGCCCTGCCGACCCGCAATCCGTTTGCCGCCGACTGTTCGAAGAAGATCCCGAAACGACGCGTGCCCGGACCCTATAAACGCTTTGAGTTGACCAAGGATGGGGTCAGCCCGCGGGCCATTCCCGGCGACGAAGGCATGGTGCACGCCGTTACTGGGCTCGAGCACAACGAACTGGGGCGCCCCAACGACAGCCCCGAAATGCACCAGGCCATGAGCGATAAACGGCATCACAAACTGGAGGCTGCCGTTCGTCATCCCGGCATCACCAATTTCAAGCGATTCGGCGATACCGGCGAAGTGGACGTCGGCTTGCTCGGCTGGGGGTCAACCTTCGGTGAGATCCTCGAGGCGATGTTGATCGTTCAGGCAGAAGGTATCCGTTGTTCGGCCATGAAGGTGGTGATGTTGTCTCCGTTGCCGGCGGAACCCGTGTCGGCCTTCATGGACGATTGCGCCGAGGTGCTGGTGCCGGAAGCCAACCACGAAGGGCAATTCGCCAATCTGGTGTCCGGCGCGCTCGGGCGTCCTGTGAAACGGCTGAACCGGGTGACCGGGACGCCGATGGACGTCAATGAAATCGTCGATGAGATCCGCCGCCTTGCCGAGACCGGCAAACGGATGGCGGCAGAATGAGCTTTCGAGCTGGAGGATAGAGGATGTCCAACGTCAGAGAACCGGTCTACCTGGAAGACAAGCTGAAGGAGGTCAGCGACAGCGGCCGCCTCGACTTCCGCACGGCGTCCCTGCCGACCTGGTGTCCGGGTTGCGGATATTTCTCCATCACCGAAGCGGTGACCGACGCGCTTAACCGGCTGTCGTTCAAACACGAGGATACGGTCGTCGTATCCGGCATCGGCTGTGCCTCGCGGTTCCCGTTCTTTATCAACACTTACGGTTTCCATTCGCTGCATGGCCGCGCGCTTCCCGTGGCGACGGGGATCAAGGTCGCCAACGACGACCTCAACGTCATTGTCGTCGGTGGCGACGGCGACGCCTTCGCGATCGGCGGTGCCCATATTCCGCACGCGGCCAGGCGCAACATCGACATCACCTACATCCTGTTCGACAACGGCATTTACGGATTGACCAAAGGGCAGACATCGCCGACCTCGGTCCTCGGTTTCAAGACCACCACATCGCCCTACGAGAACGAGGATGCGCCGCTGAACCCGTTGATGATGCTGCTGTCTTATGGTGCCTCATGGGTCGGACAGGCCTATGCGGGGAAACCCCATCACATGGCCGAACTGATCGTCGAGGCGATCTCGCACAAAGGGTTCTCATACCTTCACGTATTGTCGCCCTGTGTCACCTTCGACAAGACGACGAAGACCTACGGCAACCTGGACATGACGGTAACCGACCTGCCCGAAGACCACGATCCATCCGACTTGATGGCGGCCATGACCGAATCGCGAAAGACCGCCACGCCGGCGCTCGGCGTCTACTACCGGGAAGATCGGCCGACGCTCGCCGACGGGTTCCAGGAGATCATCACCCGGGCCGGCGGCGAGGCGTAGCGTATTCAGGCCTTAACGGGTCTGCTGCATCATTCGGCGGAAGTAGCCGCGGTAGAAGACGACGGCACTTTGCCCGTTGGCCGAAATGTCGAAGACCTTCCAACCCGACTTGGCGCGGTAGAACCGGAAGTTCAACCGGGTCGCCTGACCGCGGTGCCGATAGACGGTCAGGGGAACAATCAATTCGTTTCGGCTGTTGCCACGGTAGGAGCGTCCGACTTTGACGCGCGTGAAGCGGGCGTCGCCGACTTTCTGGGCCAGCGATTTCAGGAAATGCCCCTGTAGGCGGGTTGCCGCCTGGGTGCGGGCATTGGCCGGCATGGCGCGCCAAGCCGGGCCGAGGGCCCACTTCGTCATGTAGTCGAAGTCGAAATAGGGCGCGATCTCGCTGGCGACGAAACCGCCCAATGCGTTGCTGTCGCGGCCCTTACCTTGCGACAGAAACCGGCGCAGTTTGGCAATGCCCTGGTGCACCAGCGCCTCCGGCGTCTGGGCCCGCGGTTGCGGCGCTTGCACCCGGGGCTGCGGGGCCCGGGAGTAATACGGGTTCATCCCGTAGGGGTTGCCGTAAAACTGCGCCGAAACGGATCCGGCAGCGAGGACGATGACGATGAAGGCGAGTACGAATAAGCGGAGCATGCGAGTCACCTGATAATTAAGAAATTTCGAATGTGTTGATCTATTAATACGGCATTCGCGGTTGAATCGCCATGAAGATTTCGTAGCGACTGGAAGGCAGTCGGTCTGGGTTCACACGTGAAAATCACGGGCGCCGCGCACGAACTGAGTCATCCAGTAGACCTGCACGCCCACGGCGGCCATCGGCAGCAGGACCCAGGTTAAATCGAACAGGGCAACAGCAAGGACGATGAAACAGAAATCCGCCCGCGACAATTCGCGCAATATGAAAACCAGCCATTGTTTGATGCCGTGCGGAACAGGTTGCGTGTCATGATGGGACCGGCCGGTGGAATCGTATTCTTCGGCCAATTCAGCGCGAAATCGCGAATCGATGTAAAGACCGACGAAATAGTTGATTGTTCCGCCAGCCGCGCCGATCAACCCGAGCCAAAACCAGAAGTCCTGGCCTGTCTCCCGGCTTACGCCCCAGCCAAGTGATGCGAAAAATCCGGCGTGAACCACCCAGTCGACGAAGGTGTCGTATTTCTCGCCGAAGTCTGAGCACTGGTCCTTGGCCCGGGCCACTTCCCCGTCCGAGTTGTCGAGTACGTAGCAGAGTACGAACAGGCCGCCGGCAATCAGCGTATCTTGATAGTTTCCCTGGGTCAGGAACCAGCAGGTCCCGAGCCCACATAACAAAGAGGCGGTCGTCACTTGGTTGGCAGTGATAGGCAGGCGGATCAAAAGAGGAGAAACTCTCAAGGAAATCTGCCGTATCAGCGGAAATACGGATGCCGTTATCGTGTCGCCCATCTGTCGGCGCCCTCAAACCAACTCCTGATGATATTGCCTGGGCGTCAGCAATATGCCGCCCCGGACGGGCGCGCAACCTATTATCCCTCGCGTTCGGTGTAAATCGCCAACCGTGTGGTCGGATCGTGGCCAAAACGCGAAACACTCAATAGAAGTAGATTAAGAATTAGAAACATTCCGAAACACTTCCGAAATTGAGCGGCAACACGACGACCCTAGACTGTGACGAAGATCAATATCGTCGACCAAGGTTCAAATGTGAAGGCAGAACCGCGCCGAGATTAGACGGCGTTTTTTTTCGGCACGGGATCAGTTAGGGGACCGGAGAGGAAATCATGAAATCGCTACTTCTAAAGACGAAAATCTACCTATTGCTGGCGGCCATCGGTGTCGTCGGTCTGGTTTCGGGCACGAGCATTTGGATCCTGATGGAGGGCGCCAAAGGCGATACCAGCGTCGTCAACGCGCTCGGCCGCCAGCGCATGCTGTCCCAGGCCATGGGAAAATCGGTCCTCGGCTATGCCATGAAGAAGAACCTGGTGACGGACATCCGCGAGAACATCGTCAATTTGGATAACTACATTACCAATATGCGGAAGTCCTATACGCAATTGGTGATCGGCTCGGCCAAGGCGGCCGGAATGACGGTGTCGATGGACCCCCAAAACGAGCCGCATCCGGCAGTCCCGTTCCCCGCGACCCTGACGCGCGCCGTCAATTTCAACCATTCCGAGGTCGCGGAAGTATCGGTCGACGTTGTCGCAGAATTGCCGATCAACCCGGATCAGGGCCTGAGGACAGAGATGGACGTCAAGGCCAACGAATTCCTCAAGGCGAACCCCGACAAGACCTACATGGAGCCGCTGGAGGCCGACGGCGGCCTTCGCCTTGTGTTCTATACGGCCGACCTGGCAACCGTCAAAGGTTGTGCGACGTGCCATTCCGAAATGCAAGATGAGGCTTATAAGGTCGGCGACATGCTTGGCATCCGGCGCTACGAGTTGCCATTTTCCGCAGATGTTGCCGCTGGGTACGAGGCTTTGAACCCGACCTTGAAGGAATACCAAACGGCAGCGGCTGTTTTCACCAAGACGCTGGCGGCAATGAAGTCCGGCGGTGACTACCCGGCCGATCTCGCTATGGAGAAATCTAGAACGGCGGTCGCCATCGATGATGACGAAATCCAGCAGGCGATCGTCGTCGTCGAGGAGGAACTGGCCGGATTCCGCCAAACCGCCAATGCCATCGCGAGCGGCAGCGTTGCGAGACGAGATCAACATAAGGCGATCGGCGAAATCTTGGGCCAATCAAACAGGTTGCGGAAGGTCAGCAACGACCTGGTCGTGCAGTATTCGGCACTAGCCAACCAGAAGCAGACATTGATCCGTTTCTCCAATATTGCGGCGATGATGGTGACGCTCGCCGTTCTTCTTGGTATCGCGGTCTACTCGTCGCGTGGCATTATCCGGCCGCTGCGCCGCATGACCGAGGTGATGAATGTCGTGGCCAAAGGCGACGTCGAGGCCGAGGTTCCCGATCTTCACCGTCGCGATGAGATCGGCGACATGGCGAAATCGGTGCAGGTCTTTAAGGACAATATGATCCAGAACCGCAAGCTCGAGGCCGAGCAATCTCAGGTCCGCGAGGCGCAAGCCAAACGGTCCGAGACCATTGCGTCGCGTACGGACAAATTCGACAAGGTCGTGTCGAGCGCAATCGAAACCGTGACCGCGTCATCGACCCAGATGCGGGCCTCATCGGAGAGCCTGTCTGCGACAGCCGAGAAGACGAATACACAAACGGTGGCCGTTGCCGCGGCGGCGGAAGAGGCGTCGACCAACGTTCAGACAGTCGCTTCGGCGGCCGAGGAACTGAGTTCGTCCATATCCGAAATCAGCCGTCAGGTCGGCCAATCAACGACGATCGCCGCCAACGCTGTCAACCAGGTCGAGGGTGCCAACGACCAGGTTCAGGGGCTTGCCAACGCGGCTCAGAAGATCGGTGAAGTGGTCAGCTTGATCACCGATATCGCCGAGCAGACCAACCTGCTGGCCCTCAACGCCACCATCGAAGCGGCCCGGGCCGGAGACGCCGGCAAGGGGTTCGCCGTCGTCGCCTCCGAAGTCAAGAATCTGGCCAACCAGACGGCCCGAGCGACTGATGAGATCGGCTCCCAAATCAGCGGTATCCAAACGGCGACGCACGACGCCGTCTCGGCGATCGAGGGGATCGGCGCCGTCATCCGGGAGATCAGCGAGATCTCGACGACGATCGCGTCGGCCGTAGAGGAACAGGGCGCAGCGACCCAGGAGATCGCCCGCAACGTCGAACAGGCGGCAAGCGGCACGCAGGAAGTGACCGCCAACATCAGCGACGTCACCCAAGCCGCCGGTGAAACCCGGCAGTCGTCGAATGAGGTCCTCGAAGCGGCCAGGGAACTGACGGAGAACGCGAGTGCCTTGCGCGATGATGTCGATTCCTTCCTCGAGGACATCAAGGCCGCCTGACAGGACCGGGCAACCGATAACCGCCCCGGCAGCGACACGCCGGGGCGGTCTCGCGGCAGAGCAACGGCGCCTCGTCATCACTTTTGTGTCAAGATTTCGTGACAGGTCTTGGTAATCGCGCCTTTCGGCGCCTTTTTCCGCTTCGTATCGCATAACCGCCGATAGCCCAGTCACCACGACCCTTGCGCAAACGATCGGGTGTTCTACCTTCAAAAGGGAGGGGCAAGACCGACGAGGAGGAGAGGCACATGGCCATGGCAGAACGCGTCGTCCGCTTGGCGGAGTCGTTTGCGCCCGATCCGGACTATCGGATATCGGTCGATGCCGTTGTCGAACACCACCGGATCGATTTCAACGGGGTCACCATCGCCGACAGCGACGAAGTTCTGGTGCTGCACGAAACGCGGCTGGAACCGACCTACTATTTCCCGAAGGCCCACGTCCGCATGGACCTGATGGAAGCGACCGATCACGGCACGTTCTGCCCCTTCAAGGGCAACGCCAGCTACTGGACGCTGCGGGTCGGCGAACGGAGCGCCGAGAACGCGCTGTGGGGCTACGAGGAGCCCTTTCCGGAGGTCCATGAGATCGGCGGCTATGTGTCGTTTTACCGGGATCGCATGGACGCCTGGTTCGTCGACGGCAAACCGCTCGATGGACTGGACCGGTCGGCTCCGCAAACCGAGCCATCGGGCATCGAGGAAAACCCGTTCGTCGACTGGCTGCTCCGCGAGGCCTGGGACGCGACGACGACCCGCGAACTGGTGCGCCGCTTCGCCGATGCTTTGAACGAGGCCGGTCTTTCCGTGATGCGCATGAACGTCGTCATCCCGACCCTGCATCCGCTGCTGGTCGCCCATTCCTACCGCTGGTCCCGCGACAGCGGCGAGGTGGTGCGCAATGCCGCTTCCAACGAAACCTTCGAAAGCCGGCAGTACCGGGCCAGTCCGCTCCCGGTCATCTTCGAAGGGGAGGGCGGCATAAGGCGCTGGGTTGACGCCGAGAGCATCAATGATTTTCCCATCCTCAAGGATCTCTACGAGGCCGGCGCCACGGAATACGTGGCCATGCCCGTGCGTTTTTCGGACGGGCAGATCAACGCGCTGACCATGGCCACCGACCGCCCGGACGGCTTCACCACAGAAGCGCTCGGCCACGTCCACGAGATCATTCCGCTGTTAAGCCGTCTGTTCGAGGTGCACGCCAAGGCCCGCACCGCGGCCACGCTGCTCGAGACCTTCGTCGGCAAACACACGGGCCAACGCGTCCTCAACGGCTCGATCAAGCGCGGCGACGGCGAGGACATCCACGCCGTCATCTGGTTCTGCGACATGCGCCAATCGACGCCGCTGGCGGAAACCCTGTCTCGCCGGGAGTTCCTCGACCACCTGACCGGTTCTTCGACTGCATGGCGGGCGCCGTCATCGACAATGGCGGCGAGGTGCTGCGGTTCATCGGCGATGCGGTGCTTGCGATCTTTCCGATCGGCACCGACGAGGCCGCGTGTCGCGAGAACGCCTGCGCCATCGGTGACGCCTGCAAGCGCTCCCTATCCGCGGCTCTCGATGCGCAGGCGCGGATCGCCGACCTCAACCAAGCGCTCGAAGCGGAAGGCAAGCCGGCCATCGATTTCGGCATCGGCCTCCATATCGGGGAAGTCACCTACGGCAACATCGGCATCCCCGAACGCCTCGAATTCACGGTGGTCGGTGCGGCGGCGAACGAGGCGGCGCGCATCGAGGCCCTGAGCAAGGAGACGGAGGCCGCGATCGTCATTTCCGAGGCCTTCGCCGGCAACTACCAGGGCGATTTGACCCCTTTGGGTGATTTCTCGTTGCGCGGTGTCAACGGGACGCGGCAGATCTTCACAATACCGGAAAATGCTTGAGGTCCGGGGACCGAAGACGCCCACCGAGAACGGCCTTTTGGCGGCCCTCGCCATCGGCCTGCTGTTGTCGTGGAGTGCCGCGCCGGCGCGCGCCGAAATCACCAACACGTCTTTCGAACTCACCGACCACCGGGGCAAACGGCTCTCCGATATGGATCTGCGCGGAAAGCACCTTTTGGTCTTCTTCGGATACACCTACTGCCCGGACATCTGCCCGGTGGCGCTCACCAACATCGCCGAGACGCTCGACCATCTGGGCGAAAATGCCAAGAAGGTGACGCCGATCTTCGTCACCCTCGACCCGCAACGCGATACGCCGGAACAGCTGGCCGGATACGTGCCCCACTTCCACCCGACGATCATAGGCCTCACCGGCAGCGCCGACATGATCAAGCAGATGGCGACCAACTACGCCGTCACCTACGACACGGTCACCGAGGGCGACGACTACCTGATCAACCACTCGGGCGGCGTCTACGTCATCGACCCGGCGGGGGCCTACCTGGGGTTCTTCGATTTCGACGAGCCGCCGGAGGCGGTGGCGAATACGATTGGGGAGATGCTGAGCGGTGCGGGGAACTGAATTCCGCCAACGTGATGCTTGCGGCCTCCCGCGATTTTAGGCGAGCCATGAAGCCAACGGGTGCGATTTTGCGTGGGGGATTGCCAGACGCCCTCGATCTTGTTAATCGATTGCTCAGAGAGACTCACCGACCTGCAAGAGGAAATCATGGCAACAAAAGCCACCGGAGGCACCCGGAAACCGGCCGCGAAAACGCCCGCCGCAAGAAAACCCGCAGCCAAGGCCGCCGCGAAGAAGCCCGCCGCCAAGACAACGTCTAAGGCAGCGGCCAAAAAACCGGCAGCGAAAAAACCCGCCGCCAAAGCGGCAACCAAGCCGAGGAAAAAAGCGGCCGGCGTCAAATCCGGGGCGGCTCAGTCCATGGGCGTGCTCGACGGCTCCATGAAGAACGTCTTTCGGAGCGCCTTTCTCAACCGGCCCTAGGCCCTAGCCGCTCTCCGGCACCACCAGTTCGAAGATCTCGACTTCTGAGGCGACGCCGCGCACGGCCTGGGTGCCGCGTGCGGCCAATTCGTGCGATTGGACCAAGGCGGCCGTCGAGCCGGAAACCAGGATCCGGGTGCCGAGGTCCTTGTTCAGGGCTTCCAGCCTCGCCGCCAGATTGACGGCGTCGCCGTGGACCGTATAGGTGAGCCTGTCGTTGGCGGCGACGGCGCCGGCGATGACGGAGCCCGTGTTGATGCCGACCCGGCATCCGAGGCGGCGGCCGGCGAATGTATGCGTGCGGCAGGCGTCGATCATCTCTCGCGCGGCACCGAGCGCCTTTTCCGCATGGTCTTCCGCGACGATGGGAACGTTGAAGGTGGCCAGGATGCCGTCGCCCTGGAACTGGGTGACGACGCCGCCGTGGTCCTCGAGGATTTCCACCATCGCCGAGAAATAGGCGTTCAGCACCTCGACCGTGCCCTGCGGTCCCAGGTCCTGGGTCATCGCCGTGAAGCCCTCGATGTCGGAAAACAGCACGCTCGCCACCGTTTCCTCCGGTGACAGTTCGCCGCCGCCCTTGAGCAGTGTCTCGGCGACCCGTTCCGGCACGTAGCGGCCGAGAGTCTCGCGGATCATGTCGCGGTCGCGGAGCCCATGGACCATCTCGTTGAAGGACCGCGCCGCGTCATCCAGTTCGCGAATATGGTTCGAAGGCAAGTCTTCCACCGCACCGAGATCACCGCTGCGAACCGTCAGCGCCGACTCCGATATCCGGCGGACCGGCTTGGCCAGGGTTTTGGCGAAGATGACGGCGGCGATGACGGAAACCAGGAGAATGACCAGGCCCGATATAAAAGCAGGGGCTGTCCTAGCTAAGGACGTTTTTGTCTCGAATTCACCCATGTCTTTAATTGGTTAAGCAGTTCCCGGTGATCACCTCCATTGAACCGCCATTCGCACTCCTTTAGGAACAGGTGAAA
>Ga0056114_1000348_pt1 | contig 15112 bp, 9 predicted proteins | sample WorMetHERISLAND1_FD_77005 | JGI IMG/M metagenome (GOLD analysis project Ga0056114, IMG submission 77005) | Marine gutless worms symbiont microbial communities from Max Planck institute for Marine Microbiology, Germany - Olavius loisae HERON... ...
AATGCGCTGTATGCACTAGTACTCAGCAAACAAACGAGTTTTAAGTAACTGTCTGAAACTGTTCGCAGTTAACAGCGGTTCACGCAGTTCGTCGCACAGGCAGTTCCAGGCAGCCGGACCCGCTACAGAAAAAGCCCGATGACCATATGTGGAGAGATTGTGTCGAGGGACGAGTAGTTGACGCCGAATGGCAGAACGCAGATGACGCCGTGACGCAACGTCTGAGATAGGAGTGCAGCAGGTCTAAGGTCACTAGAATACCAACACAGAACATATAACCAATGTGACGTTATAAAACCAGTTTCCTTCGTTTCTTGCAAACAGGTAGCATCAGCCAGGTTGGTCTAAGGCACTTATATTCCCAGCTGTAGAAAGCAACTTCAGTAAATGCCACACAACTGATCTTAATATATATATTTGTTAACAAACCAAAGGGACAAATGGCCGTACATTCAAATAAGAATCAGTCTGGTGGTGGACTAGACGGTGACACAGAAGAAACAACAGATTGAACAGATCAACCAGTCCAGACGTCCAACAACTAACAATAAACTCAACTAAGTCGTAGTAGATAATGTAATATATCTGTACGACACTTTTCAGATAATCTCCACAACAATATGTTGACTGATACAGAACAAAAACCTTCTCATACAATCAAACTAGTAAAACTGCTTTGTGCCAGAAAGTAGATTGCATCTATTCTGTGCATCACTACTAACTACTAATTTATCCAGATACTTCAGACAAACTGTGTGAGTCAACGACACAAAATTAAAACATGAAAGAACAATATCAACTCTTACCATAGAATTTCTCACTCACTGACCGCGATGATAAAACAACAATGACGACAGTTAGTAGTATTAGAAAGTGTTTTTACTTGCAAAATTACAAAACTGTAACAGTATTCTAGTTAATTTCGAAACTAAAATTTTGATGACGTTCATTTTACTTCAACTTCAACAAATTATCAAACAACAACAGCAAAATTATAAAAAGATGAAACAAAATACATAAGACCAAGAGACTGCATTTGGCAAATTTTTATCAGCCATTATCTCAGGTCATTTTCACAACTTTTAGCTACATATTTCACTGATGAATTTTCCTTCACATGAAGACTGCTGTTGACAAAATACTTTTTGAGACTTTCTTTTTCGAAATCCTGCCCCTTGCCTCATGGGAACCTACCAGCCACCTGAGCTGCAAGATCACCAAAAGGCACATCAACCGATATCAGTCATAACTCCGATATCATGTCCGTGTAATCCACAATGTTCCATTTGTGCAGAAGGCCAGACACACTGTGAGCAGAATCAATAAATGTTGACAAACAGACTGTGTAAACAACAGAAAAGCTTACAGTATTACACTCAGCTAGAAGCCAAAGTCATTACTTTTACAACATAAAACTACTGTCGTATATGTAAATCATCAAATAGTACTTATATTTTAGCCATCATCAAAGGATGGATGGATGGATGGTTAGGGTTTAACGGCATTTTAAGCACGCAAGTAGCAGCTATATCAGGCCTGAGGAAGTTTAAAGTTTGTTAGTAAGGCCAATGGCGTGTACAAAAGAAATTATGCGTTTAGGATGAATGTTATGGAGGAGATCTTTGAGATTAGAAGCTGTATAGAAATTCTGGCGAATGATATCAAAGTCAATACAGCTGATGAGTATATGCTCTACAGTATGCCCCTCTCCAGTTGGGGTGGGGTCTGGGGCACATAAGAAATTTTAGATTTTGTCCTTCGAAATGTTAAACTTTTATGCATTCTGGACTTTGGAGCAGCAATGTAATCATGACGTTCATGACAGATTGACCGGCACATCAGTGCCGTAAAGATAGGCTAGTGCTTCTTATCTTTTACTATTGTATCATTATGTTGTCAAATGTCGCCTCTACTCAGTTTTCATGTGACAGACAGTTCACTGTTCACCGTTCATAACTTCACAGACGTTGGTTGACTGTGGTGTCAGTTATAACAACCGAGCAGAGTGCTGGTACATTGAATAATGCACACTGTACATACATCTGATGGTTTATTAATCACATCGATTAAGTGATGGAGCAATTAAAATTAAAACAAAACCAACGACAAAACGTCAACAAAAACCCAACACCAAAATAAATGTACCGGTGTGCAACTGATAGAATGTAAAGTGCCGCAATACGAACAGAAAACTGAAGGATTAATACGAAGCATAATGCATCTATGTGACAGTAGCTTGCTATTTCAGCTCAGTAACACTAGCTCCACCGGCAAGCCACTTGGGTCCATAATAATTTCTTAAAACTGCAATGACTTTCTTGCTTACTTAAAATGCATGAAACGGTTGACAGGATTCGTTGCTGTTGGTATATTGCTTGTAACTTAACCACATACACTTCAGACAAAGTACGAGACTCGAGAGTTAGAGAATGCAGTTATATCTGGAAATGGTACATGCTAGAGCCAAAGTTACTACAGAACATGAATATGAAATCATACGCGATCCATCAAATGGAGCCAATGCCAATGACCTTGAGTGACCCGTAACCCAGGTTTCAAGGTCACGGTACTTTTCACAGGCAATATCTCAAAAACGGTGCATTTTAGAGACAGAACTAATATAAGACGCTAACAGGAAACCATATACAGGCTTTCAATTGGTACCAGTTTCAATAACCTTAAGTGACCCCTTACACGGATTACAGGGTAAGGTTGCAGTATTTTGGGAATTCATATACGTCAAAAACAGTGCAAGACAGAGCCATAGTTACTATTGAATATTAATAAAAAGTCAGATATCATACATCGAATGGCATCATTTCCAATGACCTTGAGTGACCTCTAACTCGGGTTTTAAACTTTTCGAAACGGTGTATCTTATATTGATCAACTGCAGATAATTCGTTTACTTAATCTCCAGTGTTGTGTCGCTGATGTGGGGTACCTCAGCGATAGCTGAGTTTCTTGTTAAATTACGTTAAGATCATTCACATATATTTCCTTCCAAGTTCTCTTAGTTCTTGTCTGTAGCTCTGTTTTTGTCCATTTCATTTATCATACATAGTTTTACACACTTATAACTCTCAACATTGTCCAATACGGTCACACAAACTCTTAAACAAAAATGACCATTATTTTCCTCACGTCACAATTATGATAACCTGAATTTCTGTCTAAACTACAAAAGTGCAAAAGAAAATGTGCTCATCGAAAGCCATCAAATTCATGGATGTAATAAACTTTTATCACGTTTTTAACACGTGGTGAACTGTTACAGTTCAACATGATCTTTACTGTTAAAATACTGAAAAATACACTACACTTGAACCAAGAAATAATATATAACCGATCATGAATTAATCAAACAGCAAAATTCAAAAAATGAGTGTCTGGTACACTTCTAGCAACAATCATCAGTCTTTCACTAAAGATGACTATTTTTTATGTAGCTATGAAAATCCTGGATTTTTTCAGTCAGTCACGTTACAAGTCAGCTTCAACCATTAATCAGCTGTAAAATGTTGCTAAAAAATTGGAAAAAGTTTCTGTTGTTGAAACAGTTTTTGTTGATGTTTATCGCCATCCCAGAGCTAATACCTTCTTAAGATCTGCACAATTTTTCTCTTTCTGTAGCCACATCTTTGATGAAATTTTAATTTCGCGACTTTCACAAGTTTTCCCGTTAAGTTGGCCATATATTTGTGCATATTGGTCATATACTTGTGTATATTTTGACACAAAATGCGTATTGAACTGCACTGTGTGGTCATTTCAAACTCAGATTAAATAAACACTGTAACTTGTAAATAACTTGTGCATTGGAACAACATGTTAACATCTGCAAACGTTTTTGGCTGATATATTTAAATTAGAAACGTCTATACAAAAGTTTTTAAAAACTGAATTCATCTGTTTATTACATCCATGAACACTAAGTAGCCGCCTATGAAGTGAAGCAAGACATCTATCTGTCCCGCCGAGGTTCGTACCAACTGACTCCAGGTCACAGAGTTCATCGTCATCTATCGTTGATAAACAGCAGGTTCTACAGTAGCCGCCTCGACAGGTGTAATACAATACTCGATGAAACATGTCAACGAAACTGAGGCATTAAGGAAGATAGAACACGTTTCAAAATGGCTGAAAACTAAAATATTAATGATCAAAAAAAAACAATTATTATACAGTACAGTTCAACAACATGTAACACTGAAATTATCCAAAATGTGGCAGTAGTGTACTTACTCACAGACATATAATGCTATCATAAGCCCATGTAACTGACGTTAAATATAACAGATATTTGATACCATCACACATGCTGTCTGTAGGTAGAGTGACTAATAGATTGTGTGTGTGTGTGTGTATCTATGTATATACTATGAAGCTCATGGCATGGGTTAGCACTACATCAGCACAGTTCTAGTTCATCAGCAACTTGCACCACACACTATTATCTAACAACAATCTCACACAACAATAACTGTGGACATCAACAAAGATGAACGTTGATACCAACCGACGATGTCGGCACCATCGTCGACTTGACTGAGTGCCTCGATGTCTTCCGATGACAATTCGTCATAGACCGACATCTCCATCAGATCCCTTCAATCACACATGCTACACTTGATAACGATTCACTACAGAAACAAGATATTTGAATTTATCTTTTGCATCTACACTGGGTTATATGATGCCAAACCCGAGACAAGACACCAGTACTTGAGTGAAGGTAAAGGTCCGAGTACTTGTTATAGCGCTGCTTACATGAGTAGACTCATAAACAGCAGTGCTTTACAATCTTGGAAGTGGAGCTGATTGGCATGAGTTAGTGGTACCATGGCTCATTGAGTGGCCATCCATTGACGACGATTGCAGACAACTGGACCCACGGTGCAGCACAACAAATATATCATCAGCTGCACTAGGCTTTCACCCGGTAGCCCATGGCTACTGAGCCGTAGCCCATGGCTACTACTCATTAACCGACCCTGTAGGGATGGCATGCTGAGTTGGTATTGGTATGCAGCAGCCGTGGGTGAGATTCAAACCCTATGACCTCATGATTACAAGTTCAGCACTCAACCACACAGCCACACATGTTCTAGGTATAAAGCTGGAGGCCTAGGTCAAGACAAACAACAGCTGCATCGTGGCAACTCTGTGGCTTCAACAGCAATCTTCGCTTCAGACATTGATAGCAGTTGAACCACTAAATAACAACAGAGCGGCAGTTATCCCTGACAGAGCTGTTGCTTGTAATTTATAACGCTCACAAGGAACAGCAGAATGAGGTGTCGGAGGTCAGTGGGTGAGATATAAACATGGATAAATTTAATGCAATTTTAAAACTATGCCTAATATTTACGACAACACAGCAGCGAATGCCACCACTAATGACAGCAAAGAGAGACAATGTGAAGTTACCTGGGCTCATAGTGAATTGGTATGACCTGCGAGTTTACTAGATCATCAGCTACACACAGACATCGTTAATGTCAACATGACACACATGCAGTGTTAGTTTCATCATAGAGAACAATGCAAGCAATTTAATACACAGAGTTCAACCACGTTATGTAAATTCCTGCACTGCAGTAAACATCCGTGTCAGACTACAATAACTACAGCATGTTCAAAATAATGCAACAAAACAACATGAAGTGGCACCGATAGCCAAAACGCTATGAGGCCGACCCATTCTTTAGTTCAATCAGTTTGGGTGCGCGGTAGCCGAGTGGTACGGTGCAGGACTTGCGATCGCGAGGTCGCGGGTTCGAATCCCACCAACGGCTACTGTGTACCAACGCCAACTCAGCGTGCCATCCCTCCGGAGTCGGTTAATGAGTACCAGCGAAAGCTGGGTAGTAAACGGGCATACCAAGTGATGCACTAGCCCCGTATCCGTGGTCTTGCAGCTTCGGCTGGTGTCCGACTGAGGGCTAATGAAACGGAAGTCAGTGCCGCCCCATGGGCCTTAAGGCTCAGGAAAGGACTTTACTTTTTTTTACTTAGTCTGAGCTCAGGCCTGGCTTTTAAACAATGTAGAATTTTAGCCAGTACAGATTGACGTATGGTTGTATAGATGAATGGACAGGCATTTTGAGCATGCAAATAGCATCTATGTCATGCCTGAAATAGTTTAAAGTTTATTAGTAAGGCCAATGGCAAGTGCAAACGAAATTATTCATTCAGGATGGATATTATGGAAGAGATGTTTGAGATTAGAAGCTGTACGAAAATCTTGGTGCATGATATCAAAATCTACACAATTGATGTTCTACAGTTAATAAAGACTTACAAGGTATATATATTGGGGATGTATGTCCTCTAAGAGATAAGATTAGGTATGTACAACCTATTCTGAGACGGTTCAAAAGCGTCTGTTCCCGGTGACTTACTTGGGTTTTTTTAGCCAGTACATAATACATGAGCAAAAACTTCAACAGTGGAACTCATACAGCATTAGCAATAATACAACATAATTTGACATGTTAAAGAAATAACATTACTTAACAACTGTCAGAAATACCAAAAGCTGAAAGCAAACCAGCAATACTAAAAGCAAATAGATTCTCACCCATATACAAACTGGCCAATGTTACTCATCGTCAGAAACAATTTTTGACCCATAACTACTCAGCACTATATATTCACATGGCCAAAAATTCTGACTAAATGAAAAATAAATTAAGAAATACTGTACTATTAAAAATGTAATTAACAGAAGTCTAACTAATACTTCAAAGTTTTGCAAAAAAATAAGAAAAATACAGGTCAGTATTTGATAAATCAACAGCAATCTCAACATAGATGAGCACAACATAAACAACAACAACAAATACAGATGATAAACATATGACATCAGTGATTACCGTGGAATTTTTTAATTCCTGAAAGCATATGCACAACAGTAACAACGTCAACAGCTAACAGAAACTCCAGGTACTTAAAGCTGTCAATACAGTCACTACAACTAAGGCCCATGTCAGACATGCAACAAAATTGAGAAACTTTGTCGCTCACACAACTTAGTTGCTCAACAAGTTGTGTGGCAAAGTTGCTCGACTATGTTGCGTGTTTCAACTGGGCCTAATGTCACCAGCACCTTACGCTGCACATAACTGGGGCAGATTTGTTTCTAGGTCAGGCATCTATCCAACCAGAACTATCGAAGGAACAAACGACAACCATTAATATTGCTCTGCTCAGCACTATTATTGCTAGCTTCCTTTCACACCACGTGTTAAATATATTTCAAATCAGTTAACGGAACGCCAGAACTACAACAGAGTGATGCATGGGTCTACTAATTAATTATTAAACAAGCTATGTCCAAAGTCGAACAAAACAGAAAATGATAATCTCAGAGAAAAGAGAAAATTTTTTTTAATAAATATGATACGATACAAAGACAAAGAGTACAAAGAGTTTAATGTGGACAAAAGCTGAGTGTGATCAGCTTAATGTAGCACACGAAACCTGAAAAAACTTGCAGCTCAAGATCTGAATAGCTGAATACCAATTGATAAAGGCAAATATGCTGCATATAACGTAATAATAGTAACAAAACAAAATGAAACACATCACATAAGATAATAAACAGATTTAAAAAAAAACAATATAACAGAATGCTGCTGCTGACCGGTCTCAGTAGCTTGATCTTCCATGACGACGACGTCCGTGACAGTGTTGGTGCCTGTTGATGTGACTTCAGCCATACGCAGCTCATGATCCAGGTTCACGTTGGTTCGACGCTCGTCGGCCGCTGCAGTGACGTGAGGCGAATAATCAGTGAGCTGATGACGAACAGATGATGACTCCGAGAGACCCGCGATCATTGACACTGGACGACCAGTCGACGACAGTCTACATCAGCACACAGCACTTGATGACGGGGCAGGAAATGTTAACATATTTTCACAGCTCGTACTCGAGCTCCAGGCTCAGTGGCATAGTGGTTAACGTGCTGGCACTCGGGCAGAGGTCCGGAGTTCGCATCCCGGCCATGTCACTAGTCTACGGGGTAACAACCTTGGACAAGTTGTTTACTCACATTGCCTCCCCAGTCTTCTCAGCTCCAAGAAACTGGGGTACAGAAGGGAGTTTTCAGACTGGACCGATTTAAACGGCTTAACTGATTGAGTGCGTTAGATTAAGTAACATGGCTGCATAGCTAACAGCTTAAGAACGCACTATATCACAGTGCACATTGAACCACTGCATGTGTCAGCATTAGGCCCGACTCGTATCGTAGGCTTGTATCACAGACATCACATACACTACATACTAATTACCTCTTATAGGCACATCCACAACCAGTGCTCACATAAACGCCATGCCTTTCTCCCACTTACTTATCTAAGCAGTTTAGTCTTGTAAATCTGTACTGTAAAGTGATATGATAGACAAAAGGAAATTATATTTCACCAAAGTCGAACATGTCCTTGGCCATGTGGTAGTTGTGGACTTGCATATTATGATTGGGAGTTCACAAGTTAAAATCTCACCTGCAGCAGTTGTGTACGAACGCCAACTCAGCATACCATCCCTACAGGGTCAGTTAATGAGTTGCAGCCTACGGGCTACGTGGTGAGGCCTAGTGTGGCTAATTGAGGCAGTGGTATGCCTGTCGCGCTGCACTGTGGGTCCAACTGTCCGTACACAGTACAGTATATAGAGTAGACAGATGGATGTTATTATACAGGACAGACAGGCAATGATCAAACAACTGCAATTATCAGCTCAATGTTTTTGACATCTTAATTACAGCATCTGTCAAACAAACGTACATCACAGCATAAACAAATCTGTTTAGTGAATCAACTAGTTCAAACACCTTTTAGGTGTTGGAGTGAGAGTGGTGTCAGATGGTTTCTCTGACGACATCTGTACCTTGGTTCTTTCAACGTAGTCCATATGTGCCTTGAACAGCTACAGCAAATACAACAAGGTACTAGTTATTAAACAGTTTCTTCTGTAATACAAACAACATGACCGAATAACGCACATAATACCAGTATGACTTGGGGTTGTCTCCAGTTGGTAAGATAATATGCCATGAGGCCCACCATGATGACCTGCACTGGCTGACCGTTCCTCAGAGGCTGTAGTACAAGCTCGCCGTGACGGTCTATTGTTGCCTTCAACACCAGGCTACAAGATATCTCACAGACTACTGTGTGCCTGTGTCTGAAGTTCCTGGTCGCCCGCATCTAAGATCTGGCAGGCATCGTCAACTGTCTATTCCACGAGTTCACCGCAGCATGTTTGGAAGCCGTGCTTTTTCTGTTGCTGAACTAACAGCCTGGAATTCATCGTCAGATGATTTGTGTGATCAGCTGTTGACTCTCAACGTTTTCAATGGGACTTGAAAACACACCTATGATTCACTGGACATTACGAAGTGTTAGCACATTAGGGATGGTCTATGTTATTGCACTCCACAGATTAACATTTACTTTACTTTATTAGCATCAAGTGACTACAAAAGTTGCCAATTGTTCCCCAAATTCTTACAGCTCACGGAGTTCAGAATAGCATAAAACAACACCAACTTATATCGTATCTTTACAACATTTTTGTGTAATGACCTCGTATCCCCTCTGGCAGCTGTGCTAAGGCTAAATTTTTCTGCCCACAAACGACAAGGTGCCTACCAACTCTCACGTAATGTTCACAAAGCCATTAGTCACCTCAGCAAACTCTAAGTACTCACATCGGTGTATCTTTCATGAAGCTTTGAGTATTCCTTTTTGCTGTCAGATTCTTTATCTTCTAATCTTGAAACTACGACAATCAATTAAAATTTCACGCATTTCGATGCCACATAACATTAAGGCATAAAACACACATAAAACGTGCTCCATCACGTCTTGAATAATAAACCCCGACTCTGAATTTTAAATATGATTTGTTTCGATTTCAGGATGTGCACAGTTTAGACACATGTGGAGCGCTACCCTTAGTAAGGCACCAGTTTTTCACTGCAGAATTGAGTATTGGTAGTCAGTGATCGAAATCTATCATCAGTTTTGTAATCAGTGATGATCAGTTCATAACCTCAGTTGTACCAAAAAAATTGAAAGCGTTTGTACAAAAGCAAAACCAGAAACCGACTTCTGCAAAACTGACCGAAACCTTCTGTGAATGAAAAGTGAGACCGTAACAACACCAAATATATTCACAAGTGTTTACAAGAACTGCCCTTAACACCTCACTATTAATGGTCAATCATCTAACACTTACTTTGATCTTGAGAATTTTTAACTTTTACTTCGAACAGTCGAATAATTGACTCCAAGCTATCAGTTTTCTCCAAATGTTGCCGTTTGCTTTCCTCGAAAGCATCGTCAATTTCAAAATATTTCTGTAACAAGCCATAAAACAAAGCAAATGGACTATCTACTTAACTGATAGAAAGTTAAATAGCATTTAATACATCTGAAAGTATTTCAGCAAAAACACTAATTTCAAAGAAATCCAAAAATCGAACTCCATGACAAAGATGTATCTGGGTATAGAACTGGTCGGCCATGATCAACATCAACATATAAGGCAATAGTCAGTCACTGTTCACGATAGTCCCCAGCCATAACTACGCATTACCCGTCATAAACAACATTGGCCGAGTAATGTTTACAGCACTGTCGAATGTAGCCAGAAGTGTAGTTTCTATGCCCCACTTCTATTTATAGTAAATTGTTTTTTAATAAAAACTGTACAAAAACGGCAAAGCAAAAAAACATATTACCAAACACCATGCAAAAATGGCGCGATTTGCAATTGTTTTTAACAAAAAAACTGTCCAAAACTGTCATTTTTGCACAGTTGATGCCAAAAATGGCGTTTTAGCAGAATACCAAGTGAAACAGAACTGAGTGTTTGCAGATGGTAACTATTACAGCACTTTTAACTAGACTGTGATGACACGATAATGTTTCTGGTAAAAAAAATAGTCCACGAATCACATAGATCATTTGGTACACTACCAATTCAGCGGCTTTGCGCAGCTGCTTTTCGCGTTCGTACTGCGTCAGCAGTTGTTCATTGTCATCGCGCAGCAAGTCGAGTTCAACATCCTTCTCCTGTCGCTCTTGAAACGACTGTTCAAGATTCTCGAGCACTCCGACGACAAGCGGTGTCAGCTGCTTCACAACATTCTCGCCATACATGCCAATCATCCGCTCAAACTCCTTCCGGATCGACGCAGCAAGCAACTGGACTCGCTCGGACATTATCTGACTGTCATCAGACGAAGTGTACACCGTTTCTGCCACATCGCCGTCCATTGTGTTGGATGATATAACACTGTACAGAACATGACATCACTTAGTGCTGTCCTATGTACAATACACTACCATTCGTCTTTGCAAAATCAAGTACAGACTGTGTGCCATTACACCTTGGTTACACATCTGGGTTAATCAGAAGACTGGATTGTCAAAGTGATAACAACAACTATTATTTGAAAACGATTACAAAACTGGTTTTCTAAACGATACTTGGACATGGTTTCACTGCTGTACCAAAAGTTTACACTCGCTACACCTACTTGTTTGCCTTTTTTGCGTGGGCAGATGGAGATGGAAAAGAAGAAAAGTACTTATATCGAGTTTCTGTATTCACAAAGTAGTTCAGTTCGTGAATCTGGTGAAAGATGTCTTCTTTACATAATATGCGGCAATGCCTGATATCTTGTTGTCATGAAAGCAGGAAAGTACATTCTGTTATTTCTTTGAAATTAAAACAGGTTCCATTTTTAATCCGAAACCGGATTCGCTAAGTCGTATACAGCCTAGTATCCTCAGCCTTGTGTTCACCACTCGCTAATTTTACTCACTATTCCCTGCCAGTCCGCGAGTCACTAGTGAACAGCCTTTTAGCCAGTAAACGTTGCCATAGCAACAGTTTGATCCGTAACAACGCAGACGATCATCGAGCAACAATATTACCCACTTGCAAATAACATTAAGATCTTATTGAAATCAACTGCCAATACTATTCGGAACTACGGAAAGTTAAAGTTCAACCGTCTGCACGTGCATATGTGCAATAATTTATATGATTCATCCACTTTTTCTCAGAGCGAGTTATCAATTGGAACAATCTTGACAATAAAACAGTGACGTCTGGATCAATCAACATCTTCAAAGGGAATCTGGAAAGACTCAGACAGTCAAAAGAGATAAATCTGTTTGTTGGCAACTGATGCTACTTTATCTTCTGGGGCTGAGCCGTGCCGTCGGTGAGGCCTCGTCCGGTAAGCTTTCCGGTAAGCTATTACTCAACTTTGTTTACATCTTTCATCTTGTTCAAATTCTTGACTGAGCTGCAAATCGCCTTAGCGAAATTTGGCTAAAAGTTCGCTAAATTTAGCTAATCTTAGCGTAAATTTAGCACTAGTGAACGCAAGGCAGTACTTACAGTACTAGATTTGTTAACGTAGAGATGACGGGTTATAATGTCAGCGTTTGCATAAAACAGACTATGAAGTGGATATGGGTGAAATCATATCGATGAGATGAGGAACAACTTTTAACGTCATCGTTTACGAATTATATTATATTACGCATTAACAGCTGAGAAAACAACAACATTTGACCCGGAAGTAAACAACAATTTACTGCTCTGACTAATTGTCGTATTCGGCTCAATGGTCCCACAGTAATGGTAGTCCGGTAATGCGGAAACACTAGTTGAAATGTTCGTCTCTAAACATCTGACTAATATATATATTAGTCAGATGTATAGATACCAAAATGAATGACCTTGACCTCTGTTTATAGATCACTGAGGTCATGTCAACCATTCACATTCGCCATTAAATATCTCGGAAACCGTTAGAGACAGAGGCCTCGTTCCAAACGACTACCAATAGGAAATGGTCTATGGGGTATAAAATGGTCCAATGACCGATGACATCTCATGACCACAAAAGGTCAAACTTGTGACCCCAATACGCTTAGAGCCCAATATCGCGAAAACAGCTGGAGATGCTATAGCAACATTCTCTAACTGACCGAAACTAGATAGTCTGCTGCGAGGCAGTACGGTCGGCTATCCTAGCGACAGCTTGGCATCTTCTTAAATCCAGTCAAAATTTCGGACTAGCTCTGTGATGGTGGGTTCTGCAGAGAGCGTAACACCCCAGCCTAACTAACCGTGAAATAATTTTCAAAGAATTCCAACCTATGTGATCATTAGGATACCTCAAGGCTCAACGTCATGGCCAGGCAGCCGACTCAGTGTAGCATTGCGCAGTAAAAATTTGTACTTGTTTATTTTTTACAGAGCCCAAATGACTGACTCCCAAGGCCAAAGCAAAATATCTGATATCAAGACCTGTACCCTGAAGTCGAGAGAACTTCATGATGCCGAGACCAAGACTGAGCCAAATAAAGGCCAGCTAAATAACAGTACAGGAAGTCCCGTACACACTTATGATTAGTGCCAAAATCAATGACCTTGCATGACCTTCAAGGGTCATTATGCACTTGTTTCAAATCTTATGTACATGTACCATGGTGTTGTTACTTATTTATATAGTTTCACATTCAATCTGCTTTTGGGCCGTGATTGGTTGCAGCAGATATTCAACTGCACGTTAGCTAGGTCAGTGCTATAACGACCTTGACCTTCAGGAACCGAAAACAAAACAAATAACAATGAAAGAGTCACTGTTGTATCGTGCAGTTTCCTTGCAACAGCATGGCTCACGCCATATCTACGGCCTCTACTGACAAGCATTATTTAATAAGCTGTTCCACGTGCCAGCCACTCAAGACGGTCTTCCCACAAGGCACAAATAGAGTGAATACAGCTCATATATCCAGTACTATGATTAAGATGTAATCCGGACATTAAGGTCAACAGCGATCACGTCATACAATATGGCTTTGAGGCCTTAACGTGCAGTGTCACATACTTAGAATATACGGGAAAAGGCAGGGAGTTTGGGGGACAGAAGTTCCCCAGAAGCTGAAGCTTATTTTTAATTATAAATTATTATGTTCTGAAAGAATTAGTAAACAGCAAAAGCTGTCATCAAAAAATTAAAGTTGGCTGAAAGGGGGCACGTGCAAGGCCCCCTTAAATATGTCTTTATGTTAACATGTATGACTCAAACACAACTGATAGTTGCAGTTTAAAAAAAACTGTGCTGTATATTTGGGAATTGGCCGTCGAGTGGTTACCTGTATATGAAATCACAGAGTTTAATCAAGGTAATATAAGATAACAGGTGTGCCATGCTGGTTGGTTGGTTGGTTTGGGTTTAACGGCATTTTAAGCTGCTATATCATGCCTGAGGAAGTTTAAAGTTTGTTAGTAAGGCCAATGGCATGTACAAAAGAGATTATACGTTTAGGATGAATGTTATGGAAGAGATCTTTGAGATTAGAAGCTGTATAGAAAGCTGTATAGGTGTGCCATGCAGTAGATGCAATCACTCACAACGTTTATCAGTGAAGTGATATGAAAAATGAACAAGATGAGTAAGAAATACAAACAAAGAAACACAGCTGTTGCCGAGTACCAATGTCAAAAGTCTATCAACACGTTTACACTCGTTACATCACAAGGATGGTCTGTAACAAATAGCCGAATGCAAACGTTATGTTTCAGAAAAAAACTTTCAGTGATAAATTTATACATATGACAGTTGTTATAGTAACAGGTTTAAGAAACCAAGTCTGCTATCGGCACAACAGTTGTTTGTTAAGAAACAGCAAAATGAACACACTGGTTACAATCCAGCAAACAGTCACCACGGTAACCATATGTTTACTATGGACATTATAACAGTCAAGAGTTTAATATTCACAAATCGATATATTACAATTCACTGTCACAGGTTCACAATTACAATTAACAAACCGAATCAGCTGAGTTTATATACGCAACATTCAATAATAAAAATGTACCTTCTGCTGGTATGTGGTGACGGGTTGGGTTGACTAAGTTTGTGTGTGGAGATGAGTTGGGTTCGGTTTTTACCGCGCGATGCACTTTAGTGCAAAGCGCGGTATTGCGATCGCATGTCGTCTGTCTGTCCGTCTGTCTGTCTGTAACGTTGGTGAATTGTGATCACATAGGTTGGAATTCTTCA
>Ga0056114_1000349_pt1 | contig 15083 bp, 11 predicted proteins | sample WorMetHERISLAND1_FD_77005 | JGI IMG/M metagenome (GOLD analysis project Ga0056114, IMG submission 77005) | Marine gutless worms symbiont microbial communities from Max Planck institute for Marine Microbiology, Germany - Olavius loisae HERON... ...
AACAGTCTGCTGCTGGTTGACTATCCTAGCGACAGCTTGGCTTCTTGTTATCTTTTTGCATGTGTTCGTGAACATTAGAAAAATGTCATTGGAGGTGAAATTCTGCTTAAACACATTTAGATAGTTATTTTTACTTTCCCATAAACATATGATCTGTTTCACACAGTGACGTTTTTGCCAATTCATGGTACTCTGTAACAAAATTTCGGACAGGTCAATACTGTATCAAAAATACCTCTCAGAAATTCACAACAAGTTGAATTGTGTTCGTTGGGAGGTGGACACACCTGAAAAAATGAGAAACCAGAGTTGGCAAAAAAAACGAAGTAGGGTACAACTGCTGCCTGACTAAGAGGTGTCCTGTGTATCCTGTGGTCAGCTATCTAGGGAGATCTTGTCCAGCATGTTTGAAGACTTGCGATGGATATTACCAGTGGTCATTTGCAAAGAATATTTAACAATCATCATATTTTGAAATAGCCAATCAACAGCATCAACAAAACTCAGTAAATGAGCTGCGTTTAATTTACACCTACTGGTTTGTTTTCTACCAACAACTGTATGCAGTTCCTTTTTTATGACACATGGAGTGAACATGCACTGTAGTGTATTGTTGGTTTGCATTACCTATTCATTCCCTCTGCAATGGATTAATTGTTGTAGGAAAAATGAAAGAGAAGGAAGGCCTTCTCTATAAAGAACAGCAGGAACTTGATGTTATGGTGGTGGATGGACTTGAAAAAGCACCTGCAATCACGATTGAAAAACCTCCGGATGACCGGTAGGCTGCTATATTTATTTTCAGTTTTTTTGGAGATCAAAAGTAGGGTTATGCGGCTTTCCCAAGGAGTCCACATTGCACCTAAGTGTTGCACGATGTCCATCCATGTGTCCCATGCCTCTGATTTACTCAAAATTAGCATCGAGACACCACAGGCATGGGTGTACTGTTAAGATGTGTAGGCAGACCACGTCTTCATCGCTGTTTTATGTTACTTTGTGTGTGTTCAAGATTATTTTCTTGTATAATATCTGCATGCATGTTGTATTATTGTAACACGGTGAGGTGAACATGGTTAGACTGAGGCCTGTCTGGATGACTAACCACCCTCCTTCAGTGCTTTGACACTGTTGGTTGGGTAATCAGACCTGTAAAATCCGTCGGCCGTATAACCTATATTGTGTTGGTGCAGACATTAAACCATGCTCAATCTGTTTTATGTATTTTAATTGATGTCAGCTGACAGATGCAGACACGTTATGTATCTGTCTAGGGCCTTGCATAGATGAGTGCATGATCAGGTTGACTGTACAATTATAGGCTTCACCGTTTCTGTTTAGTATAATGGGCCACTAAAGAGTTGAACGGTAAAAGCATTAAAAAATTTATAAATATAGCATGCGGCTTCGTCAGTGTGCGTCAGTGTGATTAGTGTGGTAGCCCACCACTGAAGTCAGAATCCCTTAGGCACAGATAATTGTGTCACTGTCATGTTATTGTGCTAATGCCGCATTTGAACTGAGAAATTAACCGTGTCGGCAGATAGCTGCTAGTCTGTTGTTCTTTCGTATGTTGACACCACAACCACAAGTCATCGCGAGTTGGTGATGGATGCCTTAGAGCTTGTATACAATATAACGTGGTGCAGCAAGGTCGGCTGTCTAGCTTCAGTACTTTGATACTGTTGGTTGAGTCTTTTGACCTGTAAAAACCGTCTCCCATATAGCCTATACTGTGTTGGCAGGGACGTAAAACACCGCTTAGTCCAATCCAATCGGCTGTCTAGCCTAGCGGCAGCGAGAGGTGACAGTGTTAACAGCAGTTAATGTTAAACGAGGCCAAAATATTGAGGCCGAGGCAAGAGCTACGAGGACGAGATCAATGCCAAGGCCCAGAGAAGAGATAAAGTTTAGTAAAAAAAAGTACCAAATGAGTGACAACTGACAACATTATTATGCTAAATTTATCACAGGCTGCGCAGTGCAGCACTCTTGTAACGATGACAAGCAAAGTCGATGAGAAAATTGGGATTTTGACCCCCTGTAGATCTGAAATCCCCAAAAAACCATTAAACCACAAACTTTAATGTTTCATTCTCTCAAGCACATTAATTGTCTGTCTATCAATTGTCAGTATCAGTATCTAAATGTTTACCTGACTGTCTGTAAGGTCTGTGAAAAGTCAAATGTCAGACTGTCAGTGTTACACTTAAGGAACACTAGACTGGGGACTCAAGAACAGCAGAATTAGACATATTTGCTCTGCGTGCTGACACGGTGAGCCCCGGCCCTGAGAGAAAACTCGACTGGAGCAGAATTTGCTGGCACGTGACTAAAGAGGGGCTATAGTGATGGGTACTTAAGGGCGGACTTGCAACTGAAGTTCTGAGGGTTGGCAGCCGCTTGGCGCTGAGTCTGCATTTATCGCATGAACCGGGTGAACTCTTACATTGGCACTTTAAACGTTGTCATCGTTATTATGATTGTTATCGTTGTTGTTGGTTAGATTGTGCACCATTTGGCTTTGAAGTCCATTCACAATCTGTTCGGGCTGGCTAGTAGTTGTATAATTGGTAACTCTGCCAAGAACTGACAGGCTTTTCTGAGTTTAAACTCATTAACTCGTTTGCTGCTGACCATTTTCAGACGCCACCTATGATCACGATGTCTACTGCATATTTATATATGCATACACGTATACAGATGTTGTAAGTCTAAAAAACTTGGAGGACATTTTACAGTAAGTAAGTAAGTGTGCATAGTCAGTGTGAGGCATCATCCATTCTAGAGTATCAGTTCAGTACTGGTGGTGTTTGGCTGAGTTACTGAATGACGAGTGTACTCACCAGTGGCACAGGTCTACTGAAGCACATTAATTGCAACGAAACTGTTACAGACAGTAGAGTTTATTTTATGTGTTGTTTTTCAGTTACCGCTTGGTGTATATCATTTTTCTGATCCATGGTGTTGCCGTCTTAATGCCTTGGAACATGTTCATTAATGCTACTGATGTAAGTTTTAACAATTTTATATGATCTATGAGTGTGTTATTATCGCACAATACTATGCAGAGTGCGGACACAAACATTGCAGATCTACTCCAAAGGGAACACCCTGAAATTTTGGCCTGCGTAGCTTCATCGTGTTGTTACTTACAGTTTTACATTCAGATCTGCTTTTATGCACTGAATATAAAATAATGAAAATAACTATCAAAGAGTCATTGGGAGTAGGCAAAAATATGCTACATCATGTGGTTTCCCTGAGATAGCATGACTTTATTGCTGTAATAGTAAGTGACACTGTGGCATATGGCCTTCTGAATTCTTGACCTCCATGTAGTGCTGCATTTTGCCAATAATGCTGTATGGATCAGAATGCTGGGCTCTGTCAAAAGCCAACACCAGAAAGGTTGATGCACTGGATCAGTGGTGTCTGAGGAGGATCCCAGTTAGAAACGCGGAGGTACCAGTGTATATCAAGGAAGTGTGGCGTCTAACCGAACAACCTCCCCTTACTACAATCATACAGAAAAGAAGACTCCTGCTGTTTGGCCATCTGGTCAGAATGGACGAGTTAGCCGACGCCAGGAGAATTCCGACTGCTGTTCTCCAAAGTGATTGGAGAAGGCCAGTTGGGCGACCCTACACCACCTGGATGGCCACTCTGAAGAACGACCTATCTCTGCACAACCTTACCTTGGAGGATGCTATTGAACTGGCTGTGGATAAGCCGCTGTGGAGACTATTGGCAGCAAGTGGACCTACGCACTGATGGTGCATGCTGAATAATGATGATGATGGTGAAGATTTAGTGTCGAGGCATGTCTTTTTTACTTTTTCCTACTTAGAAATTTACTCCAAAGTGACTTCCTTGCGATTTCTACAATGTCATCGATATTAATGTGTCCAAATGAAAACACGAATCCTATGAAACTCGCTGGTCACCATGTTGTGGGCATCTTACTCGCTAGTTCTACGAGTTCCTTGATGAGAATTTTCATGTAACTCTTGTGAAAGACGTGCCTTGGTCCTCTTGTGCTAGGCCAGTTATTGATTAAGATTTGATTTTCTTTCTAGTAATTGAACATAACTGGGAGGATTGTTGCCAATAAATGCCTTATGCCACCCCAGGAAGTTGGAACTAACTTAAAACTCATTGTCCGTCGACACTGATGATGCCAGTCATTTTCCATGTTCACGTCATCTTAACTACTGGCTATTTCCACTTTATGCTGCCAACTAGTATCTGTCCCCAGCATGTAGATTGTAGATGCTTTCAGAGCTTGGACTGAAATGTTTAGTTTGGTAAGTATAGTATTCACGTTGGTGATTGAATGTGTTGTGAAGCTTCACCCAATCACTGGACACGAGTTGACTGGTAATGGAAATGAGGTCGATGTTCTATTGTAGTACTTTGTTAACTACAAGCTTGCGCCCGAAGCATCTGAGAACCGCACTGAAGCGAGCACTGATGACGTCTACAGAAACTACTTCCTCAGCTCACTGTGCTTTGTGGCTCAAGTGCCAAATGTGTCGCTGAATGGATTCAATCTGTTCTGTCGCATGAAAGGGTTGGATAATTCTCTGTCCATATTGTCGCATCATTGTTTATTGTTAACTGCTATGGTAGAGTTTAATAGTAGAATGATTGCTCTGGTGAAGTTACATATGGTGCATGTTCATTTTCTGTATTCGCGTAACAATCTGAAATAAATTCTTCAGTTCATTGTTTTGTTTAATTTTAATTTGGAATCAAGATTATTAAAATATCGGTGAAATAACATTGCAAGAAAATTGATTTAGTAGTCACTGAATAAAAATGGTATTAAATTGGAAGTTAGGGTAGCAGATGTGGGAGCTGGCAGAATATCCTGGCCAGAAATTAATTCATTCATGGCATAAAACCTCTGTAAAACACAATTCATAATAGGTAAAACAAACTAACGAGTGACATTAGTTATGTGTCTGTTAATGAACTGTACGTTGTGTGGTGTGGTGTAGCGGCAGCACATCGCGTCGCGTCGTCTGGAGTATTATCGTCATCGTCATCGTCTTCATTTGTACCGTTGTCCTTGCCATTATAGACTCAAGCTCATGTAAGTCGTCTGTCACATTCTTTGAACCACTTTAAAGCACTTCTGTCAGCCCGTGCTAGCCCCAAGTTGTAGAATTGGTCTGATCATCTGATCCGTTTCGTGGCTTGAAGGCATAAAAGGTTCCTTTCACTAGGCTCTCATTTATGCAGTGCTAGTAGTTTTTTGAATAGTTGTTTAGGTTCGTGTTGTTCTTGTTCAGTACCAGCCAAGTGTTCCCAGTTGACAAAGGCTGTAGGTTTTGGCGGTAGTTGAGAGATTGGCTGAGAGATTGTCGCCGAAATAGCTTGTATTGAGTGGAATGCTGTGTTTATTCCTCCTTATTTGTCAGAGAGGTTGCCAGCTGTCTCACTCTTGTCGTCATCATCATCCACCTACATAGGGCCTAAATGAACAGTAGACATTTCACAGTTACAAATGATTAAAAGACTCATAAATAAGTTTTCCAATGTTTTCTGACATATGCAGCAGTGAACTGGTGTTGGAGGCAAAAGCCTGCTGCCCGCTCGCTGAAGTTTGAGAGGAGCTGGGATAACGCTAGTCAGTTGTAACAGCCGAGTGCAGGCCAGGTTGAGTAGATGCTGAGACCACTCGGCTAGATGCGCCGCATGTCGTTTGTCACATAATGGTGCAGAGTTTGAACTGCACTCGTGACCTGACACGTAGCCAGTGTAGTTGACGTAGGAGCGGCATGATGTGATCTTGTGTCGCAAATTAAAGATGAGTCAGGTTGCAGAGTTTGAATTCTCTACAGCGACTGAAGCGTCGACCACTGGCACTGAATTACAGTAATCTCGGACAAAGTTGATTGTCTGATCATTTTGTCATTTTGTTTATGCAAATCATTTGTTCGTTGTTTGCAGGATAACTAAAAAGTTTCGGACAATTTGGGACAAAATTTTTAGAGTAATTTTATATCGATCCTGCTTAGAGCCAGGTGCAAAATTTTCGATCAACTATTTCACAGTTGGTTATGTTGCAGTAAAGCCACTAAATTCAGCACAATAAAGTTTTTTTCCCAGTTTCAGCGAAATTTGTATGTAGGTAAAGGTCGATGTATGATATGATGGTATGTTGTATGACGCTATCCAAGGTTAAGATCACGGAGGTCTGAAATGTGCAAAATGGCCAATTTCAAAGGCTATCTTCTCCGCCAGTGTGCATGTAATCAAAAAACTAATGGTGAATTATGATATTCCAATACAGATTTTTCCTATTCATCCTGTTCGGCATCATGTGTCCTCAAACCTAGGGTGTTCCACTTTTGGCAAATGAATTTTGCCTCTTCGGAGGAGTCGACTGGCAGTCCCGTATGTGGCTTATTTATTATTTTACTGGTAACTGGTATGTTAATGTCTCATCTTGCATTACGGTGTCATATGGTGTCTTTTAGTCAGTCATTACATGGTGTTGAGTAATGTGTAGGGCGTGCTGCTTTCTTCTGGATGACCATGGTCTCAGTTGTCATAATTAACAGTAAGTTGTTAGCATTGTTCTTTACTAATAAATTTAATAATATAATAATAGTGATATGGCATGTACGATGACTCGTAATATTAGACGTCTTGCAGTCGTTTGATAAAGTAGTTATTGTTTGTATGAAATCAGCTTTTTTGTCCATTATCTCGACTTAGTATCTGTTGCCATTTGATCACTGCCGAGTTGTGATGTATGTGTATTAATGTATGTATATGTATATCAGTAGTTAGGTGGACAGTGAGTGAACCAGTAATGGTCCACAAGGCCAGTGTGTGGAGAGAGCGCCCTTTATCGTATCTGTTTCTGTGAAACTTACCAATAGCACTCATCCACCCTGGCCACAGAGTCACTGACTACATTTTGGTCGATGCTGGCGTGTTCGACTCTGTCAAACTTACTTTCCACTTTATCAAACACAATTACTACATTTTCGTCTGTCTTAGTTTTGTCACTGACATCAACAGATAACGAACAAGGCATGCACTGTGACTGAGGAAGCAGATATGATTGAAACTACGGATGATGTGCATCATGGATGTCAACAGCGAATGTGACAGCTTACTGAATGTTGCTTCAGTTGTGTTGAATAATTGTTGTACTGAGAATAACTATCTGGGTTGTACATACGTCCGATCTGTGAAGTATTTCCATGTGTGCATTATATTTTTGCAGAGCTCTGTGATGGAACTGTAAATGGGTTTAATGTGTGAATGTGAACAGGTGCAAATGGCATCTACCAGAACAGTATCTATGGCATGGCGGCCTATTTGCCGATGAAGTACACTAATGCTGTCGTGCTCGGCAGTGTTAGTATTTTCTCTGTTTATGCTTCTTTCCTGCTGAATAGAATACATTGTGGTGTTATTGTCTGATGGTCTGCAGGAGTTGTAGCATGATGGTTTACTTCCATGTTCCAAATTCCTATGGCAGGGCTTTTTAATACGGGTTGGGTTTCATATAAAAATTGTGATCTGACTGACTTTCTCTGCAGATATGCTGCAAGATTTTTTAAGATAACGACAAGGGTGTCACTGAGGTGAACTGAAAAAATTAAAGTACAGCTCTCAAGTGCTGTTATCATTAAAAAGTTTTCAGTTCCATCTGATTAAACAGTGTAAAAAAAATTCCAGGAAATATTTTACAGGATGTTGATTGATGATACGTACAATGTAGCCTGCCATGCTTCCATATTGTGTCAAAATGGCTAGATATATTGTCAAAATTCTTTCACTGTTTCGTGCGCCGTTATGCTAATTTTTGTCCAGAGCAAAATTTCATTCCAATATTCCTATGATGCCCCCTCAGTGAGGGCATTTTCAGATGTGGAATGAATAAATTTGCAGTGTTGCCAAATAAGTTGCTTTATCTCAGAAATGGTACAGGACTGAGACAATTACTGATGAATGCTAAACGTGTGTTGAACCTTGTGGACTGGTGATTTTGAGTGACCTTGAAAGATCATGTCTGCAAACTTATCTGGTGGCTGATATCTTAGAAAGACAATACATTATTGTTATGTGATGTATGGACTCATGTGATAGTGAATGCTGTTGGTGATTCGTGTTGTAGAACACAAGTGGTGCTCTCACTGCCATCATACACCTGATTTCACTCGCTGGTATGTTCTTTCTTGTATCCCATGCTCACAGCTCTCTGCTATTTAAACTAAAATAACGGTCAATGGTTACAATGTTCTCTGTCACAATGTGTAACTGTGTTACGTTGTCACAACACTGCCCATTGCTGGTCAGTTGTGTCATCGCATGTTGAATGCCTAAACTGCCACTTTAGCACAGTCCTGACCCGAAGTTGCGCAGAAGTAACAGTGATGTCACCGTTCTTCAACCAAAACTAAAAACTGCACTTTAAAAAACTGACTTTTACTATAAAATTGCCCATCATTTGCTGCCTGATTGCCACCTATCTTGACTCGTGGCTGACTATTTAAACTCACTGCCCATTGTGTCGTCATTCCCAGCACACTTCATGCTGGTGCTGTCCATGGCATTCGTCAATTCATTATTTACTTAATGTGTGTCTACATGTAGTGTTGATACTGCAGGAAGCTGCGCACTTCTGCACAGTGCTAATTTCAAACAGGTATTCTGGATAAAGCACCTGAATGTCCTCCAAATACTCCTCATTTACTGTGCAGATAAGCTACAGTAGGTATTAACCTGCCAATAGTAATAAGATGCTGCTGTGTCGTGAAACCATGTGACGTTTGCGCAACCATTGTGTGATTGTCACTTGAGCCTGTAATTTCAGACATCTGTGTTGCTTTGCCTTACTTCTGGGATGGAAGCCGCTGATAGGCGACACCCAGTGCTCAGGCCGCCCATCTATCTAGCCTTTGTATTGATTGTTATTTGATCATATCTGCTGTTGCAGCTTCACCAGACCCGCGGACGTGTGCCATCTATTACTTTCTGGCGGCCGTCTTTGTCCTGCTTGTTGCTTTCGACACTTTCTTTGCTCTGCCAATGCTGGTGAGTTCAATACTGTTACTGTGGTATCCTTCCCTTTGTATCACACTTCCATAGTTATGAATACAGAGCACAGTATTGGTATATTGCATTCGTCTGTTTGTCTTGCAGCACTATCATTGTAGTTCTTGCAGTTACCGTCAGTGATTGTGCATCAAAGTGGCTGAATTCATCGTAAATATTCTGTCGGCACCTGTAATGCCAATCATATTAGTTTTTGTAACTAAGAACCGTTACAAAATTCCGACGGGCGCATTAATAGTCAGTTGGGTAAGGAAATTAACATTTTTGGCTATTCAGTCGCTGTATCTCAGAAACAATGTAAGTAAAATAATATTTTCTGCTAACTGATCAAGCATGTCAACTTCAGGAGGTACTGTATATGAGAAATTATTGACCCTAAAATTTAGCGTGGCTGTACTCGGCCCCTGATGTTCTTCTTTTTGTGGCATGCGCCACTGGGAGTGAGTAGTGCCAAATGTAGACATCAGTCTCCAGAGTGGACGATTCTGAGCCACAGATTGCTTCTTTCACAGAGAGGTTTTTGGATTTCGGGTCTTGCTGGATAGTCTTCATCCATGTAGTATGAGGGTGCCCCAGTGGTCTCCTGAAGGGGCATCTGTTAAGATCTTCTTGGTATCTGTTTCGTCTGGCATTCACACAGTGTGGCCGAACAGGGGGAAACACTGTGCTTGGACTATGGCTGAAAGGTGTGGTTGCCCGGTTGTCTGTGTCACCTTTGTCATTTTACACATGGTGGTACTATTTGATTCCTAACACAGTTGATGGAGGGTATCAAATATCAATCTTGAGTACATCTCTCTTGGTAACTGCCCAGCACTCAGAGCCGTATGGAAAGATGGGTAGAATGCAGGTATTATACAACTTCAGCTTGGTTGAAATAGAGATTCTTGACTTCCAGATCTGGTTGTCTAGATTCTGCATAGCCACACAAGTGATGGCGTTGCGGCGTGAGATATCATAAGAGTTTTGAGTTGTTAAGTGGACAAGGGAGCCAAGATAGACAAACTCTTTAACCATTGCAGCCTCCTGACCTAGAACTGTGATTGTTGATGGTTCATCCTCTCCGCTGCCCAAAGCTTGGACTTTTGTCAGAGAACAGTTCTCTGATAGATTTGATCAGTCTGAACATCAGTACTTTAGCCATGTTAGCAACTAGGTGTTTGTTCTGAATAGTGTGCCACTCCAGTAGCATAATAAAGTATTTAAGATACCTCGTAGCTATTTTGAACCATTCCGTTGGTGTTCGGTGTATAGTACTTAGTGTATTATGTCAGTCGACCTTGCTGTTGTACTGTTCATGATGTTAATGTTTGCAGCCGTTCTTTAAGTTCTACTCCGGCAAGGCTGAGGCAGATGCGAAGGCACATAGTGGCGAAGGTGCAAATGAACACTACCTTCGTGTGTACTGGACTGTGTTCAAGCAGGTACGTAACATGTGAGTTTATAACACTCTCACACCATTTATGACTATTCATACATACATACATACATACATATACATACATATATGAAATTTATAATGCGCTGCATAGTCGAGGATGGCTCGAATCAGAGGCGCGGGCTGTTGCTAGGTGGCGGGGTTAAGGAAGAAATGGAAGAGAAGTAGAATGTTTTTAAATTGCGTTTGAATGTACTGATGGTAGGAGCGTTTCTAACAGAGAGAGGGAAGAATTTTCCAGCCAATATTTCTGTTACTTTTCGATTTGCTGCAGTTCTTTCACCAAAATGTCATTCCAGGATTCCAATGCTTCTTGGAAAGTCCCGGATTGTTTCTTGAAAATTCAAGAACCTGGATAGTCCGGGAAAATATCCTGACACTTCTTAGTCAGGAGCTGGATAGCATGTTGTTCCTGCAACTGAAAAACTTATAAACTGCTTCTATGATCACTTCATGTATATAGAGAGAGTAGCCATATGTAAATTCATCTGAATTCCAAATAGCTGACGTCCACATTGATTCATGCAATGGACTTCACTCTGAATACTGTAAGTAAATGGCGGTTTTTCTTTATATTTAAACATTTGCAGGCTCTAAACAGATCATGGAAAATTGTTGTAGGGTCCTGGAAAAGTGTGGATTTTCTGTCAGTAAAAGAGTGGGAACCCCGATATTCACATTGACGTCATCACACCATGTTTTCCCATTCTGTGCTTTTATGATGTTATTCATACTGACTAGACTACATTTAAGTTTTAGATAAAGTCATTGTTAACTAATAGGCCCTAATAGAGAGCATATTTCTGACAATTGCCCCAGAGGCTGTGCCTTTAATGTGAAGTGATTGGGGTGACTGTGGTTTCCATCTGGAGATTGTAGGTATTGTTTTGCCATCATGCCTTGCATGTGGGATTGCAATGGCACTGTACTAGTGTACTAGTCTGGCGTCATACCAGATTTGTTGGCTGTAGGTTGAACTTAGTGAACATCAACAGTGTTTGTGACGTAAAATTGCGGTGGTTGTTTTTGGATTCCTTGGTTGGTCATTTGTGGATTGGAATAGAGTGTAGAAGTCCTCTTGGGTTGATATTCATTGCTTGGCCCTGATTGGCCATCGTGTCATACTTGATAGCGAGAAACATTGTTAATGTATGTTATGACTGATCTGACAATAGTTTGTGACGTGTGTGATGTTTTAGTCATGGAAACATGATCTTTCAGTATTCTTTGTGTTTTTCGTCACTCTGACCTGCTTTCCTGCCATTTGGGCCGGAGTCGAGCGGTCCAGCTGTGATTTCTTCATTCCTGGTCAGTTGTTTAGCATCACAGAGACATTGTGATCATGTTTTTATGTGTGATATGTGCTAGTAATAATGATAACTACGACAATAACCGTGGCCAAAGTAATTTGGCAAAAGGCAACATAGCTCGGCTCTTGTTGATATCTTCTGTCATATTTGCCAGATGGCAGCATGTGCTGCGAAGTTGTTCCTGATGGTGCATTTGCCCCTAGATTTTTGGGGAAAGGAATATGGTACGGGTCAGCGATCCTACATTCAAAAGAGCTATGATGGTTTCCTATAGGCTCTTTATTGTGACCATTATGCTGCAATTTGCCATCGAATGTCTCCGACGCTCAAATCAACAGGCAGTGGGTCACTTTCGGTCAGAATTTGGGGAGGAAGGGGTGACAGACATATGCCAAATTTTAACACGATCTGGGAGAGACATGGGGCTTGTTGTATGCAAAAGAAATTGTGTGGATTTCTTCTGCCGATTGAGCAGTGTGAGAGTCGACCTAATGAACCTGGTGTCAGTCAATGTCCATCCGTCCATCCACTAAAAGTTTTTCCGATTTGAACAAAATTTAGTGTGTAGGTAAAGGTCAATGAATTTTACACGATGGTAGGTCAAGGTCATGGAGGTCTGAAATGTTTGAAAATGGCTGATCTCTTCCACCAGTATGCATGTAATCAAAAGTGAATTGTAATCAATGGTGAATTATGATACTGCAAGACAAAATTTCAATTTTCACTGGACAGATATTTTATACTCACCCTTGTTCGGCATTATATGACCTTAAAACGTAGGGTGTTCCACCTTTGGCAAACGAATTTTGCCTCGTACGCCGATTTGACTGGCAGTCCCATATGTGGCTCATTTGAGATGTTTATGTGTGTGTGCTGTTAATTGTAGACAAGTATTTCATGGGCGTGACCTGCTTCCTGCTGTTCAACGTGTTTGCTATGTGTGGCAGCCTAATAGCTGCCTTCGTTGAGCTGGTAAATAATAATATTTCACTGTTTGCTTCAGTCATTAAGCATCATTGCAGTCACTATTGTATACTTCTGACAAATGTTTATCCGTTGTGAAAAAACTGTACTTTGCTGAGTAACATTTGTCTGAAAAAATGGAATTGGCTTCTGTGCATTAAATTTCAGACAATTTTCATGTTTTATACCTAATTCGTATTTGTGTCCCCATTTCATTTTGGCGTGATATTTGGCCGCGGTAACCAAAATTGTGTTATAACTGCACTGTAAAAAGTGACAAGTTTAGATGTTGCAGTACACATCTGGTAGTTTGCGATAGAATATGTCAGATATTGTACAGTAATATAAGTTGAAGAAGTCACCGTGGTTTTTGTTGCTGTAGCCCGGCCCGAGATGGACTTGGCTGCCAGTTGTCCTGCGTGCAGTGTTCATACCATTCTTCATGTTCTGCAACTTCAAGCGTGAAAGAAGAACTCTTCCGGTCTTGTTCGGCAACGACTACTTGTACTGCTTCGTTGGAATTCTGATGGCTCTGTCTAGTGGCTACCTCAGCAGCCTCACCATGATGTTTGCTCCAAGGTTAGTGTATATGATAGCATGCTGTCCACTGCTACAGTCTTCACTGCTGTGATAGTGCTGTTTAGGTGTCTGCAGCAACCTCTTCCCATAGCACCGTGACTTCGGTGGTTTTCCTGAGCCTTGGGGACCACAGTGAGCATGTTATTATGGAACGCTCCAGCTATTTTGTTCCTTTTTCTCGAGAACTCCTCAACTGAAGCTTTTACATCTGCAATAGCGATCCTATATGTTGAATGTGTCAAATGTCTGTCCCAATTTCTTCAAGTCGTAACTGATGTTTTATTTATTTTGTAATGGGTGGCTGATATTATGTCTTCTATTAAATACTTATTTGCCAAGTGGCAACATAATTTTACTACTAATAAACTCCATGACATCTGTTCTAGTCTAAATGTAAATACTAAACGTTCTGAAACTCAGTTGAATCACTGGGAACAAATGCTTTGCAATCATTTCAAAATAGGTCAGACATATTTAACCTGTTGTTATCTCTTAAAGGATGAAGATCCACTACCTTGTATTTCTTTATTAACTGTAGGTCATATACTTATAAATTGTGTTGATGTTGATAGCATTCACTAAAATATCTATACAGCTTCTAATCTCAAAGATCTCTTGTGCTTGCATAATATTCATCCTAAACTAAACGAATAATTTCTTTTATGTGTGTCATTGGTCTTACTAATAAAATAAAACTACTTCAGGCATGATTTAGCCACAGTTTGCATGCTTGAAATGTCGTAAAACCCTAGCCATCTATCCATCTGTAGTGGGTGATTTGCTTGTGACAAATTGTCTGAAAAGGTATTTGTAATACATTAAAACGAAACAGTTAACAATGGCTTAATGTACACTGGTTGTAACCTTCATTGGCAATGACTGTGGCTTTTCCTATGAGAGCATGTGTGCTTTATTGAGTTGTATTTTAATTCGTATTTCCTATGCTGTTTTATTTGTCAGTGTCAATTAAATAATTGGCTGTGAATACCGCCAGCAAAATGACCTAGATTGTGTTGGGTGGGTCGTTGATCTGTACTCCAACCTACCACAGTTCCACAAAAGCTTTATTCTCATTGGATTGGTTGTATGAACCCCCCTCGAGCTCCACTTGACCACATCTGAGCTATGATTTGGTCAGAAGCAAGAGGGACTATTACCATAACTGCTCTCTAGTAGAGAGCTGCACGGTAATGGGGACGGCGGTAACCGCGGATTTTCCCTGTGAACGTTGCGGTAATACCGCGGGGATGGAGTAAGCTGTTGAGGGGTTAGCGCGGTAATGGATCTTTTGTCTGCAGTAATACCGCGGTAGTCAACGGCTGTATTCTGAAATCTGAAGTTTGATCGTCTTCATGCGTTAATCGTATCAGCAAGTGCATAAGCATTTTTTTTTAAATTTTGCGACCGGTACATGTCTATATTCTGCAGAGTTTTCACTGTAATGTCACGAGCAAGTCACAGCAGTGGACGAAACTAGGGCAGGTTGCTCGTGGTCTGCTTGGTATCCCGGCAGCCAGTACTTCGTCGGAGAGATCGTTCTCCACAGCTGGCTGGACTGTTAATGAGTGGTGACACTGGTGACAGTGTCGATGGACTGTTGTTTCTGCATGAACTGGTGTTGAACTGTAGGCCTAACTGCAGCTGTCTCGAGGACTCTCGAATAGAAAGTGTTTTAACAAAACAAGACGAATTCACTTCTGCCTATCTTG
>Ga0056114_1000350_pt1 | contig 15068 bp, 8 predicted proteins | sample WorMetHERISLAND1_FD_77005 | JGI IMG/M metagenome (GOLD analysis project Ga0056114, IMG submission 77005) | Marine gutless worms symbiont microbial communities from Max Planck institute for Marine Microbiology, Germany - Olavius loisae HERON... ...
ATCAGGAGCAGACTATGCTAAAAATACACTGACAAGATACCTACCTAACAAACAGCAAGAATCTGCCTATGGGGGATGGTAGGCCTACATGTAATAGAGTACTTACTTCGGGTTCCGTGGGTACGGGGATTCTCATGGGGATTCCAATGGGGATTCCTGTGGGTATGGGATCAGTATAGGGATTGAAATGTCATCCCCACGGCAGCCTTGGTTGTTGCATCATTGCAACGGAATAAACAACGCATTTCAAATTTTCATTACAAAAAAATCTCCCCAAGTCTACTGCACCTGCGGACACGCAATCTGCTCGCGTTCATATTATAGAATTTTAAGTTATTTACACGAGAATATTGTTTTGTTGTAAGCATTGCGCCTGTCGACGACTTTTACAGCATTAGCTGGGCTTCTTGTATTGTAATATGTAGCACACACGACGAGTCTTCATTCATATCTACACACGCATTGTAGGCCTACATGTACTAGCTGCATTGGCTGCCAATCACTGAGAGAATACAGTACAAGCTGTGGCTATGGGTACACAGGCATGTGGCAGGCACATAACCGACGAATGCTGTTGCAGTTTTGTCGTCAAACTTCATCGCATATACAGCGTGCTTCAGAAAAATACCACAGCTAATGTAACATAAGATTGGTCCTAATAACTGTTACATCATTACTGGCGGTAACCTAGAATGCCCATTAGTAAACATTCCATCCGCTGAAACTTCTAAAATATGGTTTATAATTAGTCAATTTTTATTTAGAAGTCCAGCGGTTGGGATGGTTACTAGGCCTAATCGGCATTTGAGGTTACCACCGGCAATGATAACATAGTTTATTATTTGGACCAACATATTAGCTGTGCAAATTGTTTATGTTTTCCTTTTTTGTTTCAGATGCGATTCTGAATTAATCACAAGAAAGTCAACGTCATGGCTACACCGCAGAAAACGTCGGCAGAAACACTCGAAGAAATGCAGCTTAAAGCGAGGCTGCAGACTGTATCAGAAGAAATAAAGTCGATGCTTAAGAAATCAAGACAAGACATGGAACCGCTGTGGAAGATCGAAAAAGAGCGGAGACAGATAGAAGACAGACTGCAGCAACTCGAGGCAGAAACGGTGGAGAGAGACCAAAAACAAAGACACGAGGCCCAGAAGGAGCGAGCAAAAGAAGCAGATGAATTGCGAGCGGATTTGAAAGCTCTCAAAATTAAAAATGAACAGCTGAAACAACAAGTGGAAAATTTGTCTAAACATGGAAGTAACAAAAATCTACCAGATCCAGGACTTGCTAGTGAAACGACGGAACTGGAATTGTTAAGGCGAAAGTATTCTGAACAAGAAAAACATTTGGAAAAATTGAAAGAAAATCTCTGCCACACTACGCGCTATTCCAAAGCACAACTGAGAGAGAAAAAAGAAAAAGAAAAACAGATCGAGATCCTAACTGCTCGTGTAGTACGTGTAGAAGACGAAAACGCCGAACTAAAGCTGCAAAACCAGAATGAACCGCCATTGGAGGCGGAGTGGCAAGAAAAATTGGAAGTTCTTAGAACCGAGAATGAACAGCTGAAAGCGGATCGCGCAGCAAGTATGAAAAAATTGCACCTTTCGCGCTGTCAGAGCGAGTCCCTGGTAGAACTAAAAGAAAACCTGCACCGCATAACCAGCTTATCGAGAACACAACAGAAGACCATCAGATGTCTGGAAGATAAGATTTCGGCTGTCGAACAAATAGCATTTGAAACACAGCTGCGACAGCTGGACGAACTCCCGTCGCTGACCGAGGAAAATGAACGACTGCATCAGATGCTCAGCACACTGTCTCGCCAGCATCAGCAGCAACCAGCAGCTGAACAGCAGCTTCCAGGTACGATACGCTACGACACGATGATGGAATACTTAACTTGTGCCCTAAAATGCTGACAGGCAGCTAAGTGCAGCTTTGTATACCGCGCATAGACAGAAAATAAGTCAGTGGAGTGAAATTACAGCTAAAACCGCCGAGCTAGTTATTTGTTTAAACTCTCGTATACACACTTTTATGAATTTGTATTCATTATTTTGTATCCATCCTGATATAAACACTGTTTAAACCGATAGTTAAACTGAAGTTGCAATGCGATGTGAAGGGCTATGCTTTGGCCATTTGGATCATATCGTAATGTTTGTACATCTCGGCTTGACCAATTAATTCTTTCTTGTCGGCTTACATAGCCAATTTCGACGTCAGACAACGTGCTTCATGTAATACTATGATTCCCAAGGTCAACAAATTACAAATCTTTCCATTCCCAGTAAGGTATATCGAAAAAGTGCATTTTTCGGCCAATCGGAGGTGGATAGGCCTATCTTGTTACAGGCCTACAGCGTACTTTAAAATTTTGCATGGAAATGGTATCGGTCGATTGGAGACACGTCGTAGATGTGCTTGGGAGTCACAAACCCTCGTGGTCCAAGAACTCCAAAGTCAATTATGTTTTACGTGGTAAAACTTGTCAAACTCATCGTCACAGTGTCGATCGGGCAGAGACAGTAGTGTTCTTATTTCAGTCGCAACTTTGCAGCCCATATCGACAGTCACGACATCTTCGATGCAATTTTCAGCTTCAGTCTATGAAGACACAGTAAGTTTCTGAAATGTCAGTTGATTTTTAAGGATTTCTTTCTCTACGAAGTATCACTTAAAATAAAAGAGTTGAGCACTTGTTTCATCTTATGTTTGCAGTGTGCGTGGTGTACTGCCATTTGTAGCAATTTGCCATGTTGATTTCTCTAAAATGGCTGCTTTTACTGTGTTCTAGTTTTAATTTTACCTCAGTGTTTTGATCTTAATTTTGAAGATAAAGCTGCACGTGTCTGTTGGCATCACGACATGATGTATAAATCGGCGAGCAATTGCAGACCATAGGCTGTAGGCGATAGTTCGTCGATCCTTCAAGACGTCAGTTGCTGGTTTTTCCGGAGTTATAGTGAGGTGCTTCACTGTGTTTCTTTGATCTCTCGGTTCGGTTGGCAGGTTGCGGGGAGAGGAAGTGATCGGCAGCGGAGGAGTGGCTACTGGCTTAGCTAATCGTCGGAGTGTAACGGTTGACGTCTAATATACAATAGTAGTTTGCCGCACCGGAAGACAATCCCATTGCTGTAGCCGTGTGATGGTGTCAACAAATATGCACAAAACGCCGGCTATCACAAACGCATCACGACATGACATTGCTGTTTCAAAAGGTTGTGTTTTTCGTCAGTAATAGTTGACAGGTATTGCAGGTCACACTGACGTGCTGCGTCGCATCTATATCGACGTGTCGACAAAAATCGACGCACAAAGTGTCACCCGTTGCCTGTTTCAGTGCAACGCCCTGACCTTGAAAGAGGTCCACTCTATCCAGTCAAGGCGCAGCGAACCGGTCAAGGCAGCCGAACGATTGCTGAACATTGTCATTAAGCAATCTAGTAATGTATATGGATTGTTCATGAACGCCTTGATAACGACTGGTCAGAAGCAGGTGTATGAAATGATTGTAAACAGCGGCTGCAAAGGTGAGTCACTGTACCTAGTCATTAGTAATGATGATTATTATTCATACTAGCGACAACATTACATATTAATATCGATGCATTTTAACTTAATGTTCTGTGTGGTCTGCTGTGCATCATAATCTCGGACCGTGCGGTTACGCGCTATGTGTTAAGGCAGTACATTGCGAAAATGGAAAATGACAATTTTCATTCCTATAAAATTGAAACATTTAAACCAGCTGCAATATTACATACGCCCTTACGCTGCAACCAAAACGAGATGAACATCTACGCCATATCTGCTGATCGGTCGCAAGGGTTTTCCGAGGTTTCTGATTCTGAGCAAAAAAATGACTTTAATATTAAATTTCACTTGATTTTACCAGGTTTATAAATAAATAAAAATTTTACCACGAACAAAAGTGTAATATTTCACATATGTGGGGAGAACTCCCGATGACAATATTTTAACCATTCGGCCTACAGGTAGCTGTCCATGACGTAATAAAAATTATAAATTTTACTGGGAAATTTTAATGTGTTCAGAATTTACAGGATCGAAATTTGGCTTTATCCAGTGACTATGTTTAGGACTTGATACATTATGACTTTATCTGAGTTTGGTTTTGTCTCCGTTTCGTAGTTATTTTACAACGTTGCTGTAAAACAGGTTTCGATGTCGGTTTTTGTCACGCGCGGACCATACAACAACATTATGTGTACCTGGTCGACAACCTCGATGCGAAGCACTCCGGACTTGTAGGAGAACTTTATCAAGCCGATGTTCTTAGCTGCGAAGAGAAGGAGACCGTTTCCGCGGAGGTGATATCGTTCACACAGAACGAGAAGCTACTGTTGATGCTCACTCGCAAGACCAGCCATCAATTTGACAACTTTCTGGATGCTCTGGACAAGACCGGACAACAGCATATCCGAAATCACATCACCGGCCGCCAAGGTTGATCATCTATCTACAGTGTGTTAGACTGTAGGCTGGTCATATTGTCAGCTTTTCAGTCCCCATTAAACTTATGCCCAATACACACCGCCGACGCCGACGCAACTCAACTGTCTAGTTGAGTTGCGTCGGCGGTGTGTATTGAATTCGCACTAGTTAGCGACAGTCTCGACGAGTCTGAACAATTTGCCGACAACGAAGTCGAGTTGCGTCGTGTCGGCGGTGTGAACGCACCAGTCGTCAGTTGTGACCCAGTTTCCATATACGCTGCAGAATTGTAAACTGGGTCACGACAGCCGACGGGCGCGTACACACCGCCGACACAACTCAACTCGACTCAACACGAGAGGATAAATTCTCAACATGTTCAGTTTCCAAATTTTCGTCGGCAGTCGTCGGCAGTCGTCGTGAGCTAGTTGCGAATTCAATACACACCGCCGACGCCGACGCGACGCAACTCAACTCGACAGTTGAGTCGCGTCGGCGTCGGCGGTGTGTATTGGGCATTATTGTTTTCCTTATTTTTTATTAAACATAACAGACACGCTGCGCCGCTGTTAAACGGTAAGAGAAAATGTAACACTAAAACAGTCTTTGTGCAATACACGGTAAATAAAATTGCACTCAACAACAGCAACAATACTACACTGTACTATAGCATTCTGGGACGGTACTGAGGTATGGTGTGCTTCGCTGCGCTCAGATGGTAGGAGACGACGAAGTGGGTGGATGGGATATTTGAGTGCCCTAAATAACTGTTCATCAGCTTGTTCACAAAGGGTAGTTATTGTGAAATCCCAGTGTAATAGCCTGACAATATCGTATCGTATCGTGCATAATTGCAATATGTTTTCGATAAACTTGCATCCATTTATTTAATATTTTGTCACGTCAGCGATTGTGCGAGTTATCATAGGCCTGAGTGAGTGTGAATGTTTCCATGTTGGCATTTGGCTATAAAAATTTAACTTGAGTTAGTTTATTTTCAGAAAAAGACATCGAAGAAGTTCAATGCATCTCAGCAATGGACGACACTTGTGAATTGCAGCAGCAGCTGAAGCTGGCCAAGGAGACCATTGCTAAATCACTGGAACAGATGGAACCGATACTGCAGTCTCAAAGTAAACTATTCTACTACACCGTGTCCCAGATAAAAAGGGGGCCACTTTAGTTTTCGTCATAACTTTTACAGTTGTCAAGCTATTCTCAAAATTTTTGAAGCTATCCACCACACCATGCGACCACTTTACCCTGCGAAAAACTATAACAATAAAATTGGACAATTTTAAACATTTTGCTGAAACAATTCAACAATATCATGCCTAAATAAGGCACAATAATTTGTTCAACGCACGCCGATTTGTGACCACCGAACTTACCCGACCTAAATCCAGTTGACTATTGTGTTTGGAGTATTCTGCAGGAGAAAGTGTAGTGAACTCGATTCGCGAAAGTCGATGAACTGAAGTGCAAACTTCTTCGTGAATGGGCAAAACTGGATCACGAAATCATTGCATCAGCGATCAGGCAGTGGCGTCGCCGTCTTAGGGCCTGTGAAACCGCTGATGGAGGACACTTTGTGCAAGCCTTCTGAACATGTTAGATTGTGTGTTGAACAAATTATCGTGCCTTACTTAGGCATGATATTGTTGAATTGTTTATGCAAAATGATTAAAATTGTCCAATTTTACTGTTATAGTTTTCGCACGGTAAACTAAAAAGTGGTCGCATAGTTAAGGTGTGGTGGACAATTGCTGTACATCAGTAGATGCAGAAAAATGTGCAAAGTTGCGAGCTTCAAAAATTTTGAGAATAGCTTCTGCTTAACAACTGTAAAAGTTATGACGAAAACTAAAGTGGCCCCTTTTTATCTGGGACACGGTGTAGTCTGATTGCCAGTAGTAAAATTACATCGATAATGAGACATCCTGTTTGTTTATAAATTACTATGTAGTAAAATGTCAATTTTGGGGTTGAGCCGTCATCCACTGGATATTATACCATCGTGCTCGTAATCTGCCGAAATACCAAAACACGTCCTTAGGCTTGACCATTATTTCGTCGCCCTGTGGTGTAGACCCATCATTGTGTTTGTCAATTAAACACCGTGACGAAAGTAAGTAAGTAAGTAAGTAAGTAAGTATGTATGTAAGTATGTAAGTATGTAAGTAAGTACGTAAGTTAAGTAAGTAAAAGGCAGATTGTACGATTGTATGATTCACACAAACTGACTATACTTTATTTTATACAACGATTCTGCCAACAATAATTATCCATCTTTATTTATGTTACCTTTTCATATATTATGAATTTTAGCTCGATTTCACAGTGATAGCTGGCTGTTATCTTGTTATTGCAGCGATACCTGGACGTCCGACGATATTCGGCGTACACGACATACAAAGTATCTCATGTACGGTGATCTACCTGCCTCCTGATAACGACGGCGGTTCACCGGTGACTGGGTACTTTCTGGAACGTCGTCGTCCGGACAGCGAATGGGTCAGACTCAACTTCACTCCAGTCACCGGTCTCAAGTACGTGGTCAACAAACTTGCTTCGTTGACCAAGTACGAGTTCAGAGTTTCCGCCGTCAACAAGTTTGGCATCGGGAGCTTCAGCGAGATATCGGAGCTGATAACGACCAAAGCTCCGTCAGTACCAAACAGACCACGTTGGCCAGTCGTTGTGAAACTTGCCGGCACTTCTGTCTCTTTAGAGTGGACGGCGCCTGAAGATGGTGGTGAGGCAATTACGAGATACATCATCTGTTACGGCGTCCCTGGTATCGACAGCGCTAAGTACAGCACGACACGCTATGACGGGCATGTAACAACCTGTACACTGACGCAGTTGAAGCCGAGAACAAAGTACCACTTTGCTGTTTCCGCTGAGAACAAAGTTGGCTGTGGACCACGGTCTAAGTTTTCTGAGTACATCATAACGTACAAATATTCCGGTAAGTAATTCGTATCCAATTGGTACTTTTTGTAGCAGTGTATACATTGTACAGTTCAATTATTTTGTCTTTGTATTACTACCGCTTTTGTAGTGGATTTATATGGCACAGCTAGAGTTATACGGCACAACTACATCATTTAGGAATTGTTGCATAAGTAAGATGAAGCACCCATCTCTGATCGTTCATTCTGTATATCAATAGTCGTACTTCGATGCAATGTGTTGCAGCTGAATTAGTTGTAGGCCTGATCTCTCTGAATTTGTTTTAAACTTTTTATTTATAAATTTCGAGGGCAAAATTGCAAGAAATGATTCCGTTAGTACGGCGTTGCAGTTTCCGTGTAGATTGCTCACGCATTTTGGTTGAGATTTGAGATCAGTATAAAAACGTTTGCAAGATGAGTCCGTAAGCTCGACAGTATCAACAATAACAAGAACAGAGTAAAGTGGCGTCTAGGGAAATCCGTTCATATGAAGTCGTGAGGATGAAATCGACGCCATTTGTCACAAACGGTGCCCGGGCCTGCGAAAACGTATAATAATAGATATAAAAATTAATTATTTAAGTGAAAATTTTAGACAATATACCGTGCAAATGCTTCTTCTATATGTTATACGAAATTAACTTGCTTATTATCTGTAAAAGAACGTATAATTATAATAAACAGATTAAATTTTGTATAATATAGCTTTTCTAAGGTATTACGTCTGAAATTTTTACTTAAATTATTATTTTTCTATAGAAGCTACATTTTCTGTTGTTACTGTTGTATATTAGGTCTGAGATACAATATCGAATAACATCGACTGACTGTTATTGATGTGCGTGCACTGTGCAGACAAGACTGACCCGTTCACACAGCAACCAAAGCTCAAGAACAGCTTCAAACCCGGAGGTAAGTTGAATAATAATTTCTCAAACATGGTGATAATGTGCTCATTGCTATTTGGAAGCTTGTGATGGCCACGTTTTTTGGTGTAGGAGCAAATTTTCGTGCAGGCGCTGGTGCATTGTGCGTTATATAGGGTGCTGATGGAGGCAGTCTGTGGCCTCGAGGATGGCCGCCTACGTGGAAACACCAGCGTATAAATAGATTCAAACGCCAAGTGTACTTTGACATAGAATGTTGTCTGTTCATATCTGCTTCCTATTAAGAAGTCGCTCAACTTGTGAGACTTTTTTCTCATGGCTGCTTTTTCGATTACTCGCTTTTCAACTGTGTTCTTCCTTTTATAATATCTCTGGTCCACAGTTCGTACGCTCCTGAGGGTACCCCGTCAATTTCACGTTTATAGTATTATACTGTCCAGGATGTACATTTTGGAACTCAGATGGTGGTTAGATTCCCTATAATCTGTATCAAAGTGTTTGTGTCATGGTCCAGTCCACCCGTCTGCTACAAGTTCCAACAAAGAACACAACAGCGTACACTTTCAGACCAGTGACCTTCGGACCAGTCGTCCTTAGACCGCATATCACAAATAGCATTTGACACAAGTTCAACATCGTTTTGTTGCATTTGTGTGCGGCAGTGGATGTACATATTGCAGCTGTTAAGGTCAAATCTAACTTTGAAAATGTCTCTAAATCTAAATAAGTTGAGGTTTCGCATTCAGATTGCTGTCGTGAACCATGTCGCGTAGACTACTTGCGGTGCGTGTAACAAGGAATGTTGTAGGTATGTGCAACGTAACTGGCGTGACGGAGCTCAACAGTGTGATGTACGTCATCAGTTCGGGGTCCTGCGTCATCAGAACATACAACGCCGATACGTTCAGTCCACTCGGCAGAATCATTCACGTCGAAGGAATGACAGATCCTTGTGACATTGTCGCCTGTCGCCATGGCCGCCAGCTGTACGTCACCGACCTGGAGCTCGCCAACTCTGTTGACTGTGTCTGGCAAGTGTCGACCGACAACTGCGATCAGTTCGAGCGATGGCTCGTGTTCGAGTCGAGAGATGACAATATCGAAGACCGCAAACTGTCAGTGACGTCAGAACATCTACTCGTGACGTCACATCCTCGCAGCCTGTACCAGTACAACACCACCAACAAGCGACTACTGCGCACTGTTCGCTTGCCAGAATACGTCGAGGAACTGTGGCACGGAACTGAGACACTACGAGGAACGTTTGTCGTCGCTTATTCTGGAACAGCGAAGAAGCTGAAGCTGTGTGCCGTAAGTAAAACGCGGTCTTGTCATATTTTCATATATTCATGGTGTATACGATACGATACGATAGGAGAGTTTAAGGAGGACTGAAAAGCTGAGTGTGGTCAGCTGAATCTAGTGCATGTCGTATATATGTTAGCTGTGGCCTAAACCAGGTACAAAATCCAAGACAGTGCTTCATCTTCGTCTCCTTATCAAGGAAAGAAAGGAATGAACAAGAATTCCTTGTCGATTTTGAATTTCAAGGAGATTTACGCCCCACGAATAGTTTTCATTTTTACATTAACATTAACTGATTTTAGCCTAGTTTTGTTGCTTTCATTATACTTCTGCAGTTTGCGAATATACCTTAACTTAACATCGGGGATACCCCCAAAACTGGAAAGCTTCCAGCTTCAGGGAGCTTCGCCCTCCTGATCCCTAACCAGGGGTCTGCCCTGGACCCCGCTGGGGGCTTTACCCCAAACCCCTGATATAGGCTCACTCGCACTCCGTGCTCGCCACGCCCAGCGTTCCCACAAACAAAAATCTACCACTGCACCCATTGGTTCAAGGTCACTTGGCACCACGCAGCCGGTTATTTTGGCATCCGTGTACAGATTATCAGCGGTTAAACATTTCTGGTTTGGTATGCAGGTCCGCTTAGGCAAGCACTAACGATGAATTACACACGGAAGAGAAACAGCGCGGAAGCATCGCGCGAGTTGTCAGCGATAGCCAGGATTCTTGTAGTGACTAGACACAGCAGTTTTCACGTTGAGCGGGGGGGGGTCGCTTTGCGTGTACAGTGTCTGTTGCTGTCTCTGTTCGTAGGTGAGTGAGGTCAACGCGAAGGGAGACGTACTATCAACATTTTCTGACGTCATTCTCCCGTCGCACTTGTCGTCTGACTTAGATGGCCGCGTGCTGGTCGCTGACCACCTGAATCATCGCATTCTGCTACTGAACAGTCAACTACAACTTCAACGTGCCGTCATCGACACCATCACTCCAGTCAGGCTATGGCGGCCGATCCGCTTACTTTACAATGAGCTCACATCACAGTGCTACGTTGTGCACAGTAGTAGCGGTGAAGAGTTGTCAGACTCCGATATAATTGTCTCCGTATTCACTCTACGCTAAGCCTAGGTTTTTCAAAAATATTCTGGTCACAAACTGCACATTAATTTCCAATCGGCCTATTGTATTTCGATGACGCAGTGCGACTTCTTTAATTTTGGATACGAGATTTATTAAGAAATCTAATATATAACTGTCAAATTATGCGCGTATGTTTGTTTATGTGTTTGTTGGCGACTGGCTACACTATCTTAAAGCTAGCAGATATGTGCCTGACTATTTCATATGTTTGTTTATACGAAGAATTTCACTGGTAAATGATTCGCATATGATGCCATGTATATGTAATAAAATGTTTTTATGTTTTTTTATTCCTGTCAGTTTTTTACGTTTTTAACGTTTTTTATTTTGTCACCGTTTTTATTTTAAGAAACGTTCATTGAAAATTCCATCAAAAAGTTCAAGAAGCACTTTTGAAACCACTGAAACGAATTAATAGGCCTAGATTTTATTACGAAAGTAGCTGGGTGCAGAACACCTTTGAATCCATTGCGTATAGACCATTATATCACGACCCACTCCCAGACTCCTATCTTTTGCATTGTGTCTAGAGTGGATAAACGGTATTTATTACACTGTACGGGGAGGCAGTGCCTATACCGACACGTCTGTTGTGACGTCATGTATTGTATTAGGCGGAGTCAGTACATGTACGTGTAGTCGTGAATTGCAACAAATTGAATAAAGTTCTCTCTCTCTCTCTCTCTAGCCAACTATACTGCACTTACAGCATTAGGCATTAGGCAAGAGGTTGAACAAATTAGGGCTAACGTTTTTATTCAACGTTTTAAAACGTTTTTTTTTATTTTTTCCACGTTTTTTTTACTTTTTAGCGTTTTTATTTTTTCTAGAACATTTTTTAACATCAGTAATGCCAAGTAGCTGCTATGATGTGGTTTCTTTATATCACGCAACACGTTGTCCACATATTGTTTCATTTGCATCCCACACCATAATGACCATTCATTTCACCTGACGTATAACACCAAACCAAACACACCATTTTCGAATTAACGCGAGGTTTAGGCTTATATCGGCCCACTGTCGTTCAAAATACGTATACATGATGAGCTACCGACGTGACAGCGACGACCAATCACAGGCTGCAGCAGATCAATCAATACGCAACCTCTGTAGCCGGACGCAAAACGGATGATGCTGCCTCTGCGTCGCAGGCTTCGTCCCGGTACTAAATTATGCTAGTCGCATGCTATTGCCTGTAAGCAGCTTCACCGAGTTCAGTATCGTCGTCAGTCATTTATTGTCATTGCTTTTTGCGACTGTTTTCGTCTGCTAGTAATTTGTTTCCTTTGTTTGGCAATAAATGCTGTTTATTGGTATCGACAGTGTTCAGTTCTTCATTTGTCGAACAAAACAATTCATGATGATAATGCTGACATTCTGAAGGTGAGCTTTACTGTGACCTCGATAAATTTTTGTATGGGTAGAGAGTATAGCTTGAGCCTCATTTGTTGGCCTACAGGATAATATTTGCATTTATCATAAATCAGTCCTAATATAAATGCTGATTTTTGGTCATACGATAGCCAGGAGCTACAGCTGTATATAACAGGATCACGAGTAGCGCCGTATGATGATGCGACGTGTAAAATAAGACATTACACTGTGGGGCATAAAAATTGCACCCTTGTTGGTTCTGCAATAACTCAATCAAGCTGAGGTCTAGTAGTCAATTTTTTGCAAACAGTTACGCGAATGAATTTGTGACAAAATGATGTAAAAATGTCACCTTTGCTGACCAAGCATTTTTTACAATATGAAATTCAATTAAAATGTCAAAATTGTTCAACAGCCAGAGCTAAAGATTTAAAAATCATGACTGATTAAAAGTTGCGAAACAGAAAAACTGTAATTTAAGTTTCATAACAAATTTTTAACAGCACATCATAGCATGTGTTCAAAATGCTTTCCTTTGGCTTTGACAAATGCATTAAGGTGAACTCGTCATTGGTTAATCGCCTGATCAGCGACACTTTGCTGGATGCCAAACCACACTTCTGTCAGAAGCCACTTCAGTTCATCAGCGTTAAGTTTTAAACAGATTTCCAATAAACACGTTCCTGCAATTTACTCACCGCATCCTGTAATCAACAGAATTTAGGTCAGGACTGTTAGGAGGCCAATGGTCTGGAGTGATGAAGTCTGTGGTCTCGCTTCGCGTTTCACACGCACGGTGCGCCGATAAGCTGGTTCTGAGTTTTTTTGGATTTTACAAAGAATATCAAACAGGCAAGTGATGATATACCGGGTATTCGGTATTCTCAAATTCTCAATTTCTTGTGCATCTTATTGCAAAAAAATTATCATAGTATGGCATAATTTTGCAAACTTATTGTACCAATAAGAAGGGTGCAATTTTTTATGCCCCACAGCGTAGCCATTGACATTTCAAATGTGAGTTATTGGGATGAGGCGAAATCAAACCGGAAGCATACTCGACAGCCGAGGTGATGTGTATCGTCACGTAGGCCTGTTTGTAGCTGTAATAATGCTTACGGTGCTTAGAGGCTATAGAGCAGGGCGAGTAAAGCGAGTTGGTAGAAAGATATAATTTTGTAAATGCAACTAAGTTTCAGACTTGATTAAAACACTGCATGGAGCTTTGAATGCGCTGATTAATTATGAGCCACGATGACTTAATAAACTAAGAAGGTAGCTTATGTCTCGTAGGCCTAGTTTGGAAAGCCATAGTGCCAGTCATCCTCAATCTCCATGAACTACTAATCATATACATCGGCCAACAAGACGTCTTCGAAAACCTGACGTGATTCACGTGAACCAGTAACTGTTAGGCCTGATAGTTCGTCGGGTCACTAATTCTATTGTACTGCAGCCGGAGCATTCCGCATCGTAGCAGCCAAGTCCCAAGGTCTGAACTCTGAAATAGTTTACCTGCCGACATCAGGAACGAAATCGACTGTTTAACAGTTATCACGCCATCTAAAACCTATTTTCCCAGTTTGCCTATATACGATAGGCCTACGATACGATAGAGAGGAGGCCTACAGAATATCTGACTTCATCATAGCTCTGATTCCGTTCGCATTCATATTCGCGAATTACTCTACTGCCTATACAAAATAACGGGTGATTGATTAATGTAACGCATAGCGCCGTCCTGGTCGCATATAATGCATACGTTCACACGATGGACTCCTAGGCCCATATAATTGCACCTGGCTCGCAAAGGCGCTAGTCATGCTCAGACAAACTGCAGGCAATCAATGACTGTATTGCAGCATGACGCAAGAATACTGAATGCGAACAATAACGCAAGATAACATGCTATAGGCCTACTAGCGAATTACATTGTACAAAAATAATTTAGACTAGGTGGATGTACCTGTTTTGATTACCGAGCAACGACGACACCTATAGGCACACGTTGTCAACAAACAGAAACATAGCATCCAGTCAGTTTTCATGTAAACAGTTTTTAGGCTACTGTAGGCCAGGCCTACAGTATACACTAGAACATTGATCCTGCGGACACCGTCGTTACAGGACTTCGCTCTGCAGCTTCGCGATCTTGCATCGTTTTGTCTGCCAACCTTGAGCATTTGAACTGCTTGTTAGTTCTTCAGCCGGATTTTTTTTTGACACGGTGTTGAAAAACCTACGAACTACGAGCTCATTCAGATCGTGAAGATCAGTAACAAAACAGTTCTCGCTCACATCGATCGCGATCTGAACAGTCAACTACAACTTCAACGTGCCGTCATCGACACCATCACTCCAGTCAGGCTATATGGCGGCCGATTCGCTTACACGATCAGCTGCGAATGGCAGTTATAAGCCGCGGATTCTTTGATATCAGAGTAAGATAATCATTGCTTATTGTCAGATACTGTGACAACAAGTGGTTTGATGCTCGAATCTGTTCACATAATACACTTCTGGAATGAGCGACCAGTTTGTGGCCCTATCTCTGTTTGACCACTCATGTTGTCACTTACAGGATCAGAACGACACTTGTAATAAATCGGCAGATAAGAAATATTCGAGGCATAACATTTGCACGGTCCAATGTCTGTCTGTGCATTTTGCATGCGTTTCAGTATTGCAAGACGGCTAAAAGTGGGTACCTGTAACCCAATCAAGGATGGATTCCATCATCGACGACTTGTGGGATACGATAATGCAGACGTGTCCCATACTAATGAACGAATGGCTGAACTGTTTTTGGGGCGATGAGGAGGCAGCTAAACTGGAAATCAGCAGGACATTGTCTGATGAAGATCTGTGGAAAGACCGAAGTGCGAATTTCTTGTTGCGTTTGGTCAGCGATGATAAGACTGGTTATCGCGACTTG
>Ga0056114_1000351_pt1 | contig 15066 bp, 10 predicted proteins | sample WorMetHERISLAND1_FD_77005 | JGI IMG/M metagenome (GOLD analysis project Ga0056114, IMG submission 77005) | Marine gutless worms symbiont microbial communities from Max Planck institute for Marine Microbiology, Germany - Olavius loisae HERON... ...
ATCCAAGGTCATAGACCTTGGTGTCAATCGAAAGCCCATGCACGACTTCCTATTAGTCATTAATAGTAACTTTGTACGTATCTCCTACCGTTTTCGAGATATTGACGCATTTAGCTCAAAAATAGCTTGTTTTTACCACCTCTCCCTTGTTTGACGCCCCTAGTGGCGGAACGCCATGAGATATCAACATTATCTATACACCGCTAAAAAGTACATTTAGTGAGCTACAATTTTGTTGCATACATACTTCATTCATTTAGCCGTTGTTGCCTTCCGAAATCGCGAAATCAGGCGAAATTCCGACAAAATTTGACCTTACAGCAGTTCAAGGTCATCCAAGGTCATCGATGTTGGTGTCAATGGAAAGCCCATATGTGACTTCGTACTAGTCATTAATTGTAACTATAGCCGTATCTACTACCTTTTGAGATATTTACGCTTAAAGATAGAAAACTGCTGATTTTACCCACGCCTCCCTTGTTTGAGGCCCCGCTCAGGGGAACCCCTTAGAATGTCGGGATGAAATTTGGCATCAGAAAACTAGAATCATGGGGCTACCAGACGGTGAAGAACTCCTGACGCTAGCTTTCTTCGTTTTGACACAATACCGGCTCGTGACAGACAGACAGGTGGACACGTTACGATCGCTATTACCCGCGCTAGCATAGCGTCGTGCGGTAAAAATGCTGTTACACTGCAAACCATGGCCTAATCTCGACGTGTCACTACTCACTAGCTAATGTCGGTGTCGATCGACGTTGACGTGCCACTGTCAATATCCTGATATTAGTACAGGACTGTAGCGTGTCACGTGGTTTACTGTTCTCAAATCACGTGGTGATACGTATGTACGCAAATTTTCATCTGTTCTTTTTCTGCTATTCTTCGTTTATCCGATTCAGCGCCATGTTGTGGACATGACGACAATTAATATTTAGTCATATCTCTCACCTATTGACTGGTAGCGCCCTCGAATGCTGCAAGTAGCAAACTGTTCCAGTTGATGTCAAATGTGGTGTATTTTTGAGCTGAACGTCACGTTAAGAAAATACACCTTTGGCGCTTTTGTTGCTATTATTTAAGCCACTTTTCGAAATTTTAGTGACATTTTGCACATACGTCATACGTGTGGTTAACGCCATTGGCATATTTACTGCGAATATTCACAGACATCTCAGTTTCGCACAATAAAAACTGAATTTATTGAGCATTCTGTTAGAAGGAGTGTTAAGTGTATTTGTTTAGCGAATTTATGTGTGACGTTCATAGCTTCAGGAGGGTGATGAACTGAATTTTCCCAGACTCCGTTCCCTCAGCTGTGCCCTCAGCTTTCACCAGTCCTACATACGCCACGGACTATCATAAACTCTGTATTCAGCTGTTAATTTTAACCCTTTGACGCCCACGGCCACTGTTGTCATATGTGTACAGCTACAAAGCATCCTGTGTCATTTGTAATTTTTGACATCCGGACACTCTGACGCTCAGGGCTGAGCGTCAGAGTGCCCGGATGTCAATTATAAATGACGGCTTAAACCGGTCGGGCACATGATGCTTTATAGCTGTACCCAAATAGCAACAGTGGGCGTCAAAGGGTAGATAGACATGCGTTGTTGTTTGCTGCGTGTGTAGCTAATGATCCGTGTGCTACGTGGGGTCGCTGTGACCAGCTGTGCTCACGATCAGACTCTGCTTTCCCTTCACACAGCGGTGAAGCAGTCAGGTGCACGTGTGTTCCCGGATATCAACTGATGCCCGACGGCCACACGTGTAGAGTCGACAGCGGTCAGAGTTTTTCAAACATTGTGCAGTTGCAGTCAAGTACCGACTACCGTCTGTGATATATCACTGCTACGCCATGAGTGATACGCAATTTCCTAAAAGTTTGAGCCGAAGTTGCTAAGTCATTTCAAGTCTGTCCAGTTTTGTAGGAATACTATACCGTTGCTGAGACCTCCACACGACATTGAGACACGAAACGACTGAAAATTATGAATTCTGCAGTGTTTTAGCCGAATTTCCGAAACGGCTCAGCGAATCGAGTTAGGTTTACGGAACTGTATAATAAAACCCATACGCCAGTTAGAAGGGTCTGGTCCGCACTGCGCACTCCGCAAAAATTTTGACACGCACAAAACATGGGACAGTGCGGGTTTTCAGCTTTTTCGTCAAAAATATGACGTCACACATGGCACTAGGTGGAGCTACAGTAAACTGTGCTAACCCTTTGACGCCCAGTGGTGCCACATGGGTACAGCTATAAAGCATCCTATGCCAGGCCGGGTTGAGCCATCATTTGTAATTTTTGACATCGGGCACTCTGACGCTCAGCCCTGAGCGTCAGAGTGCCCGGATGTCAAAAATTACAAATGATGGCTCAACCCGGCCTTGCATAGGATGCTTTATAGCTGTGCCCATGTGGCACCACTGGGCGTCAAAGGGTTAAGCAGCTTCTTGTAAATATGGATTGATTCCATGTGTTGGTGTGAGCTGCTTCTCTGTGATACTTACGTGTTTTGTTCTTGGTTCATTTTAAAAGTGCGATATTTGCTATCGAAAAGTGTCTGTCCGCCAGTCTGTCTGTCCATCCGTCCGTCACGGTCCGGCATTGTATATTAAAACGGCTTAACCTATCGTTGAAGTCCTTTACCAACTGACAGCTCCAACATACTGGATTTTGAAGATGGGCGTTACAAAATTCCGAAGGGATCACCCCTAACGGGGGCCTTAAACACAGGTGGGGTATAGAAGTGCTATTCGCCTGGTTCGACTAACGTGTGATCAATAATGTGGACGACGGTCGTGTTGATCCGTCGCTTGCGAACAGCACCCCCCGTCGGACCTGTGATATGCATTGTTCTGCGGTCGTCTAACCGATGGTTGCTAATATCCCCGAAACGATACGCGATGTGCACAATGGACAACTACTAGGAAATGACATGTGTACTGTCAATTGTCAAATAGTGTGACGGCCTGTGATCTTGAATGGCCTTTAAGTCATTAAACTGTTTAGACCTTTAAACGGCTAAAATCTAGAAATATGCTATTTATCTCTCCTACCAAACTATTTTATATAGATCGATTAAAGCCTTGTCTCTCCTATCCCCAGTGTTTTATTGCATTCGAAATACTTCAGAGTCGTTAACGGTCACGCGCGATCTGTTAGCGATAGCTGGCTTTCTTGTCCAGTTCGCACGTGCGTGGACACGGATGTTGAGCCTGTGTAAGCAGCTGCACGGACTGTGCGTGATTAAGAGTGATAGATGAATATCAACTTTCGCTGATAAGTGTGCGGTGACCATTTACTGCGCTGACATGCAGAGTGACGTATTACGCGTATTTATTATCTGAAATCCGAAACAGATGTAAAATTGCTGAGCATTTGGCGAACATTCCAAGCCGTTGCAATGGTGTACAGTATTGGTGACAGTGAAAGTACGTGTATTAGTTGATGCAGTTGCGTAGTACTTGAAGGTTTAGAATGGAAGATTTGTCGATGGACTCATTGATCGTACTGTTATACTGTAGATATGGTTTTTGTTGAAAGTTAGTTTTTTTCTGTACTGCACTTAATTTAAAATAACCTGCCAGCACAAAAAGGGCATTTCAAAGTTTATGTCAACGCCAGCACAAAGAAAGAACTATATGGTTCGCTTTGCCCCGTCACGCATGAGAGCAGTTAACTGTGAGTGTTCTACATTGACATGGTGCTCGTCATCTTAATCGCGTTTTAGGCGACATCGCTTGCGATGTCGCCTATTGCGGTCGATGTTACTGTTCCGTGGGCGTGGTCTGTCTGTATTTCTGTCACGTTCGTGCATTGTGCTCAAACGGCAGAAGATATCGACACGCTTTCTTTTGCATACGACAGCCACCTACCTCTTCTAGATTGCGTTAAAATTTGGCTTACATTGATCAACCCTTCCTCTCCTAATTTTGCCGCATAGTGACCCACCCTGTTGATTTGAGCATCGGAGACATTCAATAGTCAATTGCGGCCGAATAGTCAGATATAGCGCAATGGTCACATTGAAGAGCCTATAGGAGTTGCTCTTTCGAATGGTACCATCGCTGACACCCTATACGAGTACGACCTCCCTTTCCCCCAAAATCGGGATCCAAAATGCACCCCGCAGGACCAACTTTGTGACGCGTGCTGCTACCTGGCGAATATGAGAGAAGATATCGACGAGCGATGTCACCTTTGCCAAATTACTTTGGCACTTGTTTACTGTCATTTATGCGGAATTAAAAACAGGCGAATTTACCAGCTGACAGCGAGGCACTTGGAACTACTGTCTGCGTTTTTCGTCACTTTAGCTGCCTACTTTCTGTTGACGCTGATCAGCTGCTGAGGTATGCGATATGAATATTTAACGAGCGTGAAATACTGTAGCCGACGGGTGGGTAGGACTGAGAATGTACCGCTTGAACGAAAACAAATAAAATAAACTCATGAAAACCTGTGAGCACAGGAAGTCCAGTCGATTCTTAGTCTGCTAATGGAATTAATTACTATTATTATTATTATTATTATTATTAAAAACGTCAAGATTATCGTGACGTAAGCCGAAGCTTCAAGGACACGTTACAACCGTAACTAATACACTAGAACGCGTTGTTAATGGTCTGTTGTGGAAAGAATTCGTAAAACAGCCAGGTCGATCTTAACCTCACAGTGAAAAAGTGAAAGTGTGACGAATTGTGAAGTTGGTGAAATAAGATATGGTGAATGGTGATGCGACGTAATTAGAAGAGTGATGATGTTGACGGAATGAAACAGGAATATGTACCCTAACGGGTTGCAATTCGTAAAGAAGAATACGTAGGTGGTCGAGCAAGGGTGACAAGACCTGGGCCCACATTCTCAAAACGTCTTAGGAAAATCTTAGGAAGATTTCTTATCTTAGGAAAATCATAGGAAAATATTTAGCAAAGCATTAATCTCGCATAAGGAAATAATATAATAAAGCAATAATAATTGTAAATAACACTTATTTTTGCGTCATGTTGGACGTTATTGCGTGACGTTGTTGTTAAATCGTGAATTAGTAAGTAGAGCGAAATGTCTGGTTAATGTTTCCCAGATATCGTCAGAAACATCGTCAAAGTTTGTTCTAAGATGAGAAATCTTCCTAAGATTTTCGGGAAGAAGTTTCGAGAATGTGGCCCCTGGTGTAGAGCGAGTTCTGCGAGTTGGTTGAACAGAGATACAGTAGATAGTTAGGTTCAGAGGTAGCGAGGACTTTGTACAATTTTAGGTGAGTGAGTTAGGATTTTTAATTTCACGGCTCATTAGTTTTAGCCAGTTTACTGTTCGATTGCAGACATTCTTCCAGTGGTTTATTATTTGCAAGAAGACAAGCTCTGGTCGCAGACGGTTAGCACTATTGACGGTCAAGTCGGCGATGCTACTGAAGTACTAGATAACAATGGTACAATCAAAGCTTTCGACATCGACTTCAACCGACAAATAATCTACTGGATCGACAGCCAGAAGGTTTTCTTTTTATGATATATCTGTGCCGAATATTTGAGATACTGCAGTTTTACTGTGTTTCTTCTATTTCTCGAACACGACGATGTTTTGGCTTTTATTGGTCGGAACACGATTGTCTCTCTGTAAGCACGATATACACGATTTCTTTTGCATACGACAGCCACATATCTCTTCTAGATCTCGTTAAAATTTGGCTTACATTGATCAACCCTTCCTCTCCTAATTTTGCCCCATAGTGATTAGTGACCCACCCCTGTTGATTTGAGCGTCGGAGACATTCGATAGTCAATTGGGGCCGAATACATGTAGTTAGATATAGCGAAGGGTGTCGCACTTACGATCACAAGGTCAGAATCAAGTTCATAACTACATACCTTATATTTGGCATAGCAACCCCTTAGGGCTTTTGCGCATTGGAGGGTTTATTAAAATCACTCGTTAAAATAACTATTGTAAGTTAAAATACTGCGAAAACTGAAAACAGTGTGCGATACATTTATTTCGAAGGCATCATTTATATTCTTTCACATTGTTGACAGATGTACGAAGCTGGGTTGAACGGTGGTCAGAAGCGTGAGATCCCACTGAAGGGGCTGTTGCAGCCGGTCGCCGTAGCAGTCGACTGGCTCGCTCGCAACCTGTACATCGTCGATCAGCTTGGACGACGCATAGACCTGGTCTCTGCCACGCGCCGATATCAACACAACATTCTCAGCTACACCGTCTTGCCGTCCGATATTGCTCTGGATCCTGGTCAAGGGTTTGTTGATTCATGTTCCATATTTGAAGTTGTATCATGCATGTCAAGGATCGTAGAACATCTAGCTGTATAGTTGCCTACACAGTGCTTAGCATGATCAGTGCTGTCACAAGATACACGTCCGTCTGTCACAATCCAGTATTGTATCACAAAGGCTAATTGTATCATCAAAATTTAAACACCACATTGTTCTAGTTTTTTACACAGCCCCTATGCTCCCAATTACGTCTATGATTGTCCTCTTACATAATTGAACATCGGAAATTACACTAAGAAAGTTTTAACAAATACTAAATGCAACTGTGAAAATGCAACTTCCAGGCGTCACTCACAGTCTGGAGGGACATATCTCGCTCCTTCGGGTATTCGGCAGCACCTACCCTCACCCGTTTTTTGACAACTCGCATTCTGGTGCTTTCTTGGCCGTGATGATGATGATGATGATGATGATGATAATGGTGATGAGTGACTTCTGTCATGCCTCTCATACCTGGTCTGGTGAACGCAGGTTGCACCCAGTGAAAAGTATGGGGGAATGGGATGTAGCAAGTTACACCAGTGAGGAAGTTTTCATGTAGATTGTACTATCTGATACGGTCGTGTCATACATTGCATTATAGCATCTGCATTTTCACTGGAATTCATAACCTGTGTTGGTCTATGTCATTTGTCTTGGCTGACATATATGGTTTCTCTGGGAAGGGGGCTGAACCCAAGTTCAAATTGAAACTGGGTGATAGTGCAATGTATAGTAGTATTATATTTTGCTTATTAGTGTTTCTTTGATGATTTGCCTTTTGTAAAACCTGTGTCATTGACATTGGTTTATTAATGACTACTTTCTTACTTCTGATGTCTGTGGTCGGCAGGTTGTTGTTTTACATCGATCAAGGAGACCGGTCGTCAGACAGTCATTTCCACGGTCCGTCTATCGGCACGTCGTACATGGACGGCTCGATGCATCGAGTCATACACCGCAGCCATGATCTCCTGTCTCCACAGCAGCTCACACTCGACCGCATCAAGCGTCGCATCTACTTCACTGACCCACAGCAGAACGGCATCTTTCAGCTCGACTACGACGGCACCAACAGGTTGCCGATACGACTTCTGCTTCGTGGATGTAGAAAACGTCTTTACGTTTACGCGTTTTAACGTGTTTTTGTGTCTTTAATGTTTGTTTATTATAAAATCATTGACGGACAACAATAACGCAGGTATATGAGTGTAACACAATGAAACACATTTACATATAGAAAGTGTATGGAAAATATCAAACCTATCTATACAACGTTCTTTGTTAAACGTTTTAAAGCGGTTTTAACACTTTTTGTTTTAATCTGGACCTTTATTACATTATATGAGTACATCTATGGTTTGCTTAACGAGTGCATCCTGTAGTGGCTGTTTGAAATTGCTACTCTAAGGGAAGGCCTTCGTGCTAGTAGCTAAATATTTATCCGTTAGATCTGACTTTGGTTATAACTTTCGGCTTTCTCAGCAACAGTTGGGCTTCTTGTTATTTGTTGTCTGATACGATAAGTACGATACGATAAGAGAGTTTAACGTGGATTGAAAAGCTGGCACTGTGGTCAGCTTAATCTAGCACACATGACCAAAAAATAGAAAATATAAAAGAAGAAACTAAAAACAAACAAAACAGTGTCTATCAAGGCAACAGAACTACCAGCCTGTTAAGTGTTACAGAAATACAACTGCAGCTTTTCAAGCAAGTTATCATGCAAACAATATCAGGAAACTGGACTTGCTACAGACAAACAGTAAGTCAGCCCGAGTCCAAATTCCGTGAAGGCAGTCCATTAATTATTATTAATGTTGCAGTCACATAACCCATCGTTTGTATATTTCTCACACGAGTCAGCGAGAAATAAACCGGTGAATTGTTGCAGGAGGGTGATCGCAAGGCACCGTTCGGCGGTTCAACAGCCGATTGCCGTCGCCTACTTTGAGAACTCGGTATATTTCACTGATATTACTAAGATGATCGTCGGACGACTCAACGTCTACGAGTCTTCGCCACACGTCCAGACGATTGCTACCAACTACCAGTACCGACTGCTGGACGTCGTGGTCGCTCACCCTGTCCTTCAGCCTACTGGCAAGTCTGCTGTATATTTATTGATCTTTATTCGCTATACAGTAGATGCAGCAGACAATAAATAATGTTTTCTGATGATGTAAACGTGGCGCCTACTCTTCTGCTATAACTTTTGCAGTTCGTATGAGTCTCTCTCACCAGACTTTTCGTTAACAGGGCACGCCACACTCCACCGTTGTTGGCCTTTCTGGACTTAGTTCGAAGTACTACGGAGAAAGTTTCCGATGAGTGATATGGATGTGTTGTTTGCAGCGAACAACGCATGTGCGGACACCGATTGTGATCACACTTGTGTACTGACACACACGGACAACGCTGCCAGTGCCGCCTACCGGTGTATGTGTCAAACCGGGTTCCAGCCTTCCGTCAACAATGTCTCGCGCTGCGACAGTACGTTTACCACTCAACACTCACTCACGTGCCACTTCTGCACCGTCGTAATACCAGACTCTTAGATGAAACTTGCCCCGACCGACCAATCTCAAAGTTTGTTTTAGGTGGTTTTTCTTTGGTGAAGGGTATCTGTTTCGGGTCATCTCTATGATCTCTGACAGGATACAAAATAAGAGTCTGTCGCCGATGACAGATCGGGCTACAAATCTCATCGTTAACCTTAACTTTATAACTGTTACTGGACTGTCGGATTAACGGCTTATTATACCTATACAGCGGTGATGTCGATCGTTGACAAATATCGGTCGCCGGGCGATCATCGCCGGATGAAGTCAACGACCAATGATTAACACCAGCCGTCCAACGAAGTTTATCACACACACTAACACCGACTTAGTTTAGTGTCCACAGATGGATACCATGATTACTTACTTATTTGAAACGGAACCCCGCCCGCCAGCTACCAGGATCCAAAACGGGCGCAGACTGCTTACCACAGTCCCAACACGGACAATGAGTTCAGAATACTGAACCAAACAAATACTTGGCACCAAAAAGTTGTCTTTATTGCTGCGAAATCTCTACACCCAACAAATGAGGCAGACCAACTGTGGTTTTTCACACAGATTCAGAGATTCTTATATTTCTGCCAAAGATTTCTGGGTAGTCTGTTCTTCAGCTTTTGAGTCCACGTTAAACTCTTGTTTTGGTATCGTGTCGTATTGTATTTAGTCCGTTTGTCCACTGTCACAATTTGTTAGCATGATAACTTGAAAACTTGCAGTTGTATTTCTGTAACATTTAACAGGCTGGTGGTAGCTCTGTTGTCTTGATAGAATTGATTAACTCAGCATGCATGTCAATCACTTTGAAGGCCAATCAAAGGTTATAGGTCAAAGGTCAAAGGTCAGTGTCTTGACACAGTTACAAACACGGCAGTTGACTGCTCTAGATTTTCAATTTTTCTGTTCACTCTAATTTTCCGTTGAATTCTGCTAGTGAAATAAGACGCTGTATTTCAGCGCTGGTATCCGTCTTCTAGGTTGCAAAAGCAGAACGTCAAATGTTCCAGAGAAATACTTCGTATCATACCGGAAGTGATGATGTGCAGTTCCAGCCACGGTCCCGTTCCAGACCTAATGTCCACATTTGTCCAGAAAAAAACGTAGCATTGAACTTAACTTATGTCAATAATTACTTTGGCAAATCATAACCGATGTTGATAGTTTTCACACCACATTCACCAGAAATGAATTTCACTTAGCCTACCGGTGTCAGTTTTTGTTTGTACTTTCATATCGCAGCATGTTTAGTGTCATTATACAAGCGGAAGCTACGAAACTACGTCGTTTGTACTAGAGATAACGAGATACCTGCTGTTCGCCAGTCGACATGCAATCCGCGGCGTCTCCCTTGATTCCAACGCGGCTGGTCTAACTCCGCCCGAAGCCATTCCGCCAATAGTCAACTCCGAGTCGACTTTCGTCGCCGTCGACTACGACGCTGCCGACGACTATATCTACTACTCAGATATCAGGAAGAGCTCAGTTCACCGGATACATACAAACGGAACAGGTCTGTGATCTGTCATGAGCTGCCGCCACTGTCGCTGTGTCCAAGCTGATCTGTTTTTACAGTCGACAGCGGACGATATTATGCGTTGTGTTACGTGTATGTATGTAGTAAGGTAACTGAAAACATCGAAGACTGATTTGGATTATATTATTTACAGGCTCGGCTGAGTAGGGATGGGACAAAATTACCACAGTTGATCGAAATTGCTGCAGTTGAACCCGCTACCTGTGCCTTTGACAAGAAAACTGGTACATTCAGTAAATAAAACGTAACACTTCGGGTCTAACAGTCCTCGTCATCGACGACTGTGTATGCGCAGGTCGCGAGTTGGTGGCGTCGTTTGGCCTGCGCGCCGTTGAAGGACTTTCACTTGATTGGATCGCCAAGAACCTTTATTTCACCGACAACGTTGGATTTGTAGGCGTCATACGGCTTCGCAGTCGACATTTCCAAGACGTCCGACGACTCATAACGGATCTCGGCAATCCACGGGCGATTGTCATGAATCCGTACGTCGGGTATGGATTGTCTACTCAATTCTTCTTTAGTCATTTATGACGTATATCACCAATTTTTTACGTATTCTTTGGGTTTTCACACAATTTGAGGTTTACAGGTCAAGTTCCAAGAGGATGTAATGAGTGGATCATTTGTTTAATTTGACGGCGTTGAGCCGACTTTTGGAGTCAGTCAATGATTGTATTTCGACAAAGCTTGTAAAGATACAAGAACGTGTAAAAATCGTAATATACGAAACAAAAAGTGAAATACATACATACATACATATTCGTTTATTACACAGAATGACAGAACGCATCTGCACAAGAAGCCTTAAAATACAAGTAAAAATACGAATAAAAGCACGCGAGTAAAAACAGTAATAAAACAGTTAATAAGAGTCTTTGAACAACATACGGTAAATAAAATTCCGTTGACCGGAGATAATACTTAGTTGCCTATCATGATGTCTTGGTCTGATGTTATATACAAGTTCGCGCCGTTCAGGGAGGAGGTGGTACAGCACATGGTAGGGGTTGTGCATGATGCGTTGGGATAGTGTGTCATCAACAGATTCTGCCAGTTCTGTGAGGTTAGGTGTTTCTGGGGAACATAGGCCACTACTTATGCCACGTTGTAAGAGTGCTTGCAAGCGTTGGCGATCAGCTGCGGAGGCAAAACCCCACCATCACGAACTTACTGCATACAGGAGTTTGCCAATGAGTGTAAACACCATGTACGATGTTAGTTATTCAGAAGTCGAAAGATGATCAGACACCAGCTGAGCTCTCGGCCTATAAGAAACAACCAAACGTGGAATAGACTACACAGCCAGGTGGCTGCCGTGACATGCGGTCCTCCCAGATAATTACAAATTACAGATTGTCAGAAAAACAAAACATTTTCGCTGGTGAAATGTATACGATATGTGTAGAATGGGCCGATGATTATTTTGGTCCTGGTTTAACGTAAATTAATCCACTTTTGACGAATTATGCGCGAAAAACGATTTTTTGCATTCTTGTTTCCAGTGACCTTGATCTTTGACTTTAATTAGACATCAAATTTTCTCCCCTAGTTACTCTTGTCCAGAGCTATGTTTCCACTACATTAGAAGTTTCTACGGCTTTCCTATTTCGAGAAAATCGGGAGGTACTGTACGGACGGACGGACAGACGGACGGACGGGTGCAACACTTAATGCAGCCCGTAGCGAGGGCCGCATAATAAGGTGCGGTATCCGTCAGCTTTTTTATTCAGCACACGTTAAATATTTCATCTCGTGTTTTATCATATCACGCGTGTTTTCAGTTTAGTGTTCTTATTTTTCAGTATTCTAATTGTATTTTTCTTTTCTTTTTCTTTTCGAACATGCGACTGAGTGATGTCGTCGTGTATTTTAGGCTCATTTTCTGGACGGAATGGCTGCGAAGTCACAGACAGACGGCAAGGATCGGTCGAGCTCTAGGCGATGGCTCGAATGTCACCTATATTCGCACATCTCAGCTGGGCTGGCCCAACGGTCTTGCTGTCGATATTCGATTCCGCAGAATATGGTGGTGTGATGCCATGTTTGATAGGTATTTCTGCCATGCAGTGCCTTTGGTTTGCCATTTGCTTCGTGATATTCTCTGTTTATGATACGTTTTTGAAGCCATTTTAGGGCTTTTTTTAGTTGTTTTACCAAAATCATAGACAGTAGGCTCTATTTTTTCATGGAAACTGCAACATTGTGGCGGAACCCATTTCGGCAATTTGTATTTGTTGTATAATTCAAGAATTTTTTTGGCTGATAATCAAGTTTCAGGCGACAGCGGCCATTCTGGCAGCAAAACAATACACGCATGTATTGATTTTTAGCCGATCGTACTAACGGTCGCGCTTATGCTACAGTGTTGCGTCCGTCGTCGTCTGTAACATGTTGTATTGTGGCTAAACGGTGCGTCCTAGAGCAAAAGTTACTATTGACAGCCTATAGGAAGTCGTATATGAGAAATCGATTGGTACCAAAATGAATGACTTTGAGCTTTGTTTAGAGGTCGTATTAAGGTCATGTCAACCACGGCGTTACATTCGACGTTGAATATCTAGGAATTAGTAGGAAACAGTTGCAGATGGAGGCTTGGTTTCAAAGGACCAACAATAGGAAATGGCATATGGGGATCGAATGGTCATCTGATCGATGACGTCACGTGGTCGTCAAAGGTGCTGTGAGGCAGTACGGTCGGCTATCCTAGCGACAGCTTGCTTCTTTTTACAGATATCGTTGTCTCAACGGCTTGAGCTCTGGCTATGAAAAAATACACAAAATGACATGGATTTGCACGGCGCTTAAGCGCATTGTCTAATTTGTCTTGTTTAATATTGATATACACAAAGACGCAGCCTTTGGTGTCCAAATTGAAGCTATGTCAATTCTATTACGTTGTGTTGATATCGTGGTGCAGCAGATAAGTAAGTAAGTAAGTAAAACGTGGATTTAATAGTGCATAAATTTTAAAAAACCTCTAACGCGCTGATACAGTGTGCGATGTTCTTTGAGTATTACTCGGTCTTGCTGCTTCTGTGCGAAGGTCAGGGGTCAGTGCTACAAGGTCAGTGGGTCGGCATGGCATGGTCCGCAACTGCATGGAGTGCACATTCCTTATGGTTTCGTTTATTTTCTGTATGGCTTGGTTTTCTGCGATAGACTAAGCTGGTTATCAGTCAGTTTTGTTGCATATCTACACACTTAGGAATCGTAATGTAACTTAGTGTCGTATGCTGGCTGTGCAAACAGCGTGCAGTTTTATGTGTTGTATGACAATATGCTAAAATAGCTAGCGATGCCTGTATTTCTGTAGAATTCAGAGTTCAACGTTTGATGGCGCTGACGTTGTCACTCTGGGCTTTGCTGGACACAGGATTTCACATCCTTTTGGAATCGCTTTTTATCACGGTACAAACTGGTCATTCCATGCAGTAGAACGTTGAAAACTCTGATGCTATACATTATTATCTTCCACCACTTTAATCTTAGCATCTTATTACCACGTCCGTTGAGGATTAGATGGAGAACTAGTGCAGAAGTTGATCAAGGGCGTATCAAGAGGGTACGCGGGTAACGACCCCTCTCGTGTGCGTATAATTGCTGTAAAAGCTGAAAAATGGAAGTAACGTGCACAAAATCACAAGCACAATGGACCTACCTGGTGGTCTGAACGCTGAATGCCGCCTATACGGGCGACATCCGACCCGAAGGTAAGATAAGGTAAGGCACCAAATCACGTTATTAAAACATCAAGCTTTTCGCGAGGAGGGCCATAACCTCCTCAGACCCCCAAGTAGGGAAGGGACACGCCTCCCGAAACCCAATTCTCCCCATCCCTCGTAGTCTTCGCCAATATATTCCCTGTAGCGTAATTCTGGATACACCTCTGTATATGAAACAGGACCCGGCAAGTTCCAGTGAAATTATCTTTCACTCAGTTTTAAGTAAATAAGTTCGGCTGGTCTGCGAAAGGTAACGATAAATTCTTACCCGAAAGTCAGAGCTTGTGTCGTTTTCGGCTGGTTATCATAGGACTGCTGTATCTGTATACAGGGTGGGCCAAATTAAGTGACACCACTTTACATTTTTGCTTGTAACAAATTAATGCATGAACGAAATTTTATTATTTTTGGCACAAATAAACTACATAAAGCAACAAATGGTATGCTGTCAATTTTATGTTAATGACTGAGTAACACGCTAGGGGGCGCCACGTGTAGCCTTACGTGTATGTCTTATACTGGCTCGGAATTTTCAGAGAAAGTCGCAGGACCTTGACCAATAAAACTGTCAGTAGTAATCCAACATAATCCTCTTTTCTGATGAGTCGATCGAGGCTCGATTTGGACCAGCTTTAGCCCACAAATTATCTCAGAAAGCGGCGTGAGCTCCAACTTTTTTCATTCGTAACATCTTTGTCACAATCTCGTGAGATTTTTCCCATCGCAGTGATCGGTATTGAACAGCGTTATTTTTAACAACAAGACCAGGTAAAACAGGTAGCTATTTGCAAAAAAAGTAAAATGCTGATAAATACTACCAAATAGCAAAACCAGACAAATTTTTGTTTGCTGTAAAATTTTAGTAACGAATGCATAAAGAATGCACTGTTTCAATGTAAAAAATTAAGAGAAAGTAAAACTGCTATAATGCAGATAGAAAGAACTCATGTTTGTAGCGCCCTCTGGCGAA
>Ga0056114_1000352_pt1 | contig 15058 bp, 14 predicted proteins | sample WorMetHERISLAND1_FD_77005 | JGI IMG/M metagenome (GOLD analysis project Ga0056114, IMG submission 77005) | Marine gutless worms symbiont microbial communities from Max Planck institute for Marine Microbiology, Germany - Olavius loisae HERON... ...
CGTCGCCGCCACAAAGTGCTCCATCAAACGATCACGCTTCCAACCACTGAGCCGGCTTCTTCTCGCATACATCCTGCAATCCTAGCCCAAGCATCTCGCTTAGCTAGGACAGCCCCAAACATAAAGCACCGACAGTTGTCGTTTCGCTAGGCGAGTTGCTGGCGGAAATCTGCGAAGAACTAGTCCCACTGGCGGGCCAGTCGAAAGTCGAATTCGATCTCCAAGTCGACGACAAGTATTGCCTGTGGGCCAATGAGGAAGAGCTGTGGCGCGTCTTCTTCAACCTGCTTAACAACGCCGTCAAATATAACCGCACACTCGGGCTGGTGCGGGTGTCCGCGACAGAGAACCGTTCCGCTGGAATTCAGGTTGCCATAAGTGATACCGGAATAGGCATGGCTCCCGATGAGATCGATATGATTTTCGAACCCTATAAACGCCTCGACGCCGACATGGCTGTCAGATTACGTGAAGGAAAAGGACTCGGTCTGGCGATCGTTGGCGAATTGATTCGAAAGATGGGTGGCGCGATCCGGGTCGAAAGTCAGATTGGATCGGGATCGCGGTTCGTCATAGAATTTCCAGCTTGGCGGACGTCGGAGCGTCGGTAGTCGCCCGCACGTAGCCTTCATGTCGAATAGATCCGTTTCAGCAGGATCGGCGTCACCACCGTCGTAATGATCGCCATGATGACGACTGCCGAGAACAGGTTGTCGAGGACAGGGGACGAGACGCCCGGCGGTGAAAAGACACCGGCCTGCAAGGCGATGTTGGCGATGACAAGTTCGACGGCGCCGCGCGCACTCATACCGACCCCGACGGCCGCGGCGTCGGTTCGCGGCAGGCCATAAACGTATGCCGCCAAGCCAGATCCCAGGAACTTTCCGGCGAATGCGGCAACGATCAAGACCACGAGAAAAAACGGAATCTCGACAAATGCATCCACATTGAGGTGGAGTCCTATGGAGGCGAAGAAAATCGGCGCCAGGAAGCCGAAGGTCATTCCCGATATCTTGCTGCGGACATTGTCATAGGTCTTTCGGTCGATGGTGGTTCGGCCGAAGAATACGCCGGCAACGAAAGCGCCCATGATGAAATGAAGGTCAAGCGCTTCGGCGAGAACGGCGAACGCCAGGGCGGCGACCAACATGGCACTGAACTCGAGTTCCTTTTCCTTGAGATGTTTGAGGAGTTTTCCGCCCCAAGGGAATACATAAAAGCCGACAACCACGGTGATCGCGAAAAAGGCGATGATCTTGATGGCGAGCAGGCCGAATTGAACGAGGCTTGGCGCTTCGCCGACCCCGATCAAGGCCGTCAGCCAAGCCAGCAGAAGAAGGCTGAGAACGTCGTCGAAAACGGCGGCCGATACGATGATCTGGCCGGCCGGCGTATTCAGGCGGCCGAGGTCGATGAGGATCTTCACTGTTGCCGGAACCGCCGTGATCGCAAGTGCCGTGCCGACGAAAAGGACCTGGGCGGTCAGGAATTCGGAGTCGGGGAGAAAAGCCAGACCGAGCATGATGCCAAGCGCCATTGGCAATGCCATCCCGCCGACGGCGACGACCAGGGAGGCCTTGGAATACTGCAGGATCTTGCTGGGCTGCATTTCGATCCCGGCGAACAGCATCAGGAAAAAAACGCCGAGGTCCGTAATGGCGGCGAAAACGCGGTCTTCCGTCAGGTCGGAAAGGGCCGGCGAGAAGTCGCCATTGGCTGCGACAATGGCGCCCAGAACGACACCTGAGACCAGCTCACCGACCAGCGCGGGCTGACCAAGGCGTTCGGCGACCTCCCCGAAGGCCCGGGTGGCGACCAACAATACGAGCAGGACAAAAAACAGTTCCATGACTCTATCGACACTTGGACGGTCTCGAACTTTCTGACGATTACGGTCCCGAACGCAGGGGCGCGAACTGGCACCGAGCTTGATCACAATAGAATGCAAGAGGGCGTGCGTACAGCCGACGTTCATGTTATGTCTTAACGGGGATTACGGCTGACATGGCCGCTGAAAAACGGTCTTTTTGTCGCGTAGAGGCATAGAATCACGGGGAACGGTCCGAGTCGTGTCGGCCCACGAAAACTTCGAAATACAAGTCCTGCGCGATGGCCGCTGGGTCACGGATTCCGTGCGCGGCAGCGAAATGCAGGCCCGCCAATTGGTCAATACGCTTCTCGGTGACCGGAAATGCGCCGGTGCCCGGATCGTCGGCAACACTTCGTTCCGCGACGGAACGACCAAGGAAGAAGTCGTCTTCGAGAAGACCCAGGACGTCGACGACGAAAAGCCGATCCAGATCGTCCCCATCGAGTCGGCTCCGGTCGTCTGCAAGACGCCACGGGACTTCTTCAGCCTCGAAAGCCGGATGATCCTGAACCGGATTATGCGGTCGTACCTCGAGTTCGTATTTCTCACACCGACCGAGTTGCTGCATGGCGTGAACGATCTCAAGAGGCTCGACGACCGCGGGTCATTGGTACCGACCGCAGTCAATCACATCGCCAAGCTCCAGACCCAGGAAACCGACCGGCCGGCCAAGGATCGCCAAGAAGAGATCTACGCCATTACCGAGCAGATTATGCTGCGGGCGCAGAGGGCCGATACCCTGCCGCTGCCGAAGTTCAACGGAAAGTTCTCGGACACCCTGGCCGCCGTTTCCGGCATCGGCGAAGACACGCCGGAACACCTGGCGATGGTCGTCCTGTCGCGCGAGTTGTGCGGCGTGCGTTCCTGGGTCGGCAAGCTCGACCGGTTGTGCAAAATGGCCACCGATGAGACCGACCCGAAAGCGGTATTGCTTCTCGACACGGTCATCGCCGACGTTCTCGGTGCCAATGTGATTCAAGAGCTTCTCGGTTGGAAGCGTTCGCTGGGCAGCGCCATCATTAGCATGCTCGACCTCGCCGATGGCACCTTCGACGCCGAGGAGAGCGATGCCCGGGAGACCGTCGATCTGATGTTGCCGATGCTCGAGACCGGCGTCCTGCCCGCCAGCCGTCATGTCATCATCGACCGCGCGATCGCTCAGCTCAAGTCGTCGGCACCGCTTTATCGGGCCGACCCGGCCAAGGAGATGGAGGAGTACCAGCGTGTCCTGGCCCGCCTGCTGATGCCGGGCGGGATCATCTCCGGCGCCAAGGCCGCCGAGGCCCTGACCATGCGCGGAACCCGCTTCGTCGAGCAGGGTGGTGCAACCGGCCGTCGCGCCGCAATCAACGCCACCCTCAAATGCCTGCCGGACCGCGCTCGCGGTGTTATGTATCTCGCCGAGTTGAGCAATACGGGTTTCGCCGACGGCCACCAGGAAGACATCGTCAAGCAACTCGACGTCGTCTTCAGCGCGCGGGTCATCGGCGAGTTGTGCCGACGCTCGCTCTCGCCCAAGGACCGGATGGTGGCGGCGACCGGGGCCTATACGGCGACCGTGTCTTCGGCATTGCCCGATCCCGTCAAACAACGTGTCGCCGACCATATCGACGACGTCCTGGAACGGTACCTGGTCGACGAGGATATCATCAACAAGCTCGACAAGCCGGAAGACCACATCCGTGACCGCGCCGTCCGCCTCGTCAAGTTTTGTGGTGCCGGTGTCCTGCCGGAGGGCAAGGCGCTCAACTTGGCGCGCAAACGCGTCGTTCAGTTGCTGCGCCAACCCAAGTTCGATGTCCATTTCGTCCAGGGTATCGACGGCGCCACCAAGGCCGAAAAGGCCCTTCGCGACTTCCATAAGCTCCTGGTCAAGGCACGACTCGCCTAAGGCAAATCAACCGGCAATCGTGATTTTGCCCTCGATTCAGCATGTGTACGCTTAATGTTCTATTAACGTTCTTTTTCCGTTTAAAGCTGACGGGGAAGCGCGGGAATGGTTTCTCTTATTCGTTCGGTGGTGAGGTCAATGGGCGATGCCACTAGACATAGAGAGCTCAGGCTCGACACCCCTCGAAAATTGCCCTGCGGCCACAAAGAAGGCCACCACCATTCGGAGGCAAGGACATGCAGAACAGCAACATGAGCGGCAAGAACAGCAGCCCGCGTCCCGTCGGAGACAATGGTCTAGCGGAGGGCCGGCAGCACGGCGAATTCCTTTTCGAAGAAAACCGCAGTCTGCAAGACGGTTCTCAAGCTCCAATCAACACGGCCCATGCCGTGCCCACCATCTGCGAAACAGAGCAAGATTTTTTCGGTCTCGAAAGCCGGATGGCGATCAACCGAATCCTGCGAGATTACCTCGAGAAATCCGTCCTGACGCCGACCGAATTGCTTCACGGCCACCGAGAACTGCAACGCCTCGACGACCGGGGGGCGCTTCTTCCCGCCGCCGTGAGCCAGGTGGCCCGCCTGCAGTCGAAGGGTCGTGATCAGGCGGCGAAAGAGCGAGAGGAGGAGCTCTACGGCTTTGTCGACCGGATCGCCCTGCGGGCCCGGCGCGCCGATCCTGTGCGCCTGCCCAAGCTTTCCAAGAGGTTTTCCGACACGCTGGCAGCCGTTTCGGCGGTCGGCTACGACGATCCCGAGTACCTGGCGATGGTCGTTCTGTCCCGAGAATTGGCCGGCATCCGCAACTGGATCGGGAAGCTAGACCGGCTCTGTGAGCTCGCGGCCGACGAAACGGATGCCAAGGCGGTCCTGCTGTTGGACACGGTCATTGCCGATGTGCTCGGCGCCAATGTCATTCAGGAACTGATTGGTTGGAAACGGTCCTTGGGTGACGCCATCATCAGCATGCTGGATCTCGCCGACGGGACTTTCGACGTCGAGGAGAGTTGCGCCAAGGAAACGGTCTCGGCCCTGAACAGGCTGATGGCTGACGAAAAGCTGCCGGCAAGCCGGCATGTGCTGATTTCCCGGGCTCTCAGCCAACTGCGTTCATCGTCTCCGCTGTTTCGTGCCGACCCGGCTAAGGAAAAGGAGGAATACCAGCGGGTCCTGGCCCGGCTGCTGGTCATCGGCGGCATCATTTCCGGTGCGCAGGTCGCCGACGCCATTGCGTCGCGAGGCGATCGGATCGCGGAGGAGGATGAAGCCGACCCAAGGACCGTTGTCGCCGACCATAGCCATGAAAGATCGGTGTCCGACGCCGGTCGCGAGGCGCGTTATACCTCTTCGTTTCAATCCAGACAGATCGATGGTCATCTCGAGGATATCGTCGATCAACTCGACGACGTTTTCCGCGAAAGGGTCGTCGGCGAATTGTATCGGCGCACCATGTCGCTCAAGGATCAAATGGTGAGCGTCACCGGCGCCTACACGAAGCTCCAAAAAACGCGATTCAACAAAAAGAACATCGGCTGGGCATAACGCGAAAAGCAGGCCTTGTGATGGAAATCGCTGGCCTTGCCCAACGACCGATCTCCGAGGCTGATTGGCCGGGCCCTTCTGTCTAGTCCCGGCGAGACAATTGACGGAACCGATGGCATGCACCCAATCCACAGGAATTTCGAGGTCCAGACCTTGCGCAACGGCCAATGGCAGACGGAAGCCGTTCATGACAGCGAGAATGATGCACGGCGGTTCGCCGAGAGGGTCCTCGGCGAAAAGACCTGCGGCGGGGCCCGCATCATCGGAAACCGGATCCATCGCGACGGATCCGTAAACGGGGAAATCGTCTTCCACAAACGGCAGGCCGCGAAGACCATGCAGCCGATCCGAATCGATGTTCTCGACAAGATCCCGGTCTTCTGTGAAACGGCCGACGACGTCTTCACCCTGCAAAGCCGAATGATCATCAACCGGGTGCTCAGGACCTATTTGGAAACCGCCTTGCTGACGCCGACCGAACTGCTCCATGGGTTCAAGCACTTGCAGCGTCTGGGTAGCCACAAAAACCTTCTGTCGTCGGCACTCGGCCACATTGCCAAGCTTCAAACCGACGGCACGTTCCGACCTCGCGAAGACCGGCAGGACGAACTCTTCGATCTCGCCACGCGGGTCGTAACCCGTGCCAAACGGGCCGAGGAATTGCGCCTTCCCAAACTTGGGCGACAATTCTCCGAGACACTGGCGGCTGTTTCCGGCGTCGATTACGACACGCCCGAATATCTGGCGATGGTCATACTGTCCAAAAGCCTGGGCAGCCGGGAAAGCTGGCTGGAAAAGCTCGACCTGCTGTGCCGGTTGGCAGCCGACGAAACCGAAGAGAACGCCTTGCTGCTCATCGATACGGTGGTTGCCGACGTGCTCGGCGGCGGCTTCCTGGACACGCTAACCAACGGGAACCGGTCACTTGGTGATGCCGTCTCCGGGTTATTCGATTTGGCGGACGGGCGTTACGAAATCGCCGGCGGTGCTGCCATCGACACCATCGACACACTCAACGGCTTGTTGTCCGACGGTTCATTGCCGGCAAGCCGAGAGGTGATCATCGACCGCGCGTTGCGGCTGCTCCGGAACGCGACTCCCGTATACCGTTCCGACCCGGCCAAGGAGATGGAAGAATACCAGCGGGCGCTCGTGCGGGTGATGGTCCCCAATGGCCGCAGGCGGGTTCTTGCCGATCCGGAACCCAAAGTCGCGCGGCCCGCGCCCCGTCCCAGGGACCCGATCCACCTCGCCAAGTTGACGGAAGAGCACGCGGAAGGTGAAGGCGAAAGCAATATCATTACCAAACTCGACACGGTGTTCAGCGCCCGGGTTATTGGGCAGTTGTACCGGCGCTCCATAAACGATGGGGAAAAACTGACCAAGGCGTTGGACGTCGATGCCGAAGCCTTCTGGGCGCCGTCATCGGACACCGACGCGCAAATCGTCTGCGAGCACATCGACGATGTCCTCGAGCGCTACTTGATCGAGGAGAACATCATCGAAAAACTCGACCGGCCGGATGACTCGATCCGCGAACGGGCCATCCGTCTGGCGAGGTTCTGCGGTGCCGGTGTCCTGCCGGAAGGAAAGGCCCTGAACATGGCCCGTCAGCGGGTTGTGCGGTTGCTCCGCGAACCGCGCTTCGACATCCGTTTCGTGGAAGACATTCACGACGCCGAGGCCGCCCAACGGGCGCTCCGGGACTTCAACGACCTATTGGTGAAGGCGCGATTGGCCTAGGATTCGGCGCCGTCCGGTACGCCAGGGTCGGTATCCATGAGGCTCGGTCGATACCGAATGATGTCCCACCATGCCGACAGCGACCGGTATCGTGCCAATAGATCCTGCCCTTCTTCCGTGGCCGTGAAATAGGCCATCATCGGTATCAGATGGAAATCGGCGAGACTGGGTTCGCCGTGAGCGAGCTGTTCACCCTCACTCGATATGGCATCGAGGGCGGCTAAGGCCCGATCCGAACCTTCAATGCCCCGGCGCACCTCCTCCTCGTCCGTTTGCCGGCCCCGCCGCGGTCCCGAAATACGCTGTACGTAGAGTTGCCGCACCATTGGCCAATAGGCATAGGAATCGACAATCGAAATGATCTGCGCCATACGGGCCCGTTTGCGCGGTTCGTCGGATTGCAGTTCCGGACCGGCAAAGGACTCATCGATGTAACGTGTAATCGCGACGGTCTCGTATAGGACGAATTCGTCATGAACCAGGGCCGGGACGCGACCGAACGGGTGCAGGTCGAGATAGCTTTGCGGCATGTTTTCGGCAAACGGATTGACCTCTACGCGCCTGTAGGGGACACCTTTCTCGGCAAGGACAATACGTGCCGCCTGCAGATAGACGCTGTATTTGTAACCGTGAAGTTCGATTGCCATCGATCGGGCCATCCAGTTTAGTGCCAGTGTCTGCTCTTCATTTGAGAATTGTGGCATGAGTTGGCCGGTCCGAAAAACCACCAACCATTGACAGCCGACCAGTCGGCATGCCAAGTAACGGCAAGGGGACGGGCGATCTCCCCATCAGGCGTCATGCCCAAGCATCGCGTTCCGTAGCTATTGCATAGCTAGTGCAAAAGGAGCGCCCGCATGACGACCTCAACTTCCCGATCCAGTGAAACCCTTTGGACCCTCGTCGGCACGGCTGATTGCCCGGTGATCGTCGATGCCCGCACGGACGACGACTTCAATGACGACGGCCGTCTCATTCCCGGTGCCGTCCGCCGGCCCGGTCTCGAAGTGGCGGACTGGGCCGATCGATTTTCCGGTCAATCATTGGTGGTCTACTGCCAGGGCGGCCTCAAGATCAGCCAGGCGGCCGCCGCCTGGTTGCGACATGACGGTGGTAAGGCGTCATTCCTGAAAGGCGGCTTCCAGGCTTGGCGTGACGCAGGCCTGCCGTTGGTTCCCGAAGCCAAGCTGCCGTTGCGGGACGCAAAAGGGAGCACGGTCTGGGTGTCGGCGGAACGCCCGGCGATCGACGGCCTCGCGTGTACGTGGTTGATCCGCCGTTTCGTTGATCCCGCGGCCGCGTTCCTGTTCGTCGAACCGTCGCAGGTTCAACTGGTGGCCGAACGCTACCCGGGCGTGACACCGTTTATCGTCGAGTACGGGTTCCGGGGGCGTCGTGGCGAGCGCTGTACATTCGACGCCATGCTCGCCGAGTTCGATCTGGAAACCGAACCGATGTCACGGCTCGCCGACATCGTCCGCGGCGCCGAGCGGGCGAGGCCCGATGTCGCGCCCGAGGCGGCCGGGCTTCTCGCCGTCTTGCTCGGTCTGTTCATGTCCACGCCCGATGATCTTGAGTTGGTTGAGCGGGCCATGGCGGTCTACGACGCGCTCTACCGCTGGGCTCGCGGAGTTGTCGGCGAGGCCCACGCCCGATCGGTCCGTCGGGCGGTCGCGTGAAATGAAAGGGATAGACCGACGAGAACCAAACTTACGCGTTACTGACGGCCGCTCCTGGCCGGATTTTGGCGAGGCGCTGGCTGTCTGGTGGCGCATCGCACTACTCAGTTTCGGCGGACCGGCCGGCCAGATCGCAGTGATGCACCGAATCCTGGTCGAAGAGAAACGCTGGCTCGACGAAGGCCGGTTCCTGCATGCGCTCAATTTCTGCATGTTGCTGCCGGGGCCGGAGGCCCAGCAATTGACCGTTTACGTCGGTTGGTTGATGCACCGATGGGCCGGCGGCATCGTCGCCGGCCTCCTGTTCGTGTTGCCCGGCGCCGTCGCCATTCTCGCGCTCAGTTGGATTTATGCCTTCTACGGCAACGTCGGGGTCGTCGCCGCCGCGTTTTTCGGCCTCAAAGCTGCGGTATTGGCGATCGTTCTTCATGCCGTCGTGCGCATTGGGAAAAAGGCCTTGCGGAACGGTATCATGGCAGGTCTCGCGGCGGCGGCCTTCGCCGCTATCTTTTTCTTCGGGGCACCGTTTCCGGCGATCATCCTCGCTGCCGCCGTCATCGGCTGGGCCGGCGGTCGGGTCGGCTCGACGGCGTTTCAGGGCGGTGGACACGGCAGTGGAGAGGGAAACTCGTCAGAAGATGGGGGATCGCTTCTCGGTGCTGGCCCGTACACCGATGACGGACCGGGGCGGACCGGTTCATTTGCCCTCTGCGGCCTATTGGCGCTTCTTTGGCTGGGTCCGACGGCGGTGCTTTTGTGGTGGCTCGGACCGGGAAACGTGTTCACCGACATCGCCGTCTTCTTCACCAAGATGGCGGTCGTCACCTTCGGCGGCGCCTACGCGGTCCTTGCCTATGTGGCGCAAGCGGGGGTCGACACCTACGGCTGGCTCGAGGCCGGTGAAATGATCGACGGCCTCGGCATGGCGGAGACGACGCCGGGGCCGTTGATCATGGTCACCCAGTTCGTCGGTTTCATGGGCGCCTTCCGCGATCCCGGCGCCTTGTCGCCGCTGATGGCCGGCGTTCTCGGCGGCGTTCTGACCACATGGGTGACCTTTACGCCTTGTTTTCTCTGGATCTTCCTGCTGGCACCCTACGTCGAGCGGTTGCGCGACAATCGCACCCTGACCGCAGCGCTCGGGGCGATCACGGCGGCCGTCGTCGGCGTCGTCCTCAACCTGGCGCTTTGGTTCGGTCTTCATGTGGTATTCGCCGAGGTTTCCGTTTTCGAGGGTTGGGGATTGCGGGTCGCTGTGCCGCGGATGGGGTCGATCGATCCCGCCGCCCTGGTGCTGGGCGTGGCTGCCCTGATCGCGATGTTCCGCTACGAGGTCGGCATGGTGCGGCTGTTGGCTGGTTTCGCGGGAGTTGGCGTGGCGCTGCATGCTCTGGGATTGATTGCCGCGTGATCCTCCGGACGCACGGCGAAAGCGGAGCAAGAGCATCCCGCAACGGTCTTATTCCTGAGGGGCGAAAGAAAGTCATTGCGCGGCGTTGCCAAAGACTGGCGATATATTCTCGAACACTCGATGGTTCGCGCGTGAAACGTGCATCTAAAACCCGTGACCCGTGGTCAGGCCCAAAGGGAAGGTGAGGCGATGGCAAGGATCAACATTCAGTTCACCCTGTTTTCGGCATTCTATTCGCCGCTTATCTCGGCCATGTCCGGCGGCTTTCTCGAAGAGGAAGGTTTGGAGCCGGAATGGTCCGTGTCGCCGCCCGGCGTTTCGGCCATTGCCGCCCTGGAGGACGGTTCGGCCCAGGTGGTTCAATCGGCTCTCAGTCAAGGTTTCGGGCCGCTGAAAAAAGGCGAGGTGCCGAGCGCAGTCCATTTCGCCCAGATCAACGAGATGGACGGCTTTTTCCTGACGGCCCGCGATCCCGACCCGGACTTCACCTGGGACAAGCTCGAAGGGGCGGACGCCGTTCTCTTTGGCGGTGGCCAGCCGCTGGCCATGTTCAAGTATGCCTGCCACAAGGCTGGCATCGACTACGACAAGATCAACGCCATCAACCCTGGCGGCGCGGCGGCCATAGACCAGGCCTTCCGCGACGGGCAAGGCGCCTACGTGCAGCAGCAGGGGCCGTTCCCGCAGCAGCTGCAGGCGGACGGTGTCGGCCACGTCGTGGCGCAGGTCGGAAAACAGATCGGCCCCTGCGGCTTCTCCAGCTTGGCGGCAACCCGTGAGTGGCTCGAGACCGACATGGCGAAGGCCTTCATCCGGGCCTACAGGAAAACTCGGGCCTACATGAACGAAACGCCGGCCGCCGAGATCGCCAGGGCCGAGAGCCCCTACTTCCCGGACATCGACGAAGCCGTGCTCGCCGACTGTATCGCCACCTACCAGCAACTGGGATGCTGGACACCGCACGTGGAGATCACCGAGAGCGCCTACCAGGCGACCCTCGACATCTTTCAATACAACGGTCTCATCGACGAACGCTACGACTACGACAAAATCTGCGCCGAGCCGCCGGCGGCGGTCTAGGTGGAGACGAAATAGCGGCCGTCAACACCCAGGTTCTGTTTAGTCGCGAGTCACCACAGCCGGTTGCGGAATGCAAAAGCATTGTGCATCCGGGGCGATCCGGTCAGAAATGTGACAGTTATTTTACGGGAATTTAACAAACGCCTTGTGTTCGCTTAACATCGCGCGCCTAAAGTTGGCGTTCGAAATTAGGATAACTGGGCGAAATCCGTTGGTGTGGGGTAATCAGCATGGCACTCGTTGACCGTATTGAGCAGTTGAAGAAGGTAATCGATGTCGGAAAGAAAGCGAAACTCAAAAAGGTTGCCGCATCCGTGAGACAAAAGTTGGCACGGATCGAGGACAAGAAGCGCCTTGTTGAAAAGAAGTTGTCCGACGGCGCGACCGGAAAAGAGCGCAAGAAGCTGGAACGCCAGCTCAAATACCGGAAAGCTCAAATCGCCAAAGGGCAAAAAGCCCTGGCCGCGATGAATTAGGTCGGAGGCGACAAGATGCCCCTAAAAGCGGAGGCAAAGGAATTCAGCGGGAAACAGGCGGTCGTCGTCGCCGTCGACTTTTCACCGCAATCGGAAGCGGCGCTGGTCTGGGCGTGTCGCTACGGCCGGCGGATGAAGGTCCCGGTCATCGCCTTTCACGCCGTTCACGAGCCCAATGACCAACCGGGGTTCCATAAGCGCGACAAGAAGAACCAACTGACGCCGCTCAAGGACGTAGCCGCGAAGATGATGGATGCGTTTCTCAAGCGCGTCCGCAAGAACAATCCCAAGGTCCCGGGGATTTCCAAGGTGAATTCCGCACTCGCCAAGGAGCTGCCCGTTGATCGTATCTTGACCGCAACGGACAAACTGGACGCCAGTCTGTTGGTGCTGGGGAGCCGGTATCGAAAGACCTTGGCGGACCGGATTATCGGATCGGTCGTCGAACAGATCGTGAGGCAATCACCGGTTCCGGTTACCGTCGTAAAAATCCCAGAAGACGGCAAAGACAATAAAAAGTGACATCTCCGGTCCGGATGCCGATCCGACGGCATCTGGATTGGATGTTGGTTTATCGCAGGAGAGGCGTATGAAACGGACGAAGTTATCGCACCCCGTGTCTGATTGGCTCAATTAGACCCGTGGCAATCGGAATTGCCGTCGGTGCCCTAATTCTCTGCAGCCCGGCCTTTGCCGCATCCAGCAGCGGCAAGGGATTGGACTGGTTGGCCATGGCTATCCAACTGGCCGGTGGTTTGGCCATCTTCCTCTACGGCATGGACAAGATGGCGGACGCCCTGAAGATGGTCGCCGGCGACCGCATGCGCGACATCCTCGGGCGCTTGACCACCAACCGTTTCATGGGCGTGCTGACCGGCGCCGGCGTGACCGCCGTGATCCAGTCCTCGTCGGTGACGACGGTCATGCTGGTCAGTTTCGTCGCCGCCGATCTGATGTCCCTGACACAGGCCATCGGCGTCATATTCGGCGCCAACATCGGCACCACCATCACCGCCCAGATCATTGCCTTCAAGGTCACCAAATGGGCGCTTCTTCTGGTCGCCGTCGGGTTCGTCATGGAGTTCGTCGGCAAGAAGGAGAAAATCCGGACCTATGGATCACTGATCATGGGGCTCGGCCTGATCTTTTTCGGGCTTGCTGTCATGAGCGCCGGCATGAAGCCGCTCAGGACCTATGAGCCGTTCATCGATTTGATGCAGAACGTTTCCAATCCGGCGGTCGGCATTCTCATCGCGTTGATCTTCACGGCCCTCGTCCAGTCGTCGTCGGCGACGACCGACGTCATCATCGCGCTCGCCACCCAGGGGCTGATCACCTTGGAGGCCGGTATCGCGCTCGCCTTCGGCGCCAACATCGGGACCTGCGTCACCGCCGGCCTCGCCGCAATCGGCAAACCGCGCGAGGCGGTGCGCGTTGCGGTCGCCCACGTGACCTTCAACATAGCGGGTGTGCTGCTGGTCGTTTGGTTCATCGAACCCTTCGCTGATCTGGCACGCTGGATCTCGCCCCGTACGGAGGGATTGACGGGGATGGATGCGCTGGCCGCAGACGTCCCGCGCCAGGTCGCCAACGCCCATACCATGTTCAATGTCGGGGCGACGATCGTGTTCCTGCCCTTCGCCGCCATCATTGCGCGGTTTGCCGAATGGGTGGTCCCGGATCGGCCGATCAGTGCCGAGGAACTGGAGATCACCGTCAAACAACCGCGCTATTTGGATGACGGTTTATTGAAAACGCCGTCTCTGGCACTCGGTCGGGCCCGCATGGAGGTCGGGCGCATGGCCGACTCCGTGACCGACATGATGGCGGCGATCCTGCCGGCGATATTCAACCGCGATCCCGCCGGTTTGCGCGTCGTGGCGGAGATGGATGCCGATGTCGACAATCTTTATTCCCACGTTATTCCCTATCTTCGGAAAGTGCGGTTGGAGGGATTGAGCGAAACCCAGGGTGAGCAGTTCACGGAGATCATCGAGGCGGCGTCGAGCTTGGAGAATATCGGCGATATCATCGAGACGGACATGGTTGCAATCGGCCTCAATTCTATTAACGAGAAAGTCGTTATCAGTGACGCGACCCAGAAGGTCATTACGGGCCTCCACCGCGTCGTCAGCCGGTCCGTCGAAATGGCGAATCAGGCCTTGACGGCGCACGACTACGAGGCGGCTGTCGCTGTATTGTCGATGCGGAACGAAGTCAATGGCATCGCCGACGACGCGGCTGCCCATTGCGCCGAAAGGCTGGTCACTGACGATCCCAACCGGATAAATACCTGTGCGCGAGATTGAGATCATCGAAAAGTACCGTCGCGTTTATTACTTCGCCCGGCGGATTTCCAAGGCAGTCACCGCGATCACGCGGGAAGAGGAAGAGATCCTCGTCGAGGCTGCCGACTGACGGTTTCGGGATGGCTCTGTGATCGACGGGGCGTCGATTGCGTATTTGCGAAAACCTACGGAGCCGCTAACCTGGATCCGACGGGTGCTAGTTTCCGTCGACGGTATTGGTCCGGATCAAAGGGGCGGTTGTGAGCATGAAACGATTCTCGTTGGTTGCCGTGTTCCTGTTACTTATCGGCCATTGGGCGCTTCCGGTTGCCGCCGACGCGGTCATCAGTGGTCCCGCCTGCGTTATTGACGGCAACACACTTCAAATCGGCGGCAAAACCAAAGACGGTGAATGTTGGGGCGGGATCGATGTGCGCTTATACGGCAGCCTTGCGCCGGCATTGGCGGACGCCTGCAAAAAGACCGATGGCACGGCCTGGCCCTGTGGCGCCATGGCCAAGAAGGCGCTCAGACAGCTGATCCGGCTCCACAGCATCACCTGCTATCATATCGATGGCGAATTCGACGACGGCATTCCTGCCGTGACATGCCTGTCGGGCCGCCGCGACCTGTCGCTTGAAATGGTCACCATGGGCATGGCGAAAGCGCCGCACGACAAGACCCGGCGTTACGAACTCCAGGAGGCCGCGGCCAAGCAGGGCCGGCGCGGAATCTGGGAATAGCCAAATTCAGCGGCCGACCGGCGCCACCGGCGCCGTCGGATCGGCAATTTTGGGCCATAGGTTTTCCTTATTCGTCTCACGAGCACCCGTGAGGATCATCACACCCATAGGGCGTCGAAACAGGTTATAATGGACGCAACATTATGGAGAGGTGAAACGTGAACGATACAAACCCGAAGCCCTTCACAACGACGTTGACCGATTTCGGCGCCGAAAAGAAAAGGGGCTGTCCTAGCTAAGCGAGATGCTTGGGCTAGGATTGCAGGATGTATGCGAGAAGAAGCCGGCTCAGTGGTTGGAAGCGTGATCGTTTGATGGAGCACTTTGTGGCGGCGA
>Ga0056114_1000353_pt1 | contig 15055 bp, 17 predicted proteins | sample WorMetHERISLAND1_FD_77005 | JGI IMG/M metagenome (GOLD analysis project Ga0056114, IMG submission 77005) | Marine gutless worms symbiont microbial communities from Max Planck institute for Marine Microbiology, Germany - Olavius loisae HERON... ...
CGCAACAGTGTAGCATAAGCGCGACCGTTAGTACGGTCGGCTAAAAATGCTACTTCCAAACTCCCCCGCCCCCCTCCCCCCGGTGTGGAAGGTGTGTGCCTCACCTGCTCCTGGCCTCTAGCAATGCCTAGCTACTTTGTCACAAAAACTTACCAGAAAACTTTTCGGCTGACGTCGTCGGCAGTGTAAATGTCAACTCGTGTCCGCGTGTTCTCAACAGCTCTGCGTCGTCGACGTATCCCTTGATCTGCTGCAGCAAGTGCTCTGAAGACGTCACTGCATCCACGCTTTCACCCACTTCCACTCTGAGTACATTCACAAGACCGAGCGTCACTAGTCGCTAAAAACACGGCTGCAAAATCTGAACACGTGTTATCACTTCGTTTCCCGCTCAAAATCGACGAAGTGCTCCTGTTCCATCGGTGATGTAACGTGGCTCTAAAACATGGATTATGCGGAAAACAGGCCAATATTTAGCCACACATGTCGTCCACCAACAGACAAACCTCATTCACAAGCAGTTCAACTATCAGCTGAAGTACTAGTTGGAACTCCTCTTCCAGTGGACTGGAAGTGTCCATTAGGTCATCCATGTAGAACATGTTCTCCAGGAAGACCAGTTGGCTTATCCACTGGAGTCGCCGAGCTCTCGAGCTTTGACCTTGAAGGTGCTATGACCTTCAGCTGGTCAAGTGCCATAGTAAGCAAGTGAGTTTCATCAATAACTAACCCTATGAGGCCCACTGTTGCCATATGGGTACAGCCATAAAGCATCATATGACAGACCGGGTTAAGCTGTCATTTGTAATTTTTGACATCCGGGCACTCTGATGCTCAGCCCTGAGGCTCAGAGTGCCGGGATGTAAAAAATTAAAAATGACAGCTTAACCTGGTCTGGCACATGATGCTTTATAGCTATACCCATATGGCAACGATGGGCGTCAAAGGGTTAACAACATTCAGTCAATGAGCTTGAGCTGATTTGGTGGAAGTAAGGATCGTTCACTCTGGAGTCAAGTTACATGTACTTGTCAGAGAAAGGTCAAGATCTGGTAAGTGACTCCGGTGGACAACAGGCAGACTATCCAAGCACTTACAAATTCTGTGCCAGACACATATCGACGTTCACGAATGAAGTCGTAAATAGGTCAAATTGGACAAATAATAGCAGCAGTGAGCAATATGCAGCAGATTTTACATACAAAACACAAGCATACGTACGAGAGTTGATATCCGATGCCAAAGTGAGTCTTGAGAAACAACGATGACCCGACGCACTTGAGTTGTCCGTGACCAATGATAGCCTTGCGATCTGAACCACACGTGTTCAGAGGTTATCAAACGGCTGACTTCATATCGGACTCGTATATCAAGCTTGAGCACTGATATCAGCCCGAAGCAAAGACGAGGGCTGATATTGACTGAGAGCTTGAAATAGGGCCGATATTATATGATCGAACTTGTTTAAATACGCATATAGCCGAATTATTTGGAATATGCTGAAAGTAACTTGCTGAATGGCAGAAGTTCTAATTAGACATGTTTATTTGTCATTTGCTGTGACGTTTGTAGGTGGGTGCTCAGTGGCACTACAGTTGCTACAAACAATCGCAAACAAGCATGACGTATGGAAATTCCAACCTAATGCTGCAAGTCAATGATCTGTCGCATAGCTATATATCAGCCCGTCGTTATGTCATATCAGGCCCGTTGCTATGGCATATCGGCCCTGCGGCAACAGAAGTATCAGGTCGAATGTATGGTAAGTCAACTTAGTAGACATCAAACGACACTACTTCAGGAAACAATAAATGCAGCGAGCATAGAGTCAAATGCATAGATCAAAAACATTACTGACGTCCCACGCTACAACAAACAATAGGTCCATTTGGCCGAAAGTGGTACAAGTAAAATATACAAAAACTCTGCGCCCCGGCACCTCACCACCTCACCAGAGCCAAATAGATCTGCTCTCAATGACCACGCCATGCAAGAAGACCATGCTATCAACTGGTCCAGTACTTCGGTGACTGACTGGGAGTCAAACCGGTAAACCAGATGAGTCAAGAAGGTGACACAGCCACAAGGAAGGACGTAAAACCGGTAAACCAGATGAGTCAAGAAGATCATGACACAGCCACAAGGAAGGACAACAAGCCCTAAACCGTGAGGTCAGCAGCTACCAACTCAGTCATCTTAGTACGACTGTTTTTCTCGGGCCGTTACTTACTGTGCCAAGAACTGGAAGGTATAAAGCATCCTGACTGAGCGTCAGAGTGCCCGGATGTCAAAAATTACAAATGACGGCACAGGATGCTTTACAGCTGTAATCATATGGCAACAGTGGGCATCAAAGGGTTAACAGTTTCTTTTGACAGAGGCCAAAATGTTGACGCAGCAGAAAGTTTTCGTTCTGTAAAGAAGAAACTTTTTCGTTTGTATTCGATGCTACTGAGTGAAAAGGTGTTAAGACCACACAACCTGCAAGTAGATCTGCCTCATCCATGTAATGAGTTGTCAACACAATCACGTGCTCAGCTTTGAATCGCTTCAGCAGAGTCCACACAGATCGACGCGCCACTGGGTCCAAGCCAGACGTGGGTTCATCCAGGAACAGTATCTGACACCAGTCATCATTCATTGCACACTGTCAGTGACAAATTGCATGCCGACTGTTATAATATTCTCAGCATCTATAAACCGTATAAACACAAAATTCTAAGTTTTCCTTTTATTGCATCTTGTTCACAGATTCTGAACCACTCATTACATGAGCAGCTGATGATCTGTTTTTGGCGCCAAAAATCCCAAGTCCTGAACTGACCAGATTGTAAGTTCAGTCACTAGTCACCCAGTGTCACAGACAGACAGACAGACAGATGGACTGCTGGTACCAACAGCCAAGCTTTTACAAGTGTCTAGAGAATGGTACGGTAGTTACACCAACAGTTAATCTTACATTTAAAAAAAACACAGCTTGATATATTTATTACACTGCTGTACTGAGACTTTTTCAAACTTTAAATTACAATCTTGACAGTTTACCAGTAAGACTGACTCCGAACAACGCACTTCGTTTCTTGGACATGCTCAAGCTACTGGTATAAACATCAAGAACATGGATCTCAATCAGTATTTAGATTTTAGCTTCCACCAACTTATACAACGGATAACCAGGCAACCACACCCTTCAGCCATTCTCCAACCACAGCATTTCTCCTGTTCGGCCACACTGCGCGAATGCTAGATAAAACGGATGCCAAGATGGAGAACTGGAGGAGACCACCAGGACACCCTTGTACTATGTGGATGAAAACTATCCAGCCGGACCTGAAATCGAACAACCTCTCCCTGAATAAAGCAATTGACGTGGCTCAGAATCATCCACTCTGGAGACTGATGTCAACATTTGTTGTTATGCACTCCGTACTGCTGCATGTCAGCAACGATGACGATGAGCATAGAAGGGAAGTGGAGTCAAAAGATACGGCGAGTGAGGTTGACACGGCAAAGCAAGAAATCTAAGTACAGAACGAGTCTGCTATCAGCGATCATGTGGCAAGGGAGAACACATGCGATAGACTGGGAAGGAGTGAAAGTGATAGGACAGGAAAACGACCACAGTAGCAGATGGATCAAGGAAGTCATAGTGATTCACAGGTATAAAGGACAGTTCATGAACAGCGATACTGGATCTTACTGTCAGTTGTCAACCTGTGATAAGCTGCTTCTCAGCAATCCAGCTCACTTGCTTGGAAATGACAAATCACTGAGAAAAGTGGACACTCATTCAGATGATCACGAAGGCTTCAGTTGACGTCGAAACGTCAACATTTCAGCTTAACCCTTTGACGCCCTCTGTTGCCATATGGTTACAACTATAAAGCATCCTGTGTCAGACCGGGTTAAGCCATCAGTGGTAATTTTTGACATCCGGGCACTCTGACGCCCACGGCTGAGCATCAGAGTGACCAGATGTCAAAAATTACAAATGACGGCTTAACCTGGTCTGGCACAAAATGCTTTATAGCTGTACTCATATGACAACAGTGGGCGTCAAAGGGTTTCAAAGGTTTGAAAAAGTATTAAATTAGTATAAAATAAACTCTACTGTACAGTTGAATTGTTTGAATGGTACCCGTGGATCTCCAATCATTGCCATCGCTAGTGACAGCTTGCGCTTCTGACCACCGCTGAGCTGCTTGCTCGCAGTGTTACTGTCGGCCGACAGACCCACGTCTTCCAGACATTTGTCAACCTACAGTTTCACATCATCATCATCATCATTATTCGGCATGCACCATCAGTGCGTAGCTCCGCTTGCTGCCAATAGTCTCCACAGCGGCTTATTCAGAGCCAGTTCGATAGCATCCTCCAAGGTAAGGCTGTGCCGAGCTAGGTCGTTCTTCAGAGTGGCCATCCAGGAGGTGTAGGGTCGCCCAACTGGCCTTCTCCACTCACGCTGGGGAACTGCAGTCAGAATTCTCCTGGCGTCTGTCGACTCGTCCATTCTGACCAGATGACCAAACAGCGCGAGTCTTCTCTTCTGTATGATCGAAGTAAGCGGAAGTTGTTCGGGTAAGCGCCACACTTCACAGTTGGAAACGCGGTGGTACCAGCGTATATCAAGGATCCTACTTTCACAAGTGCAACTCAATTACAAACATGTCATACGGTAACAGTAAATGTTTCACACGTGTCAAACTGGCCTGGCTCAGTGTTCTGCCTGGACAGCTAACACCACAGAAACCACAGACTGGCCACTCTCTAGTCATCATCAAATTCCCTAAGTTTTCGTGGACTTTTCCAGACATTTCAAGGGAGGTATTTACGGAGTGTTGATCCTTACAATAGAAGCGATACAAAACGAAATGCATGTTATTTCTCACTATATTTATCATTTGACAATTTCTCACTCTATTTATTAATATTTACTATACGGAGTATCGAACCTTGGAAACAGTAGTGATATAAAACGAAATGCACATTATATCTCAGTGCAATACTCACATATTCTATCAGAACTATGACAACCATGTTCTGCACGCAAAACTTTACCTAGTAAAGAACTTTCTTGCACGTTTTATGTCAAGAACTGAGAACTTTTCCCTGACTTTTACTTTTCCGCCCGACTTTTCCCTGACAGTTTTTAAATTTCCCTGACTGTTCCAGGTTTTCCAGATTTGCCAGGCGAGTGGCCACCATGAACCCAGCTGATGACAGACACACAGACAATGATCTTCACATGCTATATGCTATAGCAATGGGACAGATAAAAAGACTGATTTAACTGATAGTAAGAGGCAGAGTGCACGTACAGTAGCTTTGACGTCGGACGACTCGACGCCTTTGAGACACGCAAACAGTTGAAGATGATCGGCACATGTGAGCTGAGGAGACATGATGTTAGACTGTGGACAGACTCCAAGCATCGACCTCACCCCTACCACGTCCCGCGGGTCAGACACATCCTGCAGACCAGCAGCCGACACAGTTGTTGAAGACTCATACATCACAATACCAAAGCAGACTACGTCAAGACAATCTCAACATCAAGACAACCAAGGCAAGACAAACCACAAGATCACACTATGGTCACGACAACAAATCTTACCTTCACAAGACTAGAACGTTACATGGTTTAGTAATACTGTGTATTACCACACAGTAACTTCAAACACTATCAACACAGTTCCAGCTGTCGTCTGTAATGCACCTTGGTCACAGCTGCACTGACCAACGCTAGCATTAACAGCTGCTCAACAATGTCATCCGAGTTTTCAGCTACGCAAATGAAAATTACAACTACTCATTAACGGTTTAAAAAATCCCAAAATTACACAGTAGGTTTATTCATTCAACTGATTTGCTCAATGAGTGAGTACCACATAAAAACACAAGCACATGTAAAAAGACAAGTAATCAGCAGGACATCAAGGCTCGGTGGTGTGGTACTAGTGCGTTGGACTTGTGATCGAGAGGTCGCAGGTTCGACTCCCGCCCGGTGCATTGCTGGGTAGCAACTCCAGGCAAGTTGTTCACACCCATGTGCCTCTGTCACCAAGCAGTATAATTTGGTACCGGCCAAGGGGCAGTGATGTTCTGCGGCTGGGAAGGTAACCGTAGGTCTGTCGTCGCACTGGCCATGCGTCACAGACTCAGTGGTCTATCCACCTACGGGCTCAAAGGCCAATGTGCGGGAGATGAGCACCCCACCTACGCTCCAGCGGGAGTATGGTCCTCCTTTACAGCAAGGCCTGAGCACTTAAGCAAAAAGCCAACCTCTACAGGCTCTACCACACAGTTGATGAAATGCTCAGATCATCTATGAGTGGTGACGACCAACAGCCAATGCAGGGAAAACCCAGAGTCAGAGTGAAAGTGAAACTCACGCAGCCACAGACAGAAGCTGAGCCACTAGTCGCTGTCGTTACTCCGGTGAGAATATTCAGCAGTGTCGTCTTTCCCGCGCCGTTGTGTCCAAGCAGAGCCGTTATCTGTCCCTCGTAGATGTCCAGAGATAGTTCTGACACATAACCGAATCACTGAACACTAGGATATCTATCGTCATAACATTTCAAGTTTCCAAAGCACAGAACCTACTAAGGTGCCTGCGTTCAGTTGTATGGCAGAGACGGATACAGGAAAGTTTCACGGCAATGCTTTAACTTTTGAAGCTTAGTTGAGCGTCAGAGTGCCCGGATGTCAAAAATTACAAATGACGGCTTAACCCGATGTGGCACAGGATACTTTATAGCTGTACCCATATGGCAACAGTGGGTGTCAAAGCCTCAAAGGGTTAAAATACCTGGCAAATAGTCTGTAATAATGCATATCTATAGCCACTAGACACACTAGTCATACTATTATTATACCTTTGCCGTTGTTAGCATAATGAATAGACTTCAAAGATATGTGCATGTGTTTTGTGTTCGTAATTGTATTTACATGAGGCCTAGCAGCCATGTATATTTGACTGCAGTGACTTTCTGTATAGATGCTATTTTAGCATAATTCATTTTTTACAATATTTGTATCCAGCAATTCGGCTTTCAGCTGCAAGCGTTTTTAATGAACTCATTTGTTCAGTGTTCAAATGGCTACAACTGCAGGCAGTGTGTTGGGCCATTTCATCGCAAGCCTCATTAACAATCGTTGAAAAACTGTTATATGCAATGGACAATGAAGAAAAAACAAAATTTTGGTTTCAATTTGGAAAATGCCACGTAACCTGCATCACGCCAAAATTCCTCACTACACTCAAGACAAAGCCAGGTTTCTTGAACACAGAAATAGACAGTGACGGTAGGTAATTATTTTAGAATTGGATTAACAAAAATTCAATACAAAAAGAGAATTGTATGCATATATGACCGGCTGACTACTCACCATTGAGAGCTAATTTGCTGCCGCTCTGAAATGACTTGGAAATGCCACGTAACCTGACAGGCAAATCACCACAGCAACGGGATAAGAATCAACGACTGCTAACAAAGAAATGGATCTCTTTGAGTCGACTAAAACAAGACTGAAGTTCTGACGTCTGAAGGCAGTGATTAACAGTGCGGAGTAGATCATTGTAATTTTTAACTACGACTAAAATTCATAACTGCGACTGAAAAGCAACGCGAGCATTTCAGAGGCTTATGTATGGTAAGGATCATGTTCAAGATGACAAAATATGATCACGAACTACCTTTCAGCCTGAAAATACACCATACTCGCCATTAACAGTTAAGTATGCTATCTATGTTTTCACTGTCCGCAGCTAGTACATTGGCAGCTAGTATTCAAGAGCCGGCTTGTATTAAGGGGAATTATGATATCACCAAACTAACGTGATGGCATTTTTTGATGCCAACTCGGCCGGCACTGGTTCACATTTGGCATCGCTGATGCCAATCACATGCTCCGCTTGTTCCTGTTCTTTAACAGGTGCTCTCGACGAAGGCCGACGCCAGAATGAAGGTTGCAGAAAGAAGAACAGATTTCTCTTTTGAACGCCTCGTCCTATACACAGTCACACACTGTGCTCTGTAATGACCAATACACTAAACTACTAGGAGACGCTGTGGCACAACTGTACAGCCCAGGGGCCCGAATCTGACGAATTCTTTAGAAATCAAAGTCAGGCATAAGATTTGCCTAGGAAAATGTTAGGAAAAACCTAGGACAATTCCTAATTCTAGAAAGTGCTTACGGAAAACCTACCAAAAACTTGGGTGTCCACGAGTGGCGTGGAACGTCAAAACCAGGTTACCGGATGTTACGGTCAGGCACAAGACTGCAGCTAACCAGTGTTATTTCGGACCAGATTGGTCAACTGAGAATAAGTCATTGTCGCGGCTGTCAAGGATATGAACGCTGGATGCTGTTGAATGTTCAATGATAAACCCCCTCTCTCTTAATTCCTCACTAAAATGCCTGTCAAGTAATCGTCTTTACCGCAATATCATGCAAGCCATTCTCAGAACAACCTGCCACCTCAAAATAGCAAGTTGAAAGAGCTTGGCATGTAATTTCTCGATAGAAAAACACATACAAACGTACGCCGTGGTCGTGTGGTACGGTGCCATACTTGCGATTGCGAGGTCGTGGTTTCAAATCCCACCAACAGCTACTGTGTACCAATTCAGCATACCATTGCTCCGGTTAATGAGTACTAGTCTAGACGAAATTCTGAAAATTGTGCATGTGAGGGTAAAAGTGGGGTAAAAGTGTGGAACAGGACTTTTTTAGCATGATTGAATTCGAAAAAATCTGTTCCCAAGCTGGATTTTGAGTTTTTCAACAACGGGTATGTTAAAAAGTCCTGTTCCGCACTTTTACCCCAAAATGCACCTGGGTGCTTACTGGAGGCCTTTTTCAGAAATCCGTCTAGACTATACCAGCAAAATCTGGGGAGTAAACGGGCATACCACAAGATGCACTAGCCCCGTATCCGTGGTCTTGTGGCTTCGGCTGGTGTCCGGCTGAGGGCTACAGGAAACGGAGATCAGTGCCACCCTATGGGCTCATGAGGCTTGAGAAGGGTTTACTTTACTTACTTAGTCTAAACAAAGAGCTGCACTATCAACAAACCTCCGAAGGCAGTATTGAAGTATACGGCAAGCAGCAGATAGAGGATACAGTCGACAACCAGCATCAGGAGACCGGCGTACACAGGGAACTCTCCGACGGCCATTGTCTTCATATTGGTACCACCCTCATAGACTGCCAGGTATTCCACCTGCAGCACCGCAGTCCACAGAGAGACGTCCTTCAAGAGTCCTTGAAGACACATCGTTATGCAAAGTGGAGGCCTGCGTGAAAGAGCGTAAAAACTGTAGCAAGCAAGAAGTCCAGCTCAATCAATGAGATACTTGCTACATTGGCAGTGTTCTTTTTTGGTTCACTAGCACAAAGATGCAGGCTCAAAGATATTGTAAAACAAATGAACGGACGGCGTTTAGTCAGTCTTGAACATTCCCCGCAAGACAAACACATCCTGGGACCCTTTCAAGGGCAATGGAGAGCTGCGATTAGGGCGTGCTCACTGATCATCAATCGACATGACGTAGGTGCCACAGGAGCTGCCACAGAGTGCAGCCTCCTTCTGGCATCTATGTCTGTTATGTCCACAGTCAGCGGTGTGGCCAGTTTTTAAAGCCCCCCCTCCCCCGGGTTTTAGTGGGTTTAATTTGGTATTGGGTTTTATTGCAACCCTATGGACACATGAAGCTTGAGAAGGGTTTATTTCTGGCTGAAATGGCTTGTGTACTCATGATTCATGGTCCTAACGTTGTCACAAATTCTCACGTTGGTTGCTTTTGTCATTTCCAGTGTACTAACGGTAGTATTGTATTTCGATATCTTAGCTTGATATTGCATGAGGCTGAGCAAGTCCACTTTTGGATGTCATCTGTACAGTGACCACTGACTACAGAAAGTGTGGGTCTCCCCTCCCAAATCGAATTTGGCGCATTTTAACCTTAAAATCTGACAGCTGGTGGCAACATTTTTAATGGTTTTGCAGAGAATATAATGACAAAATTTCGTGCAGTTTTCCATTCAGATGGATGTTTTAGTTATTGGGCAGTCATGATAGCAATGCGCGCAGGTTTGCCTGAGTCAGAAAACATTATTACAGCAGGCGATACGGAGATAACACAACGTTAGTTTTAGAAAATTGAACCGCTGTCAGGGGTTTTGGTGTATAACCAACCATGTAAATCAAAAAACGTATGGTGTGCTTTCACACAGAAAAAAAGACCAGTTATGCTAAGAGCCTCCACAAAAAGTGAACCAACTATAGATTTATGCACGATTGACACCACACTTGAGAAACTGGGGGTCAATTGACCCCTGACCCAATGCTTCCGTAGTCTATGCATCCGCATGAGAGGTGTTTGACACAGCGGCACTACATATAAGTACATAAACAAACAATTACTCATGCACTAACACGGGGAGACTGCACAGTGAGTGAGTGAGGCATTGGAACCTGGTCGAGAGTGAGAGTGAATGCAACGGGTGAGAGCAGAGCCAGCAGCCACTGCGACCAGGATGGAACGGCTGACACCGGGCCAGCGCGTGACGAGAAGTCACGCGTGTACGTCACGGCCATGTACAGAAACCCGAGCGCCGCCGCCGCCAGCGACATCACGTTGCCTGCGATCTCGGCTTTCTCAAAGAACGGAACGGCCACCAACGAGAGAGCGATGATCGACAGACCGTAGAGGAGAAAAAGGATGAAGAGAAAGATGATGTTACAGTTGACGAAGACGGACGATATCCAGCAGATTATAGTGATGATCAGAGTGACTGCAGCGATCATGACGACGTATATGATCATCCACGACAACCTAGACACATACGACACACATGCATAGAACTAGAGCTACGGAGACAAGGCCTACATTTTTGAAACTGTTTAGGAAAATCTTAGGAAGGTTTCTTATCTTGGGAAAATCATAGGAAAATATGGAGCGATGCATTAATCTCGAATTAGGAAACAAAAACGCAATAATAACTGTAATTAACACTTTTTTTGTCATGTTGGATGTTATTACGTGACGTTGTTAGTTGAATTAGTAAGTAGAGTGAAATTATGTCTAGTTAGTGTTTTCCCAGATATTGTCAAAGATTGTCCTAAGATAAGAAATAAATAAGATTTTCCTAAGAAGTTTCAAGAATGTGGGCGGTGGTTTTTGCAGCTGCAGGACAGAAGCTGTGCAACAGCCTTCTGCGATCTGTGCGACAAGCTGACATTAGCTTTCAACAATTTAAGCAGCTGCTAAAGACATTTTGTTCGGGTGTTGAGATCGCAACGCACTGTAACTAACTGTTAAAGCTGCGCGTCGTACGTTTTCTTACTTACTTACTTAGACATAGACACACTCATCCAGTGCAAACCTTTCCACGGTAACTGCTGTTGTGACAATTTAGACTTTCAAAAATTTGGTTCTTCAAACTCAGGTTATCAAACTCAGCATATATTTTGCAAAACAAGAACTGCAGTTTCCGAATCAGTTTTCAAAAATCTGCGCAAAAACAGCAGTTTTCAGTGGTTTTTTTGTCAAAAATAGGTGACAGCTGAGGTGACAAAACCACGACCATGACCACGACCAACAAAACGACGCAAGAAATATTGCAAAAACGATGCAAAGAAACTACTGATATATGTACAAATTAAACCAAATGAAAACAAATTCATGGTTTAGAGGCCTTTTATGAGAGCTGGCTAGAGAATGTATTGGGCCTACTCAACAGCTCTGGAGACCCACACACACATGGCGGTCAAGAGCAGTACAGCTTCATTACAGTATTGGTTTCTGAACACATGATCGTAGGCCTGTTATTGTTCAATTTATACCACAATGTGATAGATTATAAACAGATGGACACACTTCCTTTGTAAAACCAAAAATTTCTGTGTGCCGTTTATTTCACGAATTTCACGACCTCGGCAAATTCGCAAAAATAACGGGTCGTGAATAGTCAATATTCAACAATTACCAGTAGTACAACAAGCAAAAACACGAAAAAATTAAGGGCAACAAAATAATATCATAGCTCTAACCACCAAAACTAAGGGTTTTGCAGTACCTACTACTGTCCTTAGGAGAGCTGATGCATGGTACAAACCTGCTTCAGGGCGTTTCATGTCATTCGGCCTGTAAGTAATCACTAATCAGGCCTACTCTGTCAAACTACAGATAATTCATCCTCTGTAATTGTTAATCTAAACCGAAGTCGATATCAATTATCAATGAACACAGTTGGAGGTCTTGGCGGCACAGTAGTAGGGCGTCAGACTTCCAACCTAACAGTCATGGGTTCGATTCCAGGTCTGGGCATAATAAGGGCACCTAGGTCAACTCAGCCTTCCATCCCTCCGTGGTAGGTAAATCGAGTACCAGCCTTACTGGCTGCACTGGCTAGGGTTAAGGTGGGTGTGTTCTCTTGTGTCTGGTGGCAAGTAGCATATCCCATATGGCAAGTGACACCCTGTAGTTCTGAGATGGGTTTCCATTAAGAACTTCTCAGGGCTTTAACTTTAACAGAAGGACAAAACATTAACAACTCAAGAGTGTACAAAGTAGATCCTCTGGTCAAAAATAACACTGCAAACAGTGAAGCAATCAAACACCAGTATGCCAGCTCTCTCAGGCCCATGATCAGCATATGATCCTTGATGCGCAACTCCTTCTCCGAGACGAGAATGACAGCGAGGAACTGGAGGAAGTAGACGTAGGCGAGGTTAAACATCAACGGCGCACCAATCATCAGTGAACTCTTTGGCAGGTCCTTGAACTCCTTCGGCAACATCTGGACGGAAACGTCGGGCCGCGGAGTTGATTTGCTGGTAAATTCCTACAGCACATTAAGACCGTCATTGTGCTTCATGCTAACATTTCACGGCAAGTTTTTTACGTCTCCGTCAAAAGCTGCAGAGGCATCATGTTTTTGGATCATCTAAAGATCTGATAAACCATCTGTAGGATGTCCCGAATTCGTCGTCACGCATTTGTTAGGAAGAAAACTTGACAAGTTGAGGTTGCATTTTGACAAAATTCGGCAGACTGGCAGGTCTTCTGCCTTGCTGGAAACAACTAACATTTCAGCTCAATCTGGAAAGAAGCTGAACCTGGGCACTGGACATTTCTGAGCCTGTTTGGCCTTAAATTATGCTACATTTGCCATAAAACCACTGAATTCAGTTGGAAACCGTGATCTTGCCATGTGATTGGCTAACAAGCTGTCGTAATACAGCGAGCTGCATGAGCGAGTTGCCCGTATGTTGCTTGCAGTGAGCGCATTCATTTTTCCGAGCTTTCCAATTTCCAGAATAATGGTTCCTGTAGAAAGTTGTCTTGCTGGGGGTGATACGCTTTGCATTTCAGAAACACCTTAAAATTGCCAAAAATTGGAGACTTTCGACCACTGTTTTGTGAATTGTAGGTCATCTTCTGTTGAAATTACACATAATGCAACAGACAGACAGAGAGAACAGACGGACGGACTTCTGTCAGACAGACCGACGGACAGACAGACAGGATCACAGCTATTAACACTTAGCAGAGTTGATGCATGGTAAAAAAGCTATCCCAAATGCAAACCTGCTTGCCAGTACACAATTTATCAATAGACTACATCAGTTACATCAAAGCAGACTAGTCAAAGCAAGAACACAAGAAGGATGGAAAGTGACAGTAGTTCTGTTGTCACATCCACCCCCGGCTCATCCTCCATGTTCCGGCTAACAGTGGTCGTTGGTTCTGGAGGGTTACGGACAATCAGTTCTGCAAGCGACGCGCCGTCGTCGATAAAGACACGCAAACAGTCGTGGAATGGTTTCAAGCGATTTTTGACAGAATACTAACCGAAATTAAGTCTCTCAACTGCACGTGCTAACTGCACGTCTGCTCTCTATCGTCTCTCTCGATCAACTCCCCGCCGTCTAGACATCTGCCACGTTAGCCTGATGGTGCGCCCACGCACGTGCACAGATGCTAGTGTCTATTCCTGGAAGCGGCGGCGCAGCAGCTAGCCAACCGCGACACTGTTACAACTATGAAGCATTCCATGTCACACCACACTGTATACATACCGACTGTAAGGCAGTGTCCAGGGCAAGTTGAAACGTGGTGAAGCCTGCGTAGTAGTAGAGGCTTGCTTCGCACATTTTTTGCGTGTCCCAGGCATAACAGTCTGAAAATCGCAACACCACCAAAACAGTGTCATCCTCTACCTCCCCGGTGCACAGTTGTGAAATGGTGGCACAATCAGCAGTTTCTACTGATAAAGGCCTTTGATACAAACGTTCTCATTTGAAAAGTTCTCGTTTGAAACAAAGGAAAATTCTTCCACACAACTATTGACGTTAAACAAATCTACTTTTAGTAGACAAGTGAATATTTGTGTGGATGCCTATTGCCTACTCAATTAAGTAATTGTTTGAGACACTACAGTCATGCATCAGTTTAAATGCTATACATGCAAGAGACATTTTAAGCCGTTTCCCATACAGTGTAGTTCACATCAACGCACAACGCCTTGATTCAGCACTCAACAGCTTACTGCAGCACCTGACCGTATCATAGCTTAGCATGGCCCAGTACAATTACCAATCTGTTAACCATTTGACGCCCACTGTTCTCATATGGGTACAACTATAAAGCATCCTGTGCCAGACCGGGTTAAACCGTCATTTGTAATTTTTGACATCTGGGCACTCTGACGCTCAGCTCTGAGAGTCCGAGTGCCCGGATGTCAGAACTTACAAACGACGGCTTAACCCGGTCTGGCACAGGATGCTTTATAGTTGTACCCATATGAGAACAGTGGGCGTCAAAGGGTTAAATCGGCAGCCAGTTTCCACTAAACAAATGCACATACAAATAGACTTTGAGCTGGCAATAGCCCCCGTCCCCCCCAGGGGGAATTTTCGGCACTATTATTTTCTGATAGCCCAATGTCTCCTCAGCATTTTTTACTTGTTCTGCAATCTGGCCATCGGGGCGTTTGGTAGTTATAGAGGTCAAAGGTCATCAGGTGCACTTTTGCACATATA
>Ga0056114_1000354_pt1 | contig 15054 bp, 9 predicted proteins | sample WorMetHERISLAND1_FD_77005 | JGI IMG/M metagenome (GOLD analysis project Ga0056114, IMG submission 77005) | Marine gutless worms symbiont microbial communities from Max Planck institute for Marine Microbiology, Germany - Olavius loisae HERON... ...
CAAGATGGCGGCCGCCGCCATCTTGGATAATTTTGAATGGCCATATCTACACAACAGCTCACGATCTACTTATATAGCGCACATCGCGCGGTCATCTTTGCTATAGCACAGCTTTCTTGTTGTCATAACTTTTACAATTGTTAAGCTATTTTCAAAATTTTTGAAGCTCGCAACTTCACACATTTTTCTGCATCTACTGAATACTGTTGTACAGCAATTGTCCACCTCACTTTAACTATGCGAACACTTTACCGTGCGAAAACTAGAACAATAAAATTGGACAATTTTAAACATTCTGCTAAAACAATTCAACAATATCATGCCTAAATAAGGCATGATAATTTGTTCAACACACGCCTGATTTGTGGCCACCAAACTCACCCGACCTAAATCCTGTTGACTATTGTGTTTGGAGTATTCTGTAGGAGAAAGCGTACGGAACTCGATTCGCGAACATCGATGAACTGAAGTGCAAACTTCTTCGGGAATGGGCAAAACTGGATCACGCAAATCATTGCATCAGTGATCAGGCAGTGGCGTCGCCGTCTTAGGGCCTGTGAGACTGCTGATGGAGGACACTTTGAGCAAGCCTTCTGAACATGATAGATTGTGTGTTAAACAAATTATCGTGCCGTATTTAGGCATAATATTGTTGAAATGTTTCAGCAAAATGTTTAAAATTGTCCAATTATATTGTTATAGTTTTCGCACAGTAAAGTGGTCACATAGTTAAGGCGTGGTGGGCAATTGCTGTACATCAGTAGATGCAGACAAACGTGCAAAGTTGCGAGCTTCAAAAATTTTGAGAATAGCTTAACAACTGTAAAAGTTATGACGAAAACTAAAGTGTACACAATGTACATTCCCGGTTCCAGAAACATTTGCTGAATGCTGTCAGGACGACTGTTTGGAGTTGATAAAAGGGCAGCTAAAACTGGAAATTAAGCAGCAACCTCCCTTTGACGTTGGCCAGATGACAGTGATAAGACTGAATGAATAAACCTGTTGAATGTTGCTGCGCTGGACAGCAAGCCAACATGGACATATTAAAGTGAGAAAATTAAGTAGTTACAAACAATGACAACTTACAAGCTTTGCTTTCTTGGCTTTTTACGTGGTGACGACCGGTAACTGTCGCAGCGGCCTAGCAACCATACAACACGTTTCCTGTTTCATTAGCAACATTCTACAGCAATGAGCATCTAATCAACAGAAAACTACAATCTATCGTGCCTAGCTTATTACAGCCATCTTTCTGCTTGCACCACCGCGAGTGCATAGCACCACTAGTCAACAGAGATTAAGATGGACGGATGGTTAGGGTTTAATGGCATTTTAGACACACAAGTAGCGGCTATATCAGAGATTAAGATAATTCTCAACACTGTCACTAGTAAAACTTAGAGGAGTACTGGAATGGCATATTTCACACAGGAAGGACGGCTCCGATCAACAACACTAGATGTAGTCAAGATGACAAACGGTTGACTACTGACTGGACTGCTCATCGCGGTCTTTGCTGAAGCCAGTCGACTGCAGTGCTGTTCCAGTGCACGGAGAACTCTCCACAGATGACGCAGTGTCAGTTGAAGACCGACTGTTCTCTCGTGAACCATCACTTAACACATCACGTCCACAGTGATACAATGACGTGTGTCAGTAGCATCTCAGCACAGCATTGTAGTGCAATTTACTAACACAATAGCATAAACAGGACAGATATTAAACTCATTCAGGTTCACGTATCCTTGCACAATACATATGTATAGCACAGACATGCTATTGTAAGAAATCCATCTGTCTGTCAAATACGGTATCGTCAAAACCTCAAGATATCAAACATATCACCACACACCCTGACAGCCACTTCAGCCTAGTCTCAAACACTGAATATTGAAAAATGTAAAATGAATAAATATCAAACTTTGACAGGTCATTCTTGAAGTACATATTAGATACAGATGGGTTTTAAAAATCAACCATTTTCAATGAATATCTCGGGCTGTATCACAGAACTGGTACAATGTAGGGCCATAGTTACTATGTAATGTTATTGGGAAATCACAAATGCTCTACCAAACTTATCATCCAAATAACCTTGACTGAACTTCGAAGGTCACTTGATCCACTTTCTAAATTGTGGTAAATTATTAACATCATTGGAAACTATGAAACTACAAATGTCCAATTTGGTGAACAAATTCTACTAGTCATTGTGCTCTTGTTCACGTGTGCTGTCCTAGCGAGACCATGTGACACCTGCGTTGCACAGTCTGCAACAGCCCAGGTGTGACATGGACTTAGTAACTAGTCCAATTTCTATAATCCCACATACTCCTAGGTACGATGCATTTAACATTAGTTCCAACATATCGTGCATTTGAAAAAATAAATCACAAAGTGTTACCATTCACCAGAACAAAATGCTGCTATGCATGTTTTGGCAAAAGTCAATAACAGCTAACAACAGCAACAAGAACGTGATCTGTTCTTGTCTGAGAACCGATCTTACAGAATACACAACGGGAAAAGAAATACTCACCAAATCTTTGGTGACAACGGTGCCATTGCATTAGACTCAACTGACTCCGTAACACAACCACCACTGTGAAGATTTTGTTTTGCTGATAGTCGCCTACAAAAATCAAGCCGCTTTACATTACATACTACTAATAACCTTCTTATGACTAACTTGTGTTTTGATCAACTAATAACTGTACTACAAAACTCTAAATAACCATTCCTTGTAGCGCTAAGTAAAGGCAAAATAAGCTCCTGAACAAACAGATGACAAGATAATAGTAGCAGTTGCCAACGTTACTGATTATTATGAAGTTTGGAAATTGTAAAAAAAATTAAATAAAAAATAATAATAAGCTACTAACGTTGCATCATGGGCACGTTTCCGCAGTATGCCTGGTCTAGGAGACGTGATAGACTGTACAGAGCTGGATGCCGACGCACTCACTGTGCATGATGTTTGTGGACAAACAGACAACAACGGCGGCTTGTTGAAATTGAGAGCCACAATGGTCGGCGTGTGACCGCCAACGAGTGACGAACCTTCTTGAACAAACCGTGTTGGCACTGTCACAGAACATACAGTAACTGTGACAATGACTGGGTACAGCCACATCTGCTGTAGTATCAGCAGAGGAGCTGAGAAGAGTTTAATGCTTGACATGGTGCAAGTCGTTTGAGATCCTTCTAGCAAATCTCTTGACTGGTGCAAAACACTCAGTCTTCTCGACCAATCACTTCGCCGATATTGACAAAACTAAACACGACTACAGCCAAGAATGACACAAAAACCTAAACAATCTCACACAAAAACTACTCACATATGCACAAACTGAAGCAAATGAAACTAAAGCTTCGTCTAAAGGCCGTAAGCATAATATGGTCAGGAATTTACTGCTCCCAGCACATACACAGAGCATTAATTCTCAATACTGCAACCACAATACTACTCTCAGACAATAGCAGCAGCTGTCCAACCAGACAAGTGAAACTATATCAAAGTATTTACCAATGGGAGCAGCCAATCTCTGCGTAGTGACAGGTACGGCAACATGAGGACTGGATGTGACCACAGCCGGCGGCGGCTGGTTGACACGGTGAACACTCGACAGAACAGACGAGTTGGACAACAAATTCACCGGCATGTTGGACGCAGCTACCAGATTGCAGACACAATGGCCAACAGTTCGATAACACAGCAACGAGTAGTGATTACTGTGCATCACTGTGCATTTGCACATATATATTATGATGTCACTGAGGTGCTGAAGGTTATATAATACTCATAGAAGATCTTGTCAGTTTGTGCCGTTGTCGAAGTTCCATCATTTTTACAGTGCACAGCAAATTTTCAGATTATTATTTTTATTTTGCCCAAGGGTCTAAAGATCCTAAGTGCTATAAAAGAGGAAAATAAAAACAAAAGTTGAGATAGTAGAGGTCCAGTTCTTCAATTGCATCAAGGAAACTCTCCTGGATTAAGAGAGCATTAAACTGCTAGAACAACAGACATCAGTCACTGGAAGAGAAACTATGTCCCAAGTGAGTCACTGGATTAACTGCTAAGTCACTTGCCCAAGTAGGTAGTAAAGAAAACCAGTGCACTAGAGTTAAGAGCACCATGTGTCTCAGATGAAAATGTATGATTCTGTGAGGCTTATGTAGTTCGTTTCCTTTTCAGATGCTGCCAGTACAGCTAAGGTGGCATACATAAAAGAAGGCGTATTTGTACCCGGCACCCGAGAACAAAAAGTCACTAAGCACTGCAGTCTCTGGCTCTGATTCTGCTATGAACCTGCTTGTAAACTAAGCTGTGAAGTTCCTACACATCCACGATCATATCACAAGGACACGTGTGATGTACACATACACAGCTTCCAAGGCAGAGAGCAACGTCCACCTGAACTGCTTCGTTTCACAGCTTTTTATTATGATTATTATTACTATATTATTACACAAATTGGTACTTTCCAATCACTGCATATAGACCACAAAATTATCAGTTACTGAGATCTTAGCAAGTCAAGTTATATCAGGAAATGCTCATCAAGGTCATATGTTATACGATACGATAGGAGAGTTTAACGTGGACTCGAAAGCTGAGTATTCAGCTTTATCTAGCACATGTAGCCAGAAAAATAAACTAAAACAAACAACGCCAGTGCCCCTTTAATACAGTACAGGTTAAGAACCGTGAAGTCAGTCCGGAAGGAATAAGAGTGACTATAGAGGAAAGGATTTGTGAAAGAGATGAGTTTTAAGTCTGGAGTGAAAGGTGGAGGGAGTGATAGATGGTGAGAACGAAGGTGATGACTGTGATGAGGTGATATGCGTAGGATGAGGTGAGCCACGAGGAGAGTGAACACAATAAGGTTGACGGAATGAAGAAGGGAGTTGATTATAAGGTATATTAAAATCTTTGTAGCATAAATGACAGATTAAAACATGACAATTATGGTGCAAAATTTGAAATACAACAAATCACAGTAAAGCAAAATTACATGGACTGAATTGGATTGAGCAGTGTTTTACGTCCCCACCAACACAGTATAGGTTATATGGCAGACCCAACCAACAGTATCAAAGTACTGCCAGAACACAAGAGATGATAAATTTACAAACACAGTCAAAATTAGCCGGGGCAAAGTTGACAAAAGACCAAACCCGTTTGGTTCTGGTGAGTGGTGTTTGGTATCTATTAGTATGGTGCAATCTGAATAACAACTTCAGTGACCTGTGGAGGTGGTAGGAGACAGTGCAGACAATTATTGGGCTTAGCAATATCACAAAAGAATTTCTTTACTGCCTCACTACTATGGCATGTGTACGGCCAACTGGGACCACCATGCACTGCAGTGCTTCTCTGATTCACAGAGAGTAAGACGTGAGTCATGGTGGGAGACAACATTACCAGAAGTCACAAGTCGATGAGGTGGATGATCAAGGCGAGGAAGCGTCATCACTTGAGTGGCGTATTGACCAATAAATGACTGCGTTGTTGGAGGTCTGAAACAAAGACACAATTAGGTGATGATATAAAAATGAACCACTGTAATCAACGACATACAGCTCATATCAATACAATCAAAATAAACATTGACAGTAGCACAGATCTTACCTCATCTACTGGAGGGATGAAAGGATATCAGTGAGGATGACAGTCACATTAACTGCCAGTTAGAGAGTATTTGGTGAGGCCTTGTATGGCATTTCTTTTCGTTCAAACAGCACTATGGATCACTTTACCTTTTGACTTAGCCTTTCGCTGAGGTAACGTTCGGTCTAAGTACAGACTTAATTAAGTCAAAAAGTAAAGTGATTTCGCTAAGCGAAAGCCTTAGACCAAAATTTCGGTCTAAGTACATATTTAGACCGAAGTTAAGCCAAACTAACTGACTTAAGTCGGTCAAATCTGCATGGAAGAGACAGCTTAAATAACTTTCGCTCAGCGAAAGTCTATATCCAAAGTTAAGTTGAATTTTGGTCTAAGTCCGGACTTAAGCGTTCAGCTTAAGGTTTTACTCAGCAATTCTAACTCAGAAGTTAAAGTGACCCTACGTTGTCTTCTCCAGATAACCATACAGCTCTATAACTGCTGCCTGTTCTTAGCCACTGACCAGCAGCACAGACATGTTAGCCACACTGGCACAGCGAGTTGTGAGGCATCTCAACCAGCATGTCAGCTCTCAGCTAGCCAATGCAGTCTCTCTCGCTGTCCAGCTACAATGTCCTTGACACTAACATGCAAGTGTTACTAATCTACATGTTACTAATGATCACACAAAATATACAGCAGGCCACCAGTGAAAGTTCCAGCCAGTCTGAGAAATCGGCCTCATAATTAGTTATCACTACAAGAGATTATCAAACAAAGCCATACACTGACCTACGCTTATCATACAGTGATGAAGATAGCAGCGGCAGCAGATCAAATATCGTAGTAATAACTGAGCTACTGCTACCCGAGACTCAAAATCCCTGCTATCTTCACAGTTAGAGTTAATCAATTACAACAAGTGCATGTGCAATACTACATCATCCTCACAGTACCACATTTTAAATTATGCAAACAATTAAATTAAAACAGTGGTTGCTGTCCCTACCTGTCCGCCACTTGCCGGGTGTCGACTGCTTGCAAAATTGGTTGAAGTGCCACTGGTAGGCCAGAAGGAGCTGCGTGTGCCGAAGCTAAGCCGTACGCGCCCACCAGCACAGCATTATGAGCAGCGGTGAAACGGACGGGCTGGGTGTGTGGCGGTGTTGTAAACTGTGATGAGAAAACGGAGCCAGCTTGTTGAACTACATCACCAGCTGACTGCAGGTGACGACTTGGAGGTCCAGGTAGCACAGCAACATTCTTCGCCGCTACACAAAACATCATCGTTAATGTACAGCGATAACCATACAACTGCATTTGTCACTCTTACTAATGTCACTACCAATGCTATCCATTTCTACTACTTACTTATAAATGTATTTTCATTGTTTTGTTCAACCGGCATGTTTTCTGGAGTTACTGGAGATCAAGCCATTTGACAAAACAGAAAACACTACTTCAAAGCATCAATGTCACACCAGTGTCACAACTATTGCAGACATGAACCGGCAGTAAACTATAAAAATGATGACATTAATAATCCATGTCCAACATGTGAGAGATGGATTAGAATAAGAAGAAATGTGATGTGACTGTCCTCTGAGCTGTGTTTATACAACTGCCATATCATGTTGAAATGGTCAAATGCTTCATCAATACACTGCTAGACAGTTCAGTCTGTTACAAGCAGTTATGTTCTGAACATCAAGTAATAGGACATAAGAGAGTATACCATAAAAACAGCACAGTGTTATTCCAACCTTTTCTAACATTGTAATGTGCCACACAGCAGTGTCTCATATCATGTCAAAATGGCTATGAAGAGACTGAGTTGAACTTTGGTATCTTTCGTCTACTTTAACTCAAGTTCATGTGCTTCTGTCAGTCACTTACTCACAAACTCTGGACAGGCATTGTGCTAATATAGCAAGTTTGCACTAATGCTGAACAGTTTGGTTACAGCAGCAAACCATCAGTATCACAGCCAGCAGAGGGTGAAAATTGGACAACAGTATCAAATGACCGAGCCTCTGGTTCATATCATACAAAACTGTCCAGTGTGTTAGTACAAATCTGATATTCAATGTGTCAACTGGTTGTTCCACAGCACTTATCAAGGTTCAAGACATCAAATGTCCACTGTATCAACATGCTGGTATTTACCGCTGTGTATCGATGTGACAGTGACTAGTAATGAACAGTGACGTATTCAGTTAACCTGTAGGTCTGCCAGTAGTGAGAGCGAGTGGAGCTACGCCGCAAGATGTGACTGTTGGTGCTGCTGTGTGAACTCCAGATGACACAGTTTTCAGCGGCTTCGGCTGTCGATGCTGAGTTAGATTTAATGGTGATGTCAACTGGCCTGCCATACACACATATATCACTGTACACAGAACGCTTCCAACAGAAAATCTGCAATGTTTACTAGCTGCAAATCATATGTTACTGTCCTGAAACACTAACAAACAGAAAGAGTTAAGTCTCAGTTACTCTTACAGGCAGTAGTTTTTTTTTATTTATGTTACGTCACATTTATCAATATAACTGCTTATAAAAAATGTCTATGACGGTGTGCATTTCCCATGTGAGGATGAGTGAAATTTTGCGAGCCTGCAAAATTTCTGCAGTCATGTCAGTCACCAGATTGTCCACAGTCATTCTCTTGTGCCAAATTATCGGGGAAAAGTTGTTTTAATGCCTCATGATAAATATACTGGTAACTGCCTATTTTTGTTCCTTGCAGCACAAGTAGAGTGAACAATTGTGCTAATTACACAGAAGTGTTATGCAACTTAGTGACTAGTTCAACAGTATCACACGAAGTACTAACACTACACTAACGAGCTATTAACACGTGTCATGTCATGTCATGCTAACCAGTTTTTGAGAGGTTTACAGCAGTCACTGGAGCTAGCGTGACGACAGTAGACCGTGGCGGAGCCAGAACAATTTTCTGTGGCTTTGGTGCAGCGGCCGAGAGGTTGATTGCATGACTCTGACCTGTGCAGCCAACACCTGTGTATATACCACTAACTACATTAAGAATCAGTAAATTTCTTTATAACTATGACTTGTACCAGCAAATAACATAACGGCTACCTCGCGTCAGACCTTCAGCGCGTCTCAGACCTCGGCGGGGGTCGGCAGCTGCGCTCGTCGTCTACGTCAGTGCTCGTCGCCCTACGCACCGTGCGTGCTACCATCGGCGACCGAGCCTTCCCGGCGGCTGCTGCATCTGTTTGGAATAGTTTGCCGGAGACAGTACGTGCATCGCTGTCACTACCAGTTTTCCGCAGAAGACTGAAGACTGAACTTTTTGTCCGGTCTTACAGCTGTTCTGCCTCATGAACGTCTCACTGTACTGACTACTATGTGACCCCATATTACTGTTACGTGTCCTTGCAGTCCTAGGACTTTATGCCACGTCAAGTTAATTCGTTATCATCATCATCATCATAACGGTAACCAAAATAGTGTTTGACTGCACGACTCTATTAATCATTGTATGAAGCACAAGCATCACATCAAAACATACCACTCAGCTGAGTGTTGCCCAAGTGCTGGGCTTGAGCTACAGCAGCGGACAATGCCGACGGGCGACTACTGCTTGGCATAAAGTTGTGCCCAACAACAACACCTTCTGAAAAATACAGCCACAACAAACAACTGTAAATATTTGAACAAATAAATAATCACGGTCTTCATATCATCGGAAAGAAGCACATGTATTCTGCAGCAGATTTCAAAGATGACTTTCTGAGTTAACAGGCCATCTCCAGTGTTGTTATTTATGCTGTACAAATGTAAAAAAATACAAAGAAATTTGATGAAAGTAACAATGACACATGCCACAAATATGCTAAATCGTCACCATGCACTATTCAGAAAGAAGAGTGATCCCTTATGTCCACAATGTGAAGTATGGTACTTGGCATGATGTGCTGCCACTATGGATAGACTAAGGAATTACTTTGGATTTCCTCTTCTCAGACAATGTGAGCTAATACAGGAACACTGTTCTACTCTCTTGTGGTTCGCCAAAACCTCCAAGAGGTTTCAGTAACATCCATGCTAAGTCAGGGATGCCACTGTACTTGCAGGAATCCTCACCATTAGGCAGTAGCAGGCCTATCCTGTATGGTATACAACTACAATGGATCAGTAGTAGATGGGACCTGGAGGCCTTGAGACTGACGATAGAACTGGTTTCTGGGTCACCACGGCAAGCTGTGGCTGCTGAGGTCGAATCTGTTGACTCAACGCCAACAGACGTGGAACGGTTGACTGTACAAGGCCTTCCTGACAGCGAGGAGCACTTGACACTGGCGGTGATGCAGCTAACAGATGAGACTGAGCTTGTAATGGCCACGACTGGCTGCTTAATACCGGCGGCCTGCAAGCAGACACATATCACACTCTGTATTTACTCTAACAAACAGCAGTTCAGTTCAATACACTTAAGAGCATCAACATATGACACAGCATAGATACAGCCACTGGTTTACATATCAAAAATATGAGCAAAGGCCTTCATGAGCCCCGAGGGCCATGGGATGTCGCTGATCTCCGTTTCTGTGGCCGTCAGCCACACACCAGCTGAAGCTCCATGACCACAGATACAGGCCAGTGCATTTTCACGATATGCCCATTTACTCCTTAGCTTTCGCTAGTACTCGTTAACTGACCCTGGAGGATGGCATGCTGAGTTGGCATTGGTACACAGCATCTGCACGTGGGTAAGATTTAAACCCGCAACCGCACTCTACCACATGACCACTAGTGCACTGGTGTATATACTGCACATAGAGCTCAACCTTACTAACTGCAGTTTAAATGATGTTATCATCAAGCAAAACAAATCTGTCATATAGAAATTTTTGCAACTATCACCAATACTAATAGACATTTCACTCGTACGACATCCAATACACGTTACCTTCAACGGCACTGAGAATCAACCATTAACAAATGTCTTTTCTGACACAGCAAAGAACCAAACCCAGTGTACAGACATTTGGGTGACAGGACGTTTGGGTTAAACAGCTTGGACGCTAGATCAACAGATTTTGGACGTTTTGGCAACACAGGTAAACACATTTGAGTGACAAGTATGTTGGCATACTGGAGCATAAAATGAATATATCAAAATGTATTTGAAGACCTCTTTTGCATGTTAGTCAGACATAAACCTTATGCTACTCTATAACTTACTTGCTTACGACATTTCTCTACAAGTAAGCCTAGCTGATGCAAAGGTAAGAGCGCAACAGCAGTGAGAGTATGAAGGCTCTTAGAGAAGTAATCTGCAGCCAATGCCCAAATGTCTTTACATTTGTCGCCCAAACATCCAAAATCTGTTGCCCAAATATCCCACCTGTGTTGCCCAGCTTTCGTCCTAGCGTCTTGTCACCCAATCGTCTGTATAACACCAAACCCACTGTCACTGATCCACACAACAGCAGAACTCAATGTGTCCATTTGACAGTTAGCAGTTACAGCACCTCTGTGACTGCATCACAGGCAGTGTGGACAAAGCTGGGTGCTGGGATGCCACCACAGGTCGGCTCGGTAGAGGTATAACTGGAGCCGATGTTGTTGAACTGACAATCCCTGCCGACAGCAGCGGAATTGGCGAATGCAGAGTGCCAGCTGACAGCTGTGCAACGGCCGCTGACAGCTGATTGGGTCGTGTTGTGGCGAGGCCACTCCTCGGTTGTGCCAATACAATTGCTGCAGCGGCGGCACCTTCACCAAGCACCATGGAACACATTAACATTACTTACTAAAACATGATACTTTTGTCTCCACATACACACAAAAACACAAAATATAAAATAGTTTATACATTTCTTAACACGTTATCTTGTCAATTAACACTGATGAGTATACTTGTCGTTCAGTACACATAACTCAGCCATACACTGGCAACACAGCAGATAACCAGCTGGCACCTTGGCAAAACTAAGTTCTACCAGGGGATTTCACCCAGGGACAATTTGGCTTGGCAGAGAACGTGTTAAACTCACTTTTACCAGTTATAATTTTCAAACTGTATGCAACCTGCTAAAAATTTGCTGCTGCCAAACCACAGCATTTAACAGATTAGTTATCAATCGTCTACATATGTTAACACACAATAATTCATGAAGCCAAGCTATTGCCTACAGAACTGTATGATGCTTGCACAATGCATACGGCTTCTATTATTAATTCTATAATTCTATTCAAGCAAAGCCAAAGCCTATCTGCATGCACGGTTACAGGTGTTCAGAATAACGACGGATGCCAAACTCTATGAATTACCAAGAACGTTTTGAATCCAAGTTAGCAGTAGATATGCTTAGTAATATGCCATGTAGTAGGCGCCATACACAGCATTCAATATCAGTTTTCCCCTAGGAGGCTTCAAGCAGCTGAACATAACATTAAAGGTCATTCAAAGTCACTGGTAGTAGCAACGAAATTTCAGTGGCTGATCCAGATGGCGATAGAGAAAATAAATCCCTCTACCAGTGAAATTTCAGTGACGGAAACGACTACAGAAACAGAAGTAACTGACCTGACGTTAACGGACACGATGGTGATTTTTGATACAGAAATAATATAAAAACAAATATAAAAAACATTCAAAACTTATAGAAAATTAGAAATAGAAACGTTTGTGGGCTACTGACATCAGAACGCTGTAACAGAATGAACAAGTTACTCAAAATGTGCACTTGTCTCAAACTTAACTCACGCATACCTAAAGAAAGTCCACTGTAATCACATCTCACTGACCCCGGGTTCCAATCTTTTTGAAATACATCAAGTTATCAGCGAAAATTCAAGAATTTGTCATATCCAACCTGCATTTAATGTTTCAATCGGCATAACCCTGTCAAAATTGCAGCTCAGTTTGAAGAAAGCCAGCAAAGGATGTCAGCTGTTAGGCAGTGAAATAATTTTGACTGTATCAAGCAACTTCAACACTCTACAAAGATGTGACAGACGGCCAGGTTGATGACATTTTAACAAATCACATATTTACCACGCGGCATATGTCCATGAGAGATGACCTTCGGTGGATCGGACTGAGACATAGTGCTGGTGCAAGGTGAGAGGGTAGCACTTGAAGTGATCGCTACATGTCCCGCTGGTAAACTGCGTACCTGCAGGGATGCTGGCAGCTACAACCAACAAAACGTTGCTGTGTTGATCATAGATTATATCAAGCAGATAATCACCCAAAATGTCGACAAATACACAACAGCATCATGCAAAACCACCAGTATCATCTTGCTGTGAAACATGACGCTCGTTCATATCACTTAACTCCCCAGTCCCCAGTGAACAAAACCTACTAACTCGTGTAACGGCTGAAACTGTTTATGTAAATTTTATATCACAATTTGTATAAATTCAAATCACAATTAAAACTACATGTAGTTTAATGTGATAACATATTACATTAATGCATTAATGCTAAATTAATACAGGTACCCGGTGGTGAAAGACTGCGTATTTGGTTTTCAGAAATAATACAGTAGCGTTTTGCTAAAAAAGCGCAGTCTAAATATATTAAAATAAGATTTTTGATTATCGAGCTAAAATAGTTCACCTACAGGGACAGGGAGATACACAATTTACAGCAGTATTCTAAAATTTCCTGAATTACTGTTGTCATTATAAAATTCATTATCACATCACATCACATTACTTACTTCTACACACATTAAATACTATCTATGCAATACAGAAATGAAATGATGAAACCAAAACAAGCCGTTGTTATGGTATACATACAGCAACAACGGCCTGAGTGGCGACTGGTCTGATAGTGTGCAGTACGGTTGACTGAGTAGTCGTCACAGCCAGGGAGGAACGACCGAGCCCACCAGGGACACCAGCCAGCGACGATGTAGACACACAGAACACATTGACCAATGGTGAGGCTACTACACCAGTCAACGACGCAGAATGAGACCTCTGTGACAGATTGACAACTGTGCCGGGTGACATCTGTCGGTATAACGGCGTAACAGTCGTCACTGCTGTTGCCGCCACTGCCGCCGAGTCAAATTTTTCCACCACGACTAAAAACACATTATAAAAGATCCACAGATACAACTAAATAGCTAGCTTTTACACACCTCCCCACACACACACACACGCATACAGGTATATTGGCTGTTTTCCAAGAGAACATGTTTTGCAGTAGTCTTCAGGAGCAATTCATGTAGCATCTTTATGGTCAGGCACCTTTCCATAGGTCAGCACTGGAAACCATCTTCCATCACTGACTACTATAGGAAAGAATGTCACGGAGTCACGGCCTCACGTCGGCTCTCCAATGTGAAAATACAAACTGCATTACTAACTACTTACCTAACTATGAAAACAACACATAATTGCCACTTTTACTTACTTATTTACAAACAGCTTTAATGCAAGTTATAGCATTCCACAAAATGACAAATTAATATGAACCCAACACACCGATTTAGTTAACTTACAAGCCTTAAAACATAGTTTAACTCTGGCTAAGATATGACAACAGAAATTTACAATAAAGTGAAAGTACTTTTTAATGAACAAAATGTAGCAATAAAACAAAACTCTAAACAGTGCACAGTAGGCATGTGCCTAATGTATACTACAAGACAGTCATCAAAAAATCTGTAAAACCTGGAGCAGCAGCTCTTAAAGTCAAGTTTGGCTGGACAGGATGTGGGTTGGTAGTCCTAGGAAATACGGCTCCAGTTTGATTAATACCAATGACCTGTGGCTTCACTGAAGTCTATCGACAGCACAAGCAACAACCTCAGCTGCACACCTAGCATCCACTACATACATACTCTACATACAATCACTGCAGTTTCATAAGTTCAATATTAAACCATTTTTATCTCACAGCATACTGCACAAGCTTGATATACGCTGTGTTAATTAAATATATAAGGTATATATTATTTGGGCATTGTTAACAACAACGTTCAATTTCACCCACCACCTTGTTGCTCCACCATCCCTCTTAAGCACAACAACATGACAAAACTAGTGTTTTTTTATTCCTCTAACTGCTTTGGCTGCAATGTACAAAACAAGTCGTCAAATAAAAGCATATATGAGAGCTCTACAAAAAAATGCTACAAAAATCCATCAACAATAAATATCTTGAAATAGCATATCACGCACAAAGTCGATCAGAAGTGTACACTAATGTTACTGAGTCAGTGTGTGAGTAGATTCTTAACGGCACATGAGCACAATTAGGCTATACAGTGCCAATCACGTTGGTTCAAGCTGGAAAATACAGAATTGAATTGAGTTGAATTGAGCATGGTTTTACGTCTGCGCCAACACAATATAGGTTATACGGCCGACGGTTTTTACAGGTCTGATGACCCAACCAACAGTGTCAAAGCACTGAAGGAGGGTGGTTAGTCATCCAAACA
>Ga0056114_1000355_pt1 | contig 15054 bp, 7 predicted proteins | sample WorMetHERISLAND1_FD_77005 | JGI IMG/M metagenome (GOLD analysis project Ga0056114, IMG submission 77005) | Marine gutless worms symbiont microbial communities from Max Planck institute for Marine Microbiology, Germany - Olavius loisae HERON... ...
CGGCCACAGTTACTATTAGTGACTAATAGGAAGTCGTACATGGGCTTTCGATTGACACCAAGATCGATGATCTTGGATGACCTTGAACTCCATAAGTTTGAATTTTCAGTGAATTTCGCGCTATTTCGCAATTTCGGACGCAACAACAGCTAAACAAATGAAGATAGGCCAGTATTGTCAGCGACAGCGTTGTAAGCACGTCGAATTGGAGCAATTTTTGGCAGGCTTTCGCGTCGCGCGGGTTTGTCAGCGATAGCTGGGCTTTTTTGTTTTAGTACAAGTCAGTAAAAGTTTTTTTTGGCAAACTCCAGTACTGGTACTGCGCAATAAGGCTGATAGATCTTCTCAGAGAGTTATGAAATTTTGATGCAAGAAGGTGTAACGCAAATAGTGTAATGCAAATGTATCCACCTGAGCCTCAAAAGTCTTAACAATTTGGAAATATTTGGGAGAGCTTAAAGCTACATGGGGCCAAAGCCTTTTTCGCCATTGATTTACATCTGTTATTTATTAAGGTTCTGTTTATGACTAACTCGGTGCATTTTGTCTTTTGTATAATAGTAAGTGAATGTTAATGTTGACAGTGCCATGTACAGAAAACATTATTTTTTTGATAGCAGTTTTGTACCACAACCACACGCACAGGATCTGAGGCACGGATACTGAACGAATTGTAGCTTAGTGTGTCATGTAAATCAGTTACTGTTTACTAGTTCTGAAGGGTCACCAGTGTGAAGGATCAGTACTTTAAATGGTCACTGCTCTGAAAGCTGTAGTAATACTACAGTAAGATTAGAAACCATAATACGCTGTGGTATCATTGTAGTGGTAGCATTACCATAGTTTCTACAGTGTACTATAGTATTACTATAGTTTTCAGAGCAGTGACCCTTTGGCAGTGAGTGACCCTTTGGAGTAGTCACCCTTCATACTAGCGACCCATCCCCTGTAGATATGCGCTGCAATAATATGATTTTAGTTAATGATGTCCGCTAAGAGTGAATTATGTTTTATCAGTGGTTTTAAGCATGGACGATTATTTTACGTATCATATGGAATTTTTAATTAGAAATGCCTTCTTCTCGGGATCTGAGTAGCCCCACTGATGTCTGCAGTCAAGGTGATGCATCAGATAAAGGTATTGTTTGCAACGTGTGTACATTATGTTATTTTCTTGTGATTTTCGATATATATTTTTATAGTCAGCATTTCTTTGCTTTATATCTTTGTCGTCTTGTGAGCAGTGCAGTGTTTAGTAGATGATTACCGTAATTGACGCTTACTAATGCCTTTTGTTTTTTTTTGTTCGGTTTGATCTTCTTCTGCGTTCTCTGTTATTGTGCATATGAGCTTGATGATACGATTGTGAATTCTATGTGTGTGAATGTAATCTTTAATTGACTGCAGCTTGACAGCACAGATATGGTTCTCACACTCTTCACGAATGATTTAACTCATTCTTGAAGAGTAGTTGCCGCTTATGATTGTCATATCACAACTTACTTTTTCACTGGTTCATATCACTGTGTAGTTTATGATGTGCTTAATGCCGTGATTCCTATAACGAATATGATTCTTGAATCAAAATGCAAGTCAATATTCTTGATAAATCGTAAGATCTACTCGAGCTAATCACGTGACTTAAAATAAAAACTTATTCAGTAGAACACCAGGTTTCATTGTGTTGTGTGGCAGATTAAGTTGTTTTGGCAGATTAAGATTAAGATAGCAGTGTTTTTGGAGCAGAATAATAATATTAAAATATTAACAGAATCTGACAATTCTACTGTTTTCTTGTTTTTTAAATCTTTCAGAAATAACGTAGCGTGAATGAATCTCTGTATTACCAGCGTCAGCTTATTTTTTGTTATAGAGATAGCTGAGAATTGTGACGTAAATATTATGTCAAGTTTTGCACTGCGGCTTCATCTTTTAGCTCCGAGAGCGCCAGAAGATCAACAAGGCATCGCTCCTGCTATAACAGTTACAGAAGACAATAGTACTCCAGTGGACGACGATGATTTTGTCGAGTACTATGGTCTGCAGGCATACGTTGAAGGTATTATTTGCCTTGTTGAAATCAGTTCACTTCACTTCGTTGTACCGCAGGGCTCAGTGTTTTTTCTCTTATATACTGCTGAACTACTTGCTGTCATTACTTGTTCTCGGCTTTCGAGTCAGTCCTTCGCTGACGACACGCAGGTCTACATCAGTGCACCAGTAGCGACCACCTTAACGTCCGTCCAGCTGTTCGTCGAAGGCATTGAACGTGTCGATGCATCGATGTCAAGAAATCGGCTGAAATAAACGCTGACAAAGCACGTCTGATTTGGATCAACGCGAAACAACAGCTTGACTGGCTCACGTGCACCGAGTCGTCTCTGCTTTTTTCAATACAGTTCTTCACTGTGGTGTCAGACGTCGGTGTGTTAGTCGATGTCAGCTTAGAATGGTCAACCACGTGTCATCACTCTGCCGAATGTGGCAGCTACACTGGAACAGTCGTCACTGACTAAGACGCTCCTACAGGACTTCAGGACTGTATCACATCAGCAACATTCCCCTGAAGAAGCTTCAAGCAGTCCACGGCCCAGAACTCGGCAGTGTGTGTTGTTACTGGCCACATCACGCCAGCACTACTGAATCTCAACTGGCTGCCTGTTCAAACTGGTCATGTTCGTTTTTGAATGATGACGACTGTGTTCCGGCTGCCGCCGACGTCAGTTGACATCTTTGGTCTGCTTGAATCCTTGGACGATGAAGTTGGCAGTTAAACGGGCGAACGCCGTCATCTGCTGCTGCTGTCTGGAACAACTTACCTACAGCCATTAAAACTGCGTCGAGCTCGTCTCAGAAATTTGCCAAAAAACTGAAAACTGTCCACATCGGTCTGTTAGAAAATCTCCCTAGTGTGGCAATAGGACGGTGATTTAATATCTTTGCCCTTCTAGTGTCTATGGTATTTTTCATGTTACTGGATTTTGTATTAGACTAGAAACTAGAATTAATATATCTTTACTCGCCTTACTTGGCAGCATAGGCACAATGACAATACGCATAGCAATACAATCACATACTAAAAAGAAAAGAAGAAATAGAATGAACAAAATGTCTTATTTCTATGCATTGAATAAAGTAGTTATGTAGTGAGTGACATTAGAGTATACGGATTCTGCTTTCTTGAATTATAGTGGTTATTAATTTGCTTTTTGTAAACAAACAGTGTTTGGAGCATTGCTTAAATTTAGTTTTGCCTGTCATCGCTGTTGTGCCGTTACATCTACGGTGGTGTTAGCAATAAACAAATGAGTCACCACTGAGTAACCCATCTCTCTCTCTTTCTTTGCCAACTTGAGTGAATGACTAGAATTCATATTTTGAGTCTTGTTAAAGCTTATTATTAATGCGGCTCTGATTTGCTTCTACACGACATATGGCATTGTATAAAGTTGGTTTGAATGTTTGTTTGTTTTTGTTTGCGTTGTTTATTTATTGTTTATCTGTCAGTCAGTGCTGTTGGTCGTTTCACTCGTATATGTTGTGATGTGTTCTGTTGTTGTTATAGGAAGCAGTAATCAAACGAGTCACGGCACTCAAGATGCACAGAGCAGTGATGATAAAGGCGAAGTACAGAGTACTAAAGATGCAGTAGCTGAGCGTCCACATGTCATTGAAATCGTTCCAGTCTCTGCAACAGATGCCTTGGATGTGGACGCAGAAGTTGCAGCGATGTCTGCACGAATGGACCTGGATCTGCCAATGATATCAGTGCAGATAGCCAGTCCGATGGTAACGAGTCCCGATAAGGAAGGTGATCTGTGCTTGGCCATGGAGAAGTACGCCAACGCTTGGACGGGGAAATTTGACATCGATGAGACAGCGGTTGATGCTGACGATGCTGAGAAGCCGCCTGGAGTGGGCAATGAGCTGGGCCGTCCAGAGGCTGCAGACAATGCTGAGCTCGTTGACGTGGAAGACCGACCATTGTCTCCGACAGACTACACCCTGGAAGACGCAGAGTCCGATGTGAATCAGCTGGAAATTCAGGACACCTATCATCCGGTGCTGCTGGATTGCCGGGCGCCGTCACCGTCTGAGTTCTCGCTCCTTACTGAAAGTGCCGAAGAAAATGAACTCCATCGCCTGACTCAGAACGCCGATGTTTTCGCCATTCCAGACCCGTCTCCGTCATCTACTGAAATGAATATGTATTTGGCGATGCAGTATGACCAGTTAGCATGTATGCGTCATTCGGCAGACATTACTGGCAACTCAGGTACTAACATCTAGCTAATATTTAACATATGTATCTGAATACTGAATATTATCTTGTTTGCAAATTTGGTATTGTTTTGTTGAATTAATTTGCTTCGTCATTATAATAAGTTTCTGAATAAATAGCCATAGTTTTTAGGGGTGTGCAGAAAACTGCAAGGCAGCTCGGATTCGGTTTTTAAAACCAAATCGATTAGAATTTATATCCACGTTGTTGTTTTTATGAAATAAATTGCGAAAATTGCATTTATTCTGCAATATTAAAGGAGTCAGTATTTGTAAATACTTTTATAATTTCATTAGACATGCATTTTAAAAGTTCAAAGATACACGCGTCACATGGCTAGTAGTGTAGTACTAACTTGGGAACAGATAACAGACTCAAAAAAAACTGGGAAAAGGAATGTTCAACCATCTATTCACTATTGCACAATCGGTTAATTGCTTAACCATCAAATTTAAATGATTAAAGAAATAATCTTAAAGTCCAAATCGAACCTTGCTTTTTTGAAATTGAACTGAAAGAAAAATCTATTCTGCACACCCCCAGTATAAAATGAACTGTAATTGTATTTGTAGGCTTCTCTTTTGAATGTATTTTACAGAGGCATTTCTATAGGCAGAACGTGATATTTGCTTGATTTACACATTTTGCTGAATATTTGAGTGTGCAAAACAGCATTAATATACACCGTGTCTCAAAAAAACAAGCAAAATTATTTTTGTTATAACTAAGTCAAACTTCCACCAAATCTGACAATTTTTGGCATAAAGATGGCAAAAGGTCTAAAATTAAATGAGGTGCATTCATTTTCCACCTCACCTAATTCATGTCAATGCACTACCGTGTTAAATGCAGATGCTCCAAATTGTTACATAACGCTGTAGGCCTAATTATTAGTAACAGATTGCTCACATTTGCACCACCAATTCGACAGAAGGCGCCACATGATTTAATTATTTTGTGGTTTAAATGTTATTCTACCCTGAAAGTGTACAACAGTTGACAAATTTTTGTCTGCATTTTCGTCACAGTGGTTTTTCAAAGGAGGATAAGATTTTGATCAAAAATGTACGTCAGCTGAAAGGTTACAATACTTCCCGTTTTCTTAGAGAATTCAGAACAAAAAACTGGACTAGAGCACAAATTCTGACAATTCTGAAACGAACTGTTATACAAAATTATAATTCTGTTAAATAAACCATATTTCAGTTTATTGTGTGCTAATTAAGTCGTCTGAATGTTTTCTGGATACTTATAATTACAGCATTATGTAACAATTTTGAACATCTGCGTTTAACACGGTAGTGCATTGACATGAGGTAGGTGAGGTGAAAAATAAGTGCACCTCATATAATTTTAGATCTTTTGCGATATTTCTGCCAAAAATTGTCAGATTTGGTGGAAGTTTCACATAGTTATAACAAAAACAATTTTGCTTGTTTTTTTGAGACACAGTGTATACTTAAACTTGTTCATTTTGGCTGTTAATATGGCAGATGCCAAGTTTGCAAATATAAATAATTACCTTTTCTCTGTTTTACATGTTTGCACAGTTTGATGCTTTATTATTTTGTTATGTTTTACTAATGCAACTAATGTGGAATTATTGGATGAAATCGTTTGTGTTAAAGATAAGACAGAGGACTATTGTTATGCTGAAACTACTTCAGAAGATCGACAAGCTGTCTCATCGTCTGTCTTCACGTCTCTGGAGCTGTACAGTCAAGGAACAACCAGCAAGTCTGTCGCTGCAACTGATGCGGTGGCACAGTCGAGTGATGACGATCATTTATTTGGCAAAGATGGTCACGTGGTACTATCTTCAAGCTACGAAGATATCTACATCGGAACCAAACTACCTGGTGATGAACCTCAAGATGATGAAGCAGATATTGTTGACGTCTCGGACATTGGAGATAGATTTGATGCAAGGCCTCGTGGTAGCAGATCAGTCAATCAGTCAGGAGGAAGAAGCTCCAGTTTTGAAAATTTGTACGAGATACACAGGAAAGAGTCTGCAGACAGAGGTCTCGTTGAGATGGCAGATGATAGTGTTATTGCCAGCATACAGCAATGGCAGGTTAAAGACAGCAGTGAAGATTTGAGTGAGAAAGACTCCATGCTGGCGTCGATTCCGTCTGTCAGTTGGGAAGCACAGAGGAGTTGTCCTATCGACATAACTGTTGAGTCTGGTCTGGATCGGGTAGGCCAAACTGCAGGATACAGCAGAACGACAGCACTGAGATCATCAGCTCATCTGCTTCAGCACTCGATGTCGTACGATATGGAAGTGGGCAGAAGACATCACAGAATTAGCAGTGGGTCATCGTTAGATGGTGATGATGAAGGCGCCAGTGATGACTGTCAGAGAGAAAGGAATGCAACATCAGGTATTAGGAATGGTTGTCGTTGCACAGTGTAACTCCGTTTGCTGCTTTTGGTGTTGTGGCTATGTCTTTAGTGCCTATGCATCACTTATCGTGCACTTTGTGATTGGTGAACCACTTTATTTGTAACGTTTCTGCAGTTTGAATTACTTCTCCTAAATCACACATATTAATTAACTTCATAGATATTTCATAGACTTCATAGATGTAGAAATTTCATAGATATTTTGACAGGCACGTGGCCATTTAGTGGTTTGCCGATACAGAAACAGAATAAAGTGGTTTGCCGTACTGTTGTGTGAACCAGTTGTGCTGTCAAGCATAAATTGTTTTATTTCTTATTTGAAATGTTTTAGTGGCCGTTAGTTAATTACTGCACATTTTGGTTTAACTGTCCATGGTCTATGTAGTTATTTGTTGATCCGTTTATAGCATATGATATTGTTCAATGCTTGATGGTATTGCCGGCCGTCTTGTGAGTGTGTCGAGGCATGTTGTGAATGGTAGACATATGGAACGAGGGACAGCTAGATGAGGACAACGAACCAGTGAGCGTGTCCAGTCATTCTGAAGTAGCACAGTTGGAAGACATCACTGGTCATCACTTGTCCTATATTGCTGAAGGTGCTTGCCATCTGCATTAATAAATGTTAATTGTTGTTGTAGATTTCATTCTTTGTGAAATTCTTAAAAATGAAAAGTATGATTTAGGAATACTCACATATTTTTTTACATTTTTAGCCTACCAGTAATATTTAGAAGATTATAACAGCTTCCCCAGGAGACCACCAGGACGCCCTCATACTACATGGATAAAGGCTATCCAGCAAGATCAGAAATCCAACAACCTCTCCCTAAATGAAGCAATTGATGTGGCTTGGAATCGTCCACTCTGGAGACTGATGTCTACAGTTGGCACTATGGACTCCTAGTGGTGCATGCCACAGAAGAAGAAGAAGAATGTTATATAAATTGTGAAACCCAATGGCATTATTTACACACTATTTTATTCTGGTTGTACATAATGAGCTTATAAAAGTAGCATATGATAAATGTTAAATGTAGATGTCATGATTATTTTATTCCAAGACAAAATTGTGGTTACCATAGTGATTTTAATACCCAAGTGATTAATGTAGGTTAGTGTCATGTCTTCCGAGAGTTGATCACACTATGAGCAGTCCATTTCTAATTTGTCCCTTCCTTTGTTTTTGTCAGGAAATACAACATTGGAAAGACTTCACGTAACAGCACAATACTTAAATGTGTAATTAACATTAACATTGGGCTGAGTTAGCAATATCTAAGATACTTGTGTAATTTTCATTGAATTTTGAAGATAGATTTTTTGTAGTAACCAAGATGTTGCATTTTTATGTTAATACTTTGTTAGGAAATGCTCATGCTGGTGAACCTGATACTCGATCAGAAGAAACCGATATTGATGAACCTCTTTCTCCGTCAGCTAGAGAAATTGGATTTAGTTTCAGCAAGAATGCGTCTTCATCACTGTCTGCTCTTGCACAGTCTCCCCCGGAGTGCCTGTCACCATCGAAAGAGGCAGCTCTGAAGGACGAACTTTCTCCAGTTACGGAGGTCCCGAGTGATATAAGGAAACTGAAATTTAACATAGGAGCATCGCCAAGTGACTTCATATTAGAAGAAAGTGAGTGTGAAGATGCTCAGTTGCTGCTTTCTTCCTCAGCGATGGATTCTCAGAAACTGTTCAAACCAATTAGCGAGTCTGCTGAAAGTGATGAACAGGAAACAGTCGTTGAACAAGCAAAATCAACTTCTGCTGCCGGCTGTGAAACTGTTGACCAGTCGGTGAAGTCAGCTGATCGGGATGAGGATGCAGGAGTGCTGCGTGAATCACACGACGCTGGAGATAGCTCTGACGAAGAACGGGATTTTGTGGATGATGGGGCTGAACTTGACCGAATGACTCTGCTCTCCTTTGACAACATAGCCTACGAAGACCCAGTGTCAGTCAGTGATGTGCAAGATACAGGCCATGCAAAACAGCAGGAATGTGAGGATATCATTGTAGAAGAGCAGAGTTCCAGTAATCAACTCAGGTGCCACAAAGTTAGTATTTCTTCCGATTCGGACTCGGAGAAATTGATCGATGCTGAAATGGTTGACATTCAGTCGATGCTACAGACTCAATTTGAGAGTAATGCTGCTTTAAAGATTACTCAGTCTTTGGTGTCTGATCATTCAGAGACAGTAGAGTCTGTTGCACACGAAGATGAGAAGGAATATGAGCTCGGAGCAGTTGTAGCTGAACCACATGAATCCATACGCGGAACTTATGATGCTGAGGTACTTAATGTAATTGAGAGTCAAAGAAGCAACAGTAATTTTTCTTTTGGTGCCAATACAACAGCATTGTTTAGTTTCTCACGTGCTGCAGAGACTGGCAGTGCAGCTGGTACACTAGCGGCGCTGTCAGCAGCTGCAGCAGATGACGTCATGAAGATATCGACATCATCTGATGCGTCCGGTGAAGCAACGATTCTTGCTGCGACCTACGACCTTGATCTCGGTGCTGTGTCACGAGTAGTTGCAACGTACGACATGTCTCCAGACAGCGTCGATAAGACCTTTGTCGTTGACAAACGGTCAAAGATATTGCAGTCAAGTCCGGACGACGAAGTATTCGAGACTGACGACGGGATAAGACGTGCTGCAAAAACTGAAGATAGTTCGGATGTGGCAGAGGACTTTGATGCGAATGAAATGATATTTGAACTTGTGAAAGCTGACGATGTTGATAAATATGAAGCTTACCTAGAAGTGATGCAGCAGAACAGAGCTGCTGTCGACAAGGTCCTAGGAACACCTCTTGATTTTCATGCTGGTGAACCTGCAGCTGTCGACGAAACTCTTCATGACATAGCTCTTTCACTGTCAGTGCAGTCAACAGCTTGCGAACAGCCTGATTTAATTCAAGGAATGCCACGGAATGTTGATGTTGACGTTTTGCCTGGCCAAAGTATTTACAGCCCTTCTGAGATGCAAGATCAGAGCGGATTGGAGAGTGGACACGTTGCCGTTTATAATGATGATCCAGCCAGAGTCTACACCCAGCACCTTGAAAATCTGGAAGAGTGCAGTGCATCATGGGACGCTTTTAATCAGCTTCAGTGTGACGACAGCGTCTATGTTTATAAAGACACAAAGCAGATGCCTGTATCATTTGGAAAAGGTGCGCTGGAATCTGATAACATGTATCAGGTTTTCCAGCAGGACGCATCCATTAGTCCTGGAGGTGATGAAATGCCAGCTTCCTCTGAAGATGCATGCTTTGGATTGGAACACAACAAACATGCAGATGATGCAATGGCTCAGTATGCTCAGTATAAATTGGATGTGGATCAAGATGAAGATTTTGATAGCGATTTTCTGGCGGAATCTGCTGAGCCAGAACTGATGGCATTAAGTGTGGAAAAGGACGATGAAGAAGGCAATTTGCAGGTAGATTTGCTAGGCTCTGGCGACGATTGTCAGGCTGCACTAGCTGTCAGCAGTGACAGTTGGCGAGCTGTTGATTCACAGTGTCTTGACCGACCTCTGTCTCCACTGCCTGATAATGCATACAGAATCTTGGATGACACCGACGATGCCCATGTTGCAAGACATGTGTTGCATAGCAGTACAGCTGACTCTGAAACAGAAGTAGACATATCGTTCAAACAGGTTGCACAGGATGATGATCTGCACAGTGAACTGGCGTCAGCTATATTGACTCAGGTGATGGATAATGCAAGGGCTGCAGCAGCAAACGTTGAGGATGAAACCATTGAGTATAATAACTTACAAAATTCAGAAGCTGACGATGGCTTTTTCCAGGTAAAGAGTATTCCAGACTTGGGCTTGCAATCATGTACCTTCAGTGAGGAAGTTCATAATATGGATGAAGCAGTTTTGCCAGGAGATGAGTATCAGTTACGTGACAGTGAAGACGTTGATTGCAGTGGTGAGATTCGTGAGTCCTTGCACCACCATATACAAGGACATTGCTCTGGTATTGGTGAAACATTGTCGGAAAGTGTTGATTATGATAATTTGCTTGATGGCAATCATGTATGCCAGAAGGCTTCTGAGTTTGTGGATAGTCTTGTAAGAGAAGCACAGGTCGAAGCAGAAAATGTTAGTAACAAATCCCAAGAAACTACGATTGCTCCATTAGCTGGATACTCCGTGAGTGGATTGTGTAGATTTGACGAGGTTTCTGAAGAACTCTATGCAGATTCTAAAAATATCTCCGATGTTGTGTCAAATTACACAGTTTCAAGTGAAGATACTGTTTTATTGTCTTATGATCAAACTGAGACCAGTAAATTAGATGCATTAAACGGTACATTAGTGGAATGGAATGGTATGGAGCAAACCAGTTTAGACGATTATGGTGATTCGTCAAGCGTAGATAGCTTTGCAACAGTTGTTCCATGTCATCAGGAAGTTATTGAAGACCGGATGGAAGATCTTGCCTCAGTGTCATCATCATTCCATTCAGACTTACATTCATCCTATCTAGAAGAACAGCCAGAACCTTTGCTGTGTCTTGATGCAAGAGATTATGAATTTATGCAAGGAGAAAATGAAGATTCTTCTAGCAGTGAACATTTAGAAGCCATGAGAGATGATCTTGACTCCAGTGTTGTTGAACTGGTACCTTGCTATGAATCACCCATTGATAGTAACTATGGAATCCTTGATGATGACTTTGACCATCCAATGATGATGTTAGCTACAATAAAAGAAGAGGATGAGAGGAGCTCTATCTCTGGGAGGTCTGGAAAGACTGGTAGCTCTTCTGAAAGAGTTGATGGTGTGTCTGATTCCGACAAACAAGCCAGTTCAGGGGACCTTCATGCTGAGTATCCTTGCAGGCGTATGATTGGAAAGTCAGCTGATAAAGATGATGTGTCAGTTTCTTCCTCTTTATTAGAGTTTGAAACTTTAGAAAAGGAAATGCAGGATCGTACAAGCCTTGATTCTCTTGCAAAGCTCGGATCTCAGCACTCTGTTGCAGAAAAGAGTTCGGAGGCTTCATCATCATTGCTTGAGTTTGAAAGAATAGAGAAAGACATGCAAGACCGTACAAGTCATGATTCTTTAACAAGGCTGGGATCTTTGCAGTCCGTGGCTGAAAAGGGTTCTGAGAAAGACAATGTGTCCGTTTCATCGTCACTTGCCGAGTTTGAAACGCTAGAAAGAGAAATGGATGTCAACGAGACAACCAACAACATTTCAGTTCACACAGCTTATGGAATGATTGGAAGTACCACATCACTGAATGCGTTTTTGATGGACGACTCGGCAAATCAGACAGCACAAGTCACACATATATCACAGCTGTCCGATGAGTCGTTTGGTTTCGATGAGCAGTTTGAGTCCGAAGCACGGGCAGTCGTTTCAATGCTTGAAGCAGGTGCGCTGCCAGTCATGCAGGACCACATGTCTGCGAATACTGAGCCTGAACCAAGCGGTGCTGATGTAGAGATGATGCCGGCAGTGACAGATGAGGAGCTTAACGCAGATTATCCAGAATATCAGGACATTGTGCAGATCATCAGGAAAGCTTCAGAAACTGCACATGAAAACGTAGAAGATGAAGGCAGACGGTCTTATTATCATCCTGCATTACACGAGCCTGATGTAGACTCACTGGATGAACGATATGACACTGAGATAACTAATGAAGATGCTGTGATGTATACTGATGGTCGAGGCTTTCGGCATGACATAGACAACGACTCACTGCAGGAAGACACTGTGCATGTGTGTTCAGACCAAGTAGTGCCGTCTGGCGATTCCTGGGAAGTAATGTTTCCAGTAGATGTTATGGAGACGTCTGCTGACTCGATTGAGGGCGCTCGTGAAGAGCCGGCGTTAGACAGATCAGCTGATTCGCTAGAGCTGCGGTTGTCACTGGTGCAGAACACCGAGACGTTGATGTATCAGTCGGTCGACTCACTGGGTACTGAAGACGCTCTAGGAGGTCAACCTCACGAAAGCTTTGATGCAGACTCGCTTCACGAGTTGTCGGCACTGGCTGACAACAGCGGTCAACCAGCAGGTGTGTTGATGGCGTCAGTGGAATCCGGTGCCTGGAGCCAGTCTGACTCGCTACTGTCGAACACAGAAACGCTCAAGTCGAGCGGCAGCAGCCATGATGACAGCATGCGAATGTCGCCAGAGTCGCCCAATGCATTGGTCTCAACGACAGAGCAAAGACACGACAACCACGTGAGCTTAGCGAGTGCCGAACCTCAGGCTCCCAGTTGCTACTGTCATTCTCCCACCTCGCCCACTTCCAGCTTTCCATCGCAGGAAGGAAATCACGCCGAAAACATGTCTGGTAACTAACAGTGGTCTGGATGTTCTGTACGTTTGCATGTTGACATGAACAGATGCATGCGTCCAACTGTCTGCTCAGCTGATGGTCTTTAATTCAGTTAGAACTGTGTCTCATCTTTTACAGTTTGGATGTTGTATCATTTCTGTAACTACACAACTAATGTTATCGTTGTTAGATTTTATTTGTCGTCAGTATGTTATATAGTACTTGTTATGTATTTTATATATTTTGTGTTCAGTAGGTTTTGTTATCACTATTTTTTGTTAACGATTTTCCGTCATATATATGATGTCATGCCAGCGTACAGTATGAAGCTATTGTATATTGTTGTTGTTGTTGTTGTTGTTGTTGTTGTAATTCTGTTCCAGGTGAAGAGTTTATTTCTTCATTTATGTTGGATTGTCTCTTCATGTTTCACATATAGAATTTTAACATTGTTCTGTTTGTTTCAGAATTACGTTTGGTTTTATATGAATGTGAACTTAGTTTTATATTTTGTATCATAGTTTGTATTTCATTTTCACTTTACGACTGGTGCTTGTACTTTTAATCTTTTAATGTGATTTTATTTGTAACTGCTTGAAAATATACTGTTGTTTTTTTCATTCATTCATTCATTTTATGTGACTCATAAAACAATAAAAACACACATACATACACATAACACAGAAACACTAGGCTAAAAAGAAAAATAAAGAGAAAGAATAAAAAATAAGTCTACCCGGCTACCCAACAGAAAAGTTTTATTGTTTCATTGTGCATTTGTCAGTTAAACTTGTTACACCACTGTAATATGCTGTATAATAAAAATAAAATACCGGTAATAATAACACTTATTGGTAATAGGAAATTTGTAAGGTGGAAAATGTCGGCATTGTATTTCAAATTTCAATAGAAATGAATAGCAGATTTTACTGCATTGCTTAATGATGTGGGCCTGTGTCAGTACTTCTTGCAGTTTAAAATAAAACTTTTTTATGCCATTTTTGAAAATATATCTGAATTACATACTACAGAAGATATGTATATAAATTTATTTTGCTTCTCAGCTTTGATTATTCCAAGTATATGTTTCTGTGTATGTATGTGTCTGTCTGTCTGTCTCTCTGCTGTTGCTATGGTGTGCTGATTCTAACCTTAACTCTAACTCACCTTATCCTGGTCTACTATTTCCAGAATCCTTTTCCCTATAACGTCTTTATTACTGGCACTTTCAGCTGGTACTAGATCTTAATCCACCATAATTTCTTTACGGTAACATCCAAGTACCTTTTCCACTTAAGCACACCTAACCTAAACAATGTATCACCCTGTGGGGCTAGACGTTTAGCAACAAACGCATAACCTTTCGATACAAGTCCATCAGGTGTAAGTAGGTGGATCAAAAAATACCAGCAGATTAGCATCCGCAAATGGACAGTTAAGTCCACAGTCTGTACTCGTCAGTTGCCAACGATCTATTGGCGGCTACCACACATGCAGTGACGACTGGCGACAGACAGACATACAAGCAGGCAGACAATTTTCCACTTTTTTTTCACTCCATTTTTCCACTGTCAGGGGGCTTATAAACTAACCAGCCAACGCCCAAGCTCACTCATGCATGACTACTGTTACCCAGAAGTTTGCTACTTTTCAGCAATCCGTCCAGGTCACCACTAGTAAACATCTTATTCTCCATTTCCTGAACTTGAAGTGTTACGCTTGAATGCTGAAGCTAATTCTGAAAATGAATCTGAAGTACAAAAACTGTACCTGAAGATTAATGCAAAAATAAATATACACCGTGTCCGGAAAAAAACGGCCCCCCTAAACATGTCCAAATAACTTTATGAATAGAGAATGATAGTCATTTTTTTCTTTGTATCATGAAAAGCCATCTATTTGCAATGTTCATGTGAAATTTCACGACAACCAGTCTGTCCATTGCTGAGATATCGCTTTTTATAAAAAGATGGTCGAAAATTGCCGTCGCCAACATTGCCAATTAACGCGTGCGCGTAATGCTTACTTACGCC